>ORMF012530989.1_pt1 | contig 146932 bp, 131 predicted proteins | sample 1779871 | NCBI WGS metagenome assembly ORMF01 (sample SAMEA104232316, study PRJEB22302) | groundwater metagenome | biome: forest; feature: aquifer; material: groundwater | place: USA | collected 2011-08-07 | depth 5.4 m | reverse complement strand
GGTCGGTCATTGAAGCGGGCTTAAAGTGCGTTCAGGGAAAATCTGTCGTCAATTCGTTGAGCTTGAAAGAAGGTGAAGCGATATTCAAGGAACAGGCGCGCAAGGTCAAACGCTACGGCGCTGCCGCGGTTGTCATGGCTTTTGATGAAAAAGGTCAAGCCGACAGCAAAGACAGAAAGGTCGAGATCTGCACGCGGGCGTACAAGATCCTGACGCAAGATGTCGGTTTCCCGCCCCAGGACATCATTTTCGATCCCAACATTTTTGCCGTGGCCACAGGCATTGAAGAACACAATAATTATGCCGTCGATTATATCGAAGCGACCCGGATCATCAAGAAAACCCTGCCGCATTGCCGGGTGAGCGGCGGCGTGAGCAACGTTTCTTTTTCTTTCCGCGGCAACGACACCGTGCGCGAGGCCATGCATTCGGCTTTTTTATACCACGCGATCAAAGCGGGTATGGATATGGGCATCGTCAACGCCGGGATGATCACGGTTTACGACGAGATCCCTAAAGACCTGCTGGGATTGATCGAAGATGTTCTCTTGAACCGCCGGGGGGATTCCACGGAACGGCTGGTCAACTACGCTGAAACGGTTAAGCAAACGGGCAAGAAAAAAGAAGAAGACCTTGAGTGGCGTAAAGAACCAGTCGAGAAACGCCTCGCCCACGCCTTGGTCAAGGGAGTCGTGGAATACATCGATGAAGATACCGAAGAGGCGCGGAAAAAAACCAAGCGGCCGCTGGATGTCATCGAAGGGCCGTTGATGGACGGGATGAACACCGTCGGCGATCTTTTCGGCGCGGGAAAAATGTTTTTGCCGCAGGTCGTCAAAAGCGCGCGGGTGATGAAAAAAGCGGTTGCGTATCTCGCGCCTTTTATCGAAAAAGAAAAATCCGGCGATGCGAGCCGGACACTGGGCACGATCATTATGGCGACCGTCAAAGGCGACGTGCACGATATCGGCAAAAATATCGTTGGTGTCGTTTTGGCCTGCAACAATTTCAGAATTGTTGATCTTGGCGTGATGGTTCCGTGCGCTAAAATTTTAGAGACCGCCCGGCAAGAGAAAGCCGACATGATCGGCTTAAGCGGTTTGATCACACCTTCTTTGGATGAAATGGTCAACGTGGCCAAAGAAATGGAAAGGGAAGGGTTTGATATGCCTTTATTGATCGGCGGGGCGACCACGTCCGTCAACCATACGGCGGTGAAGATCGCGCCGGGGTATAAAAATTTGGCGACCCATGTCAAGGACGCTTCCCGTGCCGTCGGGATTTGCCGCAATGTGCTTGATCCCCATAAAAGAGCGGAGCTGACCGAACAAATAAAAAAAGAATACGCACGCCTGCGCGAAGAACATTCGACCCGCCAGGCGCAGAAGAAATTTCTCCCCATCGGGGAAGCGCGCCGGCGGGGTTTACAGACAAATTGGCAAGAGCGCAAAGTGACCAAGCCTTCTTTTCTGGGCACGAAAGTGTTTGAGGATTTCGACCTCAATGAGCTCAAAAAGACGATCGACTGGTCGCCGTTTTTTATGGCATGGGAATTGGCGGGGAAATACCCTAAAATCCTCGACGATCCCAAGATCGGGGTGGAGGCCCGCAAGCTTTTTAACGAGGCGCAGGCGTTTTTAAAAGAGATCATTGACCAGAAATTATTGAAGGCCAGGGCGGTAATCGGATTTTTTCCGGCCAACAGTGTGGGCGATGACATCATCGTGTACACGGATGATACCAGAAAAAAGATCCGGGCGGTTTTCCATACTTTAAGGCAGCAGACGGCCAAGTTCGATGACAAACCGTATTATGCGTTAGCGGATCTGGTCGCACCCAAAGACAGCAAGGTCAAAGATTACATTGGAGGATTCGCGGTCACCGCCGGCATCGGTGCGAAGGAGCTTTCTGCGCGCTTTGAACGCGAGCATGATGATTACAAAAGCATCTTGGTTAAGGCCCTGGCTGACCGTCTGGCCGAGAGTTTTGCCGAGCGCATGCATCAGCTGGTACGCATGAAATACTGGGGCTACGTGCCGGATGAAAATTTGAGCAATGAAGACCTGATCCATTGCCGCTACACCGGCATCCGCCCCGCGCCCGGTTATCCGGCCTGCCCGGATCACACGGAAAAAGAGCTGCTTTTTGACCTGCTGGATGCCGAGCAAAACACCGGGATCCACCTCACCGAAAGCTTCGCGATGATGCCGGCGGCGTCGGTGAGCGGCATCTATTATTCCCATCCGGATGCCAAGTATTTCTGGCTGGGGGACATCGACAAAGACCAGGTCAGCGACTACGCCGCCCGCAAAAAATGGGACGTCAAGACGGTAGAGAAGTGGTTAGGCCCAAACCTTGGGTACAAAACCTGATTCATAAATTCTAAAACGGCCTAGTTTTAGAAGTCTAATTTATGTTATACTTTAACTATCCTCACAGGCGTTTGCGTTTGGTCTAACTTAACGTAAATTCATATGGTTCCATTCAAAAATAATCCGCGTCGCAAGGGCCTCCCTGACGGCCGAGTAGGTCCCGCTCCGCGGGAGAGACATGGTCAAAACATCACCGAATATCTGATCCTGGTGGTCGGGGTGCTGGTGGTGGTGATTCTGGCCGCCAATCCGCAGGGGATCTTCACCCGCGGCGTTAACCAATCGATCAACAAAATGTTCGACAGTGTGGAGGATATGGCCACGGTCCAGTGTCTGGGCACACTCGATGATGTCAATGGCGGCTGGAGTGACAATTGGAGCGATCCGGAGACGGGGTGGACTACCTGCGTTGCGTGCGCGCAAAGCCGGACACGAACGTGCGATAATGAAACGCCGCGGTGTAATGGAACGCAATGCCAGCGTGTGGATTTAAGTCTCACATCATCCAGCGATCTTTTCGAGACACAATCCCGGGTGTGTAACAGTGAAGACTATGATGTCGGGGCGTATGGGGTGTGCGTGAGAACAACTTGTGGAGATGACGACGGGATCCGCACCCGCTCCGTCGATTGTCCTTCCGGTTGTTGTAGGCCCCCGGTGCCGTCCGCGACTGAAACTTGCATAACAGCGCCGTATTCGGATTCTTGGGTGGAAATGTACGATTGGGGCGCCTGCACCGGCGGCAGCTGCGGGATGGGAACGCAACAACAGACAGTGCTCTGCGGCGGCGGTGGTTGTTGCGCTCCGCCACCGCCATCGGATACCCGTTCCTGCGCCATCGGCTGCTGCGCGACAGACTTACAGATCGGGACGGATATTAACGGCATTCCGATCACGGGAAGTTTTTCGGATACGCCTGATGGGCAGACAGCCAGCGCAGCAGGAGGTTGTCCGCCGGGATATGCCGGGAATCCCGCCGCCTTGTGCACGGGGACAACCTTTGGAGCGGTCAGCAACCAGTGCGGCCCCGAGAGTTGTCCGGCGGTCAGCGTGGATGCCGGCTATGGACGGACGTGGGATATTTCCGGAGCTACGCATGATACCACCGTGACGTTGAACTGTTCCGATGGCGGTTGGCGTTATACGGGACAAGCGAGTTATTACTGCTGGTTAGGGGTGTGGCAGAACCTCAACGCGGGGTGTGTCCCGAACTGCCCGGCGCAGGACGTTTCGGTCGCGCCGGATCTGACCATGTCGCTGCCGGAGACCGGGGATCAGGGAACCGTGACGCGGACGTGTTCCAGCTACGATCAAGGACAGGCTTGCGGCGAGAAAAGATATGAAGGAGGCCCGCTGACCTGGACCTGCAACGCGGGGACATGGACGATGAGCGGCAGCTGCGGCTACAAACGCTGTCCGGATGAGATCTTTTGTGACGGCAACGGGGTGTGCGTGACGTTCCCGAATTCCGATCACGGGACGCCGCAGACGGTCAGTTGCGCCTCTGGAGACCCTAATTATGCCGGCAACTTCGCCGCGACCTGCGATTACGGGAAATGGTGCGGTCTTAACAGCAATTGTACCCTCGCGTCCTGTTCCGGGACCTTTAGCATAGGACCAGGAGTATCTTGTCCCGGTACCTGCACGGTGGGTAACTGGTTCTCCGGTGGTCAATACTGTGATCCTAGTGGCTCAGATGGGGATGCGCAGTGTGCCAATTGCCAGGCGCAGGGCAACGCGGCGTGCGTTCCGGTCTTGGCGTTTTGCCAGCCGGGTTATTGTGTATATACTTGTCAGCGCGATGTGCCCGGGAGTCCTCTTTGCGGGGCCAACGGTTGTGAAACATCTTTAGGCGAAAACTGTTACACCTGTCCTATGGACTGCGGATCGTGCTGCGGCAATGGTTCTTGCGAGGACGGCCAGGGCGGGAGACCCAGCTATGGGGAGGACTGTGCCGCTTGTGTCACCGACTGCGGGCCATGCCCGCCGTGTTCCGGAGGTTTCTATATGAGCGCGATGAAATCCGAATGCTGTGTGGGTGCGTGTTGCGGTACGGCCTGCGCTGCCAATGGCGATGCTTGGTGTCCTGGCCCGGATTCACATAATACGGGAAGTTGCGGCGCCAACGGAAACCCTGCTTGCTCCGAAATAGAGTATCCTTGCAGTGAACAGGCATGCTATAACTGTGTCAATTGCGCTACCTGTGTGCCGCAGACCTGCGCCGACCTCGGCTTGTGCAGCGGCCCTAATTCCTATTACAATGGTTGTTGCGGGATGATGAACTGTGGGTCTGCGGCGCCCACCTGCGCTGACCTTGGATTATGCAGTGGTTCTACGCCGACCGACAACGGCTGTGGGGGGACGATCAACTGCGGACCGTGTCCATCATGCACCTCGCCTTGCGGCCACGGTTCCATTCCAAATACAGGTACTGACATCTGTTATTCGGCAAGTTCTGTGTCTTGCGGAAATAATTGCGCAAGCGTGAGTTTTACAGCGATCTGTATGAACGGCAATTGGAGTCCCGCAGCGATTAACTCATATACCAATTCAAGTTGCAGCGTTGCGGCGTGCGCGAGTTGTCCTTCGCCTTGCGGCCACGGTTCCATTGCCAGTGGGAGTTCTGACACGTGCTATTCGGCGAGTACCGTGGCCTGCGGGAGCGACTGTTCGTCTGTGTCCCAGACAGCAACCTGTACTAACGGCAGTTGGAGTTCAGCTTCGTTCACCTCCTATACGAATTCCGCGTGTTGTGTCCAGCAATGTTGTGGTATGGGTGATTGCGGCTCAACATCGGATGGTTGCGGGGGAACGATTGATTGTAACGGATCGCTTTTATATTTTCAATATGTTGGCTTCAATAGACAACACACGACCTGTGATTGCACATCCTGCGGTGGTACTGTTATAAATGATGGAGGTAATCTCTATTGTTTCTTTACGAAAGCACCAGGACTTGGGTACCGCGACCTTAGTACTATTGGCGTAAGTAGCTGTGGTGATGTGGTAGATATTAATCAATGTGGACCTGGCTTCTGGTTTGAGTACCAGAATTTTTCTTCCACAAGGCCACATACATGTTCCCGGAGCGGGACTTGTAGCGACCCGCCCAGCTGTACCACGGGTTCTCATGGGTTTGGAAATATTCCAAGGGAAACCTGTTGGGTTGGGTGCGGTGGGGGAAGTACTTGCGTGGCATATTATAATTCTGTAGGTTGTATGTAATTCACAGAGTCCCCAAAGAGTTGGGTAATCCGGGGACGTCCCTAAAGGGACTCCCTTCGGTCGTGTAACGTAACCCAAACCTGTAACCTAAACCTGACCCAAAATATGATTAGACAAAAGTAAAAAGAGAAAATATACTATTTTTGAAACGAATCAAAATGAATCCCCCTTGATCGATAAAAAGAAAGGGGGATTTTTTATGGCCAGGATACATATTGTTATATGCATCATTATATGCTATGATTTATGCGTAGAAAGAGGCCGCGATGTTTGAGGCGGCCTTTGAATGGGATGCAGATAAAGACAGGAGAAATCAGGAAAAACATGGAATTCCCTTTGCGCTGGCCCAATATGCGTTTTTGGATCCGCAACGCGTCATTGCCGAAGATTTGAAGCACAGCGGTGAGGAAAAACGTTATTTTTGTTTTGGGAAGGTGGATGAAGGAATTATCACCGTGCGCTTTACTTATAAGGAACGCACGATTAGAATAATCGGTGCTGGATATTGGCGAAAAGGAAAGGCGATCTATGAAAAAAAGAACAAAATACACGGATGAGCCGATCAATGCGAAGGTCATCGATGATTTTCTTCCTCCGCCGGATCAATTGGCCTTAAGGGAGGAGAATGTCAGGGTGACGATTACTTTGAGCAAGGCCAGCGTAGAATTTTTCAAGAAGTACGCCCAAAAAACACATAGTCATTATCAGGCCATGATCAGGGGGATTTTGGATCATTATGTCGCGCATTATCGGTAGATCAATGGGAATATTTTAAAATGTTACCCCAAGAAAAACGAATTTTATTGCCGCAGGACCTAAGGCCGGTCAAGACGCTGGAAGAGTATAAGGCGATCGGCGGTTTGGTTGGACTGCAGAAGGCCCGCAGTCTTACGCCCCAGCAAACGATTGACGTTGTCAAGCAAAGCGGCCTGCGCGGGCGTGGCGGGGCGGGTTTTCCCGTCGGCGTCAAATGGCAGACCGTGTTCGATGATCCCAGCTCAACGAAGTATGTGGTTTGCAATGGTGCCGAAGGCGAGCCGGGCACCTACAAAGACCGATATCTCCTCGGTAAAAATCCTTACTGGGTTTTGGAAGGAATGCTGATCGCTGCGCACGCGATGAAGGCGCCCGCCGCGATCATCGGCACCAAGAAAAAATTTACCCTTCCGGTCGAGCGGCTGCAAAAAGCGGTTGCCGAATTCGAAGCGGCCGGAATCGCCCCGCGCGGATTTTTAGAAATTGTTTTAGGCCCGGATGATTATTTGTTCGGCGAAGAGAAGGCCTTGCTCGAGGTCGTTGACGGTTTCGACGCGATGCCGCGCAACTTCCCGCCGTTTTTTGTCGGTATCCGCGCGACCCCCACGGAACGTAATCCCACATTGATCAATAACGTCGAGAGCATGAGCCATCTGCCTAACATTTTCGCCAAAGGGCCGGAATGGTTTCGTTCCATCGGCACCAAAGATACCCCGGGCACGATGACGATCACTTTAAGCGGCGACGTGAAACGTCCTGGTATTTATGAATTGCCGACGGGGTTGACCCTGCGACAGTTGTTAAACGATATCGGCGGCGGACCGATCGGCGAAGCGCCATTCAAGGCAGTTTTCTCCGGTGTATCGAACGCCGTCATTTTGCCTAAAGCGTTCGACACGGTCATGGATTTTGGATCGCTGCGCGCCGCCGGCGCGGGATTGGGCTCGGGCGGATTCATGGTCTATGATGCCGGCAACTGCATGGTCAAGGTCGCTTTAATGTTTTCCGCGTTTTTGGCGGAATCTTCCTGCGGGCAGTGCGTCCCGTGCAAACGCGGCTGCCGGGTCATTACGGAACATTTGAACAATCTTGAAGCGAATCGCGGCTCCCAGGAAGATCTTGATAATATTTTTTATGAAAGCGGACATTGCACCGACCAGACGCGCTGTTTTTTGCCCCAGCAGGAGTCGAAAGTCACGACCAGTATCATCCAGGCATTCCCGGAAGATTTTAAACGCCACGCGCAGCGGCAGCCATGCCCCTTGACACGCCAGCCGGTCCTTCCTAAAATCGATCATTTTAACGAAGAGGCACGTTCTTTCATCTATGCCAAAGATGCGCAACAATATTCTTCCAGTGTGCAGTAGGCTGGCATGCCGGTTCCCTGTTTTGGTCTTTTTGATTTTTCTCCTCGGGACCGCGCCGTCCGGAGCCCAGGAAAGACCAGCCGGTTCTGTTTATGATTTCCCGGGGACCTGGACGGATGATCACGGGCAAAAAGTGTCCCTCGCCCAATGGCGGGGAAACCGGGTTTTTCTCACGCTGTTTTATACCAGCTGCAACATGATGATCTGTCCTTATTCCCTGGGGGTGCTTCAGAAAATACAGAAAAAACTCGATGAGCGTTCGCAACAGGGGGAATTTGTCCTGGTCTCGCTGGACGCAAAAAAAGACAAGCCCCGCCAGTTGGCGCGGTTTAAGAAGCAGCGAAAATTCGGGGAGAACTGGCATCTTCTGGTGGGCGGCCAGGAACAGACCGAGCAGTTGGCCCGCGTCCTGAAGCTCAATAATTTTGCCATGGACGATCATTTTATCCATGATTTTCGTATTTATGTTCTCGATAGCGCCGGGATGGTTGCCGCGACCATTGAATGGAGCGATGATATTGACCAAAAGATCGAAGCTGTCCTGGGCGCGGGATCGGGGAAATAGCGGAACGTTTAGATCGTGCGTGTTATTTTAGGAGAGATCAAGACAGGAGGATCTTCAAGGTGGGACATATCATGCGCATTTTCGTCATTTTAGGGTTGTTATTTATTTGTTTTCGTCCGTCAGTGGCGACGGGACAGTTCTATTTTATGGAAAACGATGGTGTCGGAAAGCCGGTCAAGGATTTTACTTTGCCGACCGTCGGCGGTGCGCAGATGAGTTTGGCGGATTTTCGCAAGCAGGACAAGACGATCGTTTTTTTCTGGGCGACGTGGTGCCCGCATTGCCGCAGAGAGTTAGGGAACCTTGTCCAAAAGAAAGAAGAGCTTGCCCAGCAAGGGATCAAGATCGCGCTGGTCGATGTTGGGGAAGACGAGGCGACGGTCAAACAATATCTTCAGAAGAACAAGGTGGATTTCACGGTTTTTCTCGACCAGAAGACCGCGGTCGCCGAGTCCTATAATATCATTGGTGTCCCGACGTTTTATTTGGTCGACAAGCAAGGAGTTGTTCGCGATGTTCAGTACGGCCTGCCGGAGAATTATGAAGAGAGCTTGGCCGTTAGCGCTGGCACTCCGGCAGCAGCACAACCCGCCCCTTCTTCTTCGCAGAAGGAAAGATCAAACCAATCGTTTTGGGCGAAGACGTACCAAGGCATAGGTCATTTTATTCGCGGACTTTTTTCAAGATCTGATCAGTAGGACTGGCCTTATTGAGGCAGTAGAAGTGAAGGCCGCTCGCGCCGCCCTCCAGGAGTTGCCGGCATTGGCGGATGGCAAAATCAATTCCTGCCTGGAGTGTCTTTTCAGGGTCGTTCTGGATCGGCTCGAAGATCTTATGTATTTCTTCAGTCACCGTGGCGCCGCAGAGCGCGCAGAATTTGACAAGGTTTTGATAGTTGGTGATCGGCAGGATCCCCGGAATGACGCGGTTGGTAACTCCTAACTTTCGCAAACGTTTTACATAATCAAAATAATCCTGATTGTTGAAAAATAATTGTGTGATGACAAAATCCGCGCCGGCATCGGTTTTTTTCTTCAGATATTGGGCGTCCCGGTCGCGGTCGGGGCATAAAAGGTGCCCTTCCGGGAAGCCGGCCACGCCAATCGTGAATTGATCATTAAAATGCTGGCGGATGAAAGCGCAAAGTTCGCTGCTGTAGCGGAAATTATCTTTGCCGGGTTTCCAGTCTGGATTGTCCCGCGGCGGGTCGCCGCGCAGTGCCAGTACGTTCTCAATTCCCCGGGAGCGGATATCCTGCAAAATGTTTTTGATCTCCTCTTTGGTATGCATAACACAGGTCAAATGGGCCAGGCCCGTGACTCTGTGTTTGTCCTGGATGTGCTGGACCACATCGAGGGTCTTTTCGCGGCTCCCGCCGCCGGCGCCGTAGGTGCAGGAAATAAAATCCGGCTTAAGCGCCGCGAGTTCGGTGACGGTGCTCAGGAGATTCTGCAACCCCTGCTCCGTTTTGGGCGGAAAGAGTTCAAAGGAATAAGTCTTTTGTCTTTGTTGAAAAATTTCTTTTATTTTTGTCATCGGTCGCTATGATGAGGGTGTTACCCCAAATATGTCCTCATCATATTTGTTAATTAAAAATTTAGCAACGGATTTTATCAAAACATGGGCATAGCGCTTATCACAGGTTCTGCGGGGCTGATCGGGTCAGAGGCGGCGAGATATTTTGCCGATAAAGGCCTCGGGATCGTTGGTATCGACAACGATATGCGTAAATATTTCTTCGGGAAAGAGGCCTCCACCGCCTGGAACAAAAAGCTTCTCCAGAAAGAGATCAAAAATTACACGCATCAAAATCTGGACATCCGCGATCTTAAAGGCCTTGAAAAGATCTTTAAGAAGCATGCGACGGATATCAAGCTTATCATCCACACCGCCGCGCAACCCTCGCATGACTGGGCCGCACGGGAACCGCTGACGGATTTTGGCGTCAACGCCAACGGCACCCTGAACCTTCTGGAATTGACCCGCCGCCACTGCCCGGCGGCGGTTTTTATTTTTACCAGTACTAACAAAGTTTATGGTGATCTGCCCAACCAGCTGCCACTGGTGGAGCGGCCAACGCGCTGGGAACTTCCGGAAAACCATCATTTTTTTAACGGTATCGATGAAACGATGTCCATCGATCAATCGACGCATTCCTTGTTCGGCGCCTCGAAGGTGGCGGCGGATATCCTGGTGCAGGAATACGGGCGTTATTTCAAGATGAACACCGTCAGCTTCCGGGGCGGGTGTCTGACCGGGCCTAATCACTCCGGCGCGGTTTTGCATGGATTTCTGGCGTATCTGATGAAGTGCGCTGTTACTGGCGAGCAATACACCATTTTTGGCTACAAGGGGAAACAGGTGCGGGATAATATCCACAGTTTCGATCTGATCACCGCTTTTGACGCGTTTTACCGCAAACCCCGTTGCGGGGAAGTTTACAATATGGGCGGCGGCCGGCAAAACAGCTGTTCGGTCCTGGAAGCGATCGCTATGTGCGAAAAGATCGCCGGCAAAAAAATGCAGTATAAATATTCAGCGCAGAATCGTACCGGCGATCACATCTGGTACATCAGTTCCCTGAAGAAATTTCAGTCACATTATCCTGGCTGGCGCCAGCAATACACCCTCGAAAAAACGCTCGAGCAAATATACGGGAATAGCATTGAGCGCTGGGCCGGCAAACGATCTTTCAAAGCAAAGACTTGACTTTTTCCCGCAGTTTATTTATGATGACCACGTAATAAAGGAGGTTGTATGTTAGCAATAGGAATTTTGGTGCTTGGTGTCGTTTCCAGATTGATCATTCATCTTCCGAATTTTACTCCCGTGATCGCTCTGGCTTTGTTCGGTGGCGTCTATTTAAAAAAACAGCAAGCTGTCATCTTGCCGGTTTTGATGATGATCATCGCGGATCTTTTTATCGGCATTGATGCGACATTTCCCTTTACTTGGGGCTCGATGGCCGCAATCGCGGTTATTGGGCTCTGGGTACGTAAGAATAAGAGCTTTACAGCGGTTGCTGGGTCGAGTTTGCTTTCGTCGGTTCTTTTCTTTTTGGTCAGCAATTTCGGCGTTTGGCTGGTTCAAAATATGTATCCGCATACGCTTGCCGGCCTTATCGAGTGTTATGTGATGGCAATTCCGTTCTTTGGTTCTACGTTGGTGAGTACGATTATTTATACGGCTGTTCTGTTCGGCGCTTATGAATGGGCGGCCGCGCGTCTTGCGAAGACGCGTTTTTCGTACGTCGTTCTTTAAAGGTCATCTGCTTTCTCTATGTCGGTCAGGAAATCCTGTGTAAGCCAGGAGTGGTCCCGCCGCTGTGACCCTGTACCATACGGTACAGGGGAGCCAGAACACTGCCGATGTAGTTTATGTGTCAATAATACCGCGTGAGACGGTGTTCGTTGATCATAGATAGGGAAAAAGTAAAGAGGGTGCATTCCCCATTCCGCGTTTTGCGGGGTGGGGTTTTTTGTTGGCCATAGATTATGGCCAACAACCCCCGCGATATGTTTCGTTTTGTGCCATCAAATAACCCAAAACGAAACAGCGGGGGTGCCGATAATTTTAAGGAGAGGCCGTGAATAATAAAATATTTAGTTTTTTATGCACAATTATAATATTGCTTTCAACCAACGCCTGGTCCGCCAGCGTTGACCTGGAGCCGATCGTCGTCACCGCCAGCCGCATGGCGCAGCACAATTACAAGATCGCCGGCAACGTCAGCGTTATCACGCAAAAACAGATCGAGGCGTCCAACGCGCAAACCATTCCTGATGTTCTTAAGGAGTCCCTCGGCGTTAATGTTTACGATAATAGCACCAGCAAATCGGCGGTCATTGATGTCCGGGGTTTTGGTGATACGGCCACGCGCAATGTCCTTGTTTTAGTGGATGGCCGTAAAATCAATAGTATGGATACCTCCGGCCCTGACCTTGTCCAGGTGCCGCTTGGTGCCGTTGAGCGCATCGAGATCATCCGGGGAGCCGGGTCGGTCCTTTATGGCGACAACGCGGTTGGAGGAGTGGTCAACATCATTACCAAGCGCGGCCGTGGGAATTTAACCGGCCGTGTGGGCGCAAATTACGGAAGTTATGACAGCCATGGGACGGATCTCGAGGTTTCCGGTGAGAAGAATAACATATCGTATTTTCTCTATTCCAAATACAACGACCAGCGCGGGTACCGGGACAATTCCGACATGTCCGCGAAGGATTTCAGCACGCGCTTAGGTTATGATTGGCAGGACAAGATATCCTTGGACTTAAGTGTTGGCTGGCATGACGATGTCCAGGAGCTGCCCGGGGGTTTAAGCGCGACGGAAATAGCGACGCTGGGCCGCAAGGGCTCGGCCGATGATGCCGATATCGCGTATACCAAAGACCGCTACGTCAAGTTGAGCCTGGATGTGACCCCCTGGCTCGCCAACACGTATCTGGGTCAGTTGATCTTCGATTTTCATTACCGGAACCGGGATGTTTATGATGCCTTCAATAGTTTTGGGGAATTCAGTACCAAACGCTCGATCGATACCAGCGGCGTGACGGCGAGGTATGTGTTTGACCATACGATCTTTAATAAGGAAGTCAATTTCGTCACGGGCATCGATTATTTCAATAATGAAAATGATATCTTGGGAAGCGGGTCCAACGTGGATGATCTCACCATTTCCAAGGATGAGCTGGGCATCTACGGCTTTTTGCAGTATGAATTGGCTGATAAAGTATTCGTTAACGGCGGAACCCGTTACCACCAGGCAGAGTATGCCTTCAGCCAACGCAACGTGGCGGTCGACCAGAAACAGCGGCCGGATGAATGGGTTTCGATGGGTGGGATGAGATACGAATATGCCAAAGGCTCTAACCTGCATCTGAATGTCCAGCAGACTTTCCGTTTTTTGGCGACGGACGAATGGTACTCTACCGCCAATTTCCCCGGATTCGGTCTGGTCCCGGGGTTGAATCTCAACCTCAAACAGCAGACTGGCACCCAGTATGAGGTCGGCTTGAAGCATGATTTTGACAAGGCGGTGATCGTCAGCGTCACCCCGTACTGGATCGATATCAGCAATGAGATCTTTGTTGACCCGGTGACGCTGGGGAACAACAATTATGACAAGACGCGGCGCGTGGGCGTCGAGATACAGAATACGGTCGATCTGCTAAGGTTCTTTGACGTCGACTTTTTGGATAAGTTGGAGTTTCTCGCGGGCTACACGTACCAGGATCCCCGATTTGTCAAAGGGATCAGCGACGGCAAAGATATCCCCATGGTGCCGCGTCATCAGGCCAACTTCAGTTTGAAGGCCGGGTTGTTCGATCACTTTCTGGTATCTCTGATGGGCCGTTACACGGGATCACGTTTTGCCATTAACGATACTCTCAATGAAACATCGCCTGCCAAACCATATTATGTGCTGGATGCGAAATTGTCCTATGAAAATGACCCGCTGGAGATTTACGCGGCCGTCAACAATATCACCAATGAGATGTACTCCAGCTATGTGGCCAAGTCGCTTTTTAGCTCGACGAAAGATTATTTTCCGGAGCCGGGAACGAACTTTACGGCCGGCGTTAATTTAAAGTTTTAATAAGAAGGCGTTTGTATTAGAATAGGGCTGTGCCGACAAGGTAAGGAGTGTTGCCCGATGATAAAAAATCACGATAAAGCCCCGCGGAAGTTCAGGGGCGTTAAGGAATCCGTTAAAAAGGGGTTGATCATCGTCAACACCGGCGACGGGAAGGGGAAATCCACCGCCGCCTTCGGCACGGCCCTGCGGGCCCTGGGCCAGGGATACAAAGTGGCCATTGTGCAGTTCATCAAGGGCAACTGGAAGACCGGTGAGGGCGAATTTTTCAAAAAATTGAAAGGCCAGGCCCAGATCCACAGCATGGGGGACGGGTTTACCTGGGATACTAAAGATTTTGCAAAGGATGTGAAGGCGGCGGCGCGCGCGTGGGATAAATGCCGTGAATTTCTTCACGATAACGTGCATCAGCTCGTCATTTTTGATGAGATCAACTGCGCGATGGCCTACAATTTTTTGGATGTAAAAAAAGTCGTTGCCGAATTGAAGAAAAAACCGCCCTTAAAACATGTTATCCTCACCGGGCGCGACGCGCCCAAAGAGCTCATCGAGCTTGCCGACCTGGTAACAGAAATGAAGTGCGTCAAACATCCTTATACCAAGGACATCAAAGCCCAGCCGGGGATTGATTATTAATATGAGCAAAGTTATTGTTTCCTGGAGCGGCGGTAAAGACAGCGCCATGGCACTTCACACCATCCGGGCCAGCGGGGCGTACGACGTTTTAGCCCTTTTGACCACCGTCACCGAAGGCTACGACCGTATCAGTATGCACGGTGTACGCCGGTCTTTGCTGGAAGAGCAGGCAAAATCCTTGCGTCTTCCCGTCGAAAAAATCTACATTTCCCAAAATGCTTCCAATGAAGAATACGAAACGAAACTCAGGGAAAAACTTCTTTTTTACCAGCGCCAAGGCGTCCATTCGGTTGTCATTGGGGATATTTTTTTGGAAGATTTACGCCGGTACCGCGAAGACAATCTGGCAAAAATAGCTATGAAGGGAATTTTCCCGGTGTGGAAGCGCGATACAGCCGAACTGGCGCGGGAATTCATCGATCTGGGATTTAAGGCGGTGATTACCTGTGTCGATTCCCAGCATCTGGGAAAAGAATTCGCCGGCCGGGGATTTGACCGGCAATTTTTAGCTGATCTGCCTTCGGACGTGGATCCCTGCGGCGAGAATGGCGAGTTTCATTCTTTCGTTTACGATGGGCCTATTTTTGAGCAGCCCATCACCCACCAAAAAGGCGAGGTTGTCCTGCGCGACAACCGCTTTTACTTCTGCGATCTAATTCCGATTTGAGAGAATTTCTGCTTGTAGAATTTAGCGGCGCTTTGGAAGATCGAATCCCAGCACCATCCTATAAAAAGAGCGTAGAGGGGCACGATCCAGATAAATTGCCTCTGGATAAACCAGTATCCCGTATGCACATCAGCGGACAAGATCAATTCGAGGGGAAGAATGATGAGAATCAAAAAGAACCCTATCTGCCTGAACCGATCCGGATGGGGAATTAAAAAGCAAAGCAATATTCCGTTGATGAGGAATTTTATTTTTTTGTAGCCCATCAAGTAGTTAAAAACAGATCGGAAAAAATTGTTGAGCGTGGTGAGCGGATTGGGGATATAGTCAAAGGTGTTCAGTTTTCTGGCCACGAAACCTTCATAATTATAGGCATCGGAAATTCTCGTCGCGTACCAAAAGAATAGCGGGATCGCGACCAGGGAAAAGCCGATAGCAAAAGGCGCTATTACCCGCAGGGTATCGATAAAGGGTTTATCCCTTGAGTTGCTTAAAATAAAATAGAACAAGCACAAGGCGATCATCATAATGCCATATGCGTGATAAACAACGACCAGGACAAAAAACAGACCGATGAGGAATTTTTTTAGCCGGGTCGTTTCCTGATAGTGACAGACGATGATCTCGGAGCAATAGAACACGGCCAGATAAAGCGTCGGCAAGACCCCGTACGGGCGCAGTTCAAAGGAATGATACTGCAGCGTGGAATTAAGAGCGACGATACTGAACGTTATTATCCAGGCCAGAGTGGTTTTCAGGTATCTGGTGCAGATAAGGTATAGTAAATAAAACCCAATAATGGTGACGATGATGTGGGGAACGGCGATGGCCCATTTGCTTGTCCCGAAAATCTTAATGAAGGGCAAGGTCAGCAGATAATCCCCCGGAAAGGCGGTGAGCTCGGCGGCGGTATATTTGTTCCAGAACGGCAGAATGTGGTCGGTGGAGGTGTAATTGAGCTGGTTTAATTCGTCCGTGTTGAGCCCGCGTTGGGCATAAACTTGCGATCGTAAATACAGGCCGTAAACACAGCCGATCAAGGCTATTAATTTACGACTGTTTGTTTGAAAAAAAGAGATCCATGTCCGCATAAACATGTTTTAATTATAGCGTTTGCTCCGGAGAAGTCATATAATTTATCGTAATGTTTAAATTTATTTCTTCCCGCAAGTTTTTGGCCAATCGGCTTGTGTTCATTTTGCCTTTGGGCGCCTGGGGATTATACCTGCGCTTTAAGGAACGCGCGTTGCAGGATCTGTGGACGGATGAGAAGTGGCAGATCGCCGTCATGAACCAGCCCTTTTTTGATTTTGTCAAATCCCTGCAAAAGCGCGAATTCGCAGGTCTTCTGGCAGGTGATTCCATCTTAATTTATCCATTTTTTCAGATGTTCGGTGATAATAAGTGGGGCCTGGCTATCCCGCATATCATCGCCACGTTCGTTGGTTTTTATCTGCTGTATTTGCTTTGCCGCAAATATTTGCAACGAACCTTTAGCTGCGTGATCGTTTTTTTGATCATTTGCTTGAACCAGGAGCTGATCTTCCACTCCTTTGAGATCCGCACGTATGCTGTTTTGCCGACGTTGGCGGTCGGGTCGTTTTGTCTGATGCACAAACTTTTTATTCAAGAGACCCCAATGAGGCGCTCCATATTTCTATGGATACAAATATTTTTTATTTTTACGATCTGGTGGCACCTTTACGGCATTTTTATGATCATCTTTCCGTGGTTATATTTCGCGGGCGCAACATTAAGCAGCGACGGGCTTAGAGTGGTCTTAAAGAAAACCACGCGCGCCCTTGCTCCGGCTTTACTTGTTGCTTTACCGTTATGTCTGTTCAGTATTTTTGGAGAAAAGCAGCGGATGGTGTTTACGTATATGTTCCAATTTATACCGAATCCGCTTGAAAATATCGTTGGTTTTCTAAAAGCGATCTTCGGCAACCTGGTAGGAGATAAAAGATTGTATGTTCTTCTTTTGGGGCCGGTTTTAGCCGCATTGTTGCCGCATCCTGATCGTTATAAGCAGATCGGATTTTTTCTGTGCCTTGTCGTCTTGCCCATCACGCTGCTATTGGCCATCGACGCGCACAGCCAATACTGGTTTGTCCAAAGACAATTTGTTTGGGTCATTCCTTATTTTGCTTTGTACGTCGGCTGGTGCTGGGAATCTTCGGTGATCTATCTTTTGCGCGCGATGGCTAAAAGCGACGTGCCGCGGCAAGGCCTCGTCCACAAGTGTGTTTCGACGGACATCAAACCCTGAAAAAACGAGTTAATGCCGGGATGGGGAGGATGGAACCCTTTGCGGATGGTTTCTTCTGAACTTGCATTTTTCGGTAAGGTTAACTTTCGGCAAATGGCCGCCGGCAACAGCGAAAACCCCCAGTAGCGCATGTCGATGAGGTCCACGTTCTGTGTGTTGAATTCCGCCGATAAAGTCTTTTTGTCGTAGCGGCGGAAATGTCCGGCAGCCGTATCATAGGGGCTCATCAGCCATTGGAGCGCAGGGACATTGATAAAAAGATACCCTCCCGGCTTTAAATGGAAGAGGCAGGCGTCCAGGAAGGCGCGCGTGTCGTCAATGTGCTCGAGAATGTCAAACAGGACGATGAAGTCATAGTGTTCCTTGAACTCGTTTTTTTGCTCGAGCACGTCATACAAATATAAATTGCCCCGTCCCCGTTCATTTTTCCGCAACGCCTCCAGGATCAATTCCACGCCGTCGACTTTCCACGCCGTGTTTTCTTCCAGTTGCTGGCGAAAAACCCCGTGGCCGCAGCCGATCTCCACCCCGGTCAGCCGCTCCGCAAGAGGCAGACGCGCGTCTCGGAGCTGCCTTAAAAAAGCGGACAAGCGCCATTGCATCCAGAAATGCGTTTTGTCGGCAATTTCGTACCACTTGCTTTCAAAAGAATAATTGCTGGGGCGGGATATTACTTGGATGTGATCTTCTGCGTGTCCCATGCGAGCTGGCTAAAGCCGATAGTTTCATCGACGAGGAAAGAGGGCCGTCCTTTGACCTCATCGAAGATGTGTCCGATGTATTCTCCTATGATCCCCAGAACGAAAAGGTTGATGCCTCCAAAGAAAATGATCAGTGTCGCGATGGATGTCCAGCCCGGCAGATTGATCCCCCCGATCATTTTTTGGACAATGAGTTTGCCCCCGAACAGGAAGCTGATCAGGGAGATGACTATCCCGGAAAGCGATATGAACCGCAAGGGAACTTTTGAAAAGGTAATGGAGGCATTGAGCGCCAGATGTAAAAGTTTGTAAAAACTGTATTTTGTTTTACCGGCCAATCGGCTTTGCCGTTCATATTCAATGCCGCATTGTTTGCCCCCATGCCAGCTGCGCAATCCGCGGATAAAAGGGTTGCGTTCGTTCAAGGATTGGATGAACACGGCCACCTTTTTCGTGAAGACGGAAAAGTCGCCGGAATCCAGGGGCGCGTTGAAAGGGACAATGGCCCGATAAAAAATATAGAACATCTTATACGCCATTTTTTTGAGGATGTTCTCTTTGCGTTTTTTCCGTATCGCGTAGACAACGTCATAGCCTTCGCGACACTTCGCAAAGAATTCCGGGAGCAGTTCAGGCGGATCTTGGCCATCGGCATCCAGGACGGCAATGTAGTCGCCCGTGCAATGTTTTATGCCGGCATAAATAGCGGACTGATGGCCGAAATTCCGGGAAAACTTGATTCCTTTGATGTGGGAGTTCTTGTGGTGGAGCTCTTCGATGATCTCCCATGACCCATCCGTACTGTAGTCATCCACGCAGATGATCTCATAGGATGCGCGCAGCCCTTCCAGGACACTGATCGTTCTCTGGAGTATTTCGGCTAAAACCGCCTTTTCATTATGGACCGGGAAAATTATGGAATAGGTGGGAGTGTTATTGGTCATAAAACGCATAATGGGGCTAATATAGCACATGACCGATTATTTGTGCAATAAATTTAATAAATTACCATAACGGGGAATAGGGGTTTTATCGTTTTACGTCGCTAACCGTAATATTCCATAGCAGTTTTGCGTCTGCCTGTTTTTATTCCCTTGACAAAGGGGGCATTATTCATATAATGTTCATCTATTGAACATCGACTCCTGATTTTGATAACTTCCTCTGTTACCATATGGTTAACGATACCTTAGACGAACGAGAATTTGAGCTTATCAATATTATCGGAGCCGAAATCGGGGCTAATCAGCGCCGATTATCTCGCCTGATGGATCTCTCTTTGGGGATGACGAATATGCTCATCCGCCGCCTCATTGCCAAAGGGTTCATCCGCATCGAACAGCTCAACAAACGTAAGGTCCAATACCTCCTTACTCCAAAAGGCTTTTCCGAAAAAATGCACAAATCCGTGCGTTATACCCTCAAAACCATTAATTCGATAGGTCTCATCAAAAACGGTGTTAAGGAAGTATTGCTCAATCTGTACGCGCAGGGGGCGCGCAATTTCTTCATTGTGGGGACCGCTGACCTGATCTCCATGGTGGAGATGACCTTAAGAGAGTTTAACAAGCCGGAGTGCACTTTGACCGTGCTTAAATCCATCCCGCAAACACAGATTAATGGCGTGCTCTTGATCGCTAGGGAGAATGTCAAGGACGAGAACCTTGTCTTGAACAGTTATGTGGACCTGATCACGGAATTGGCCAAGAAAAACCATTTGATGACAGTGCCGGATCCTTCTGTTGCGGCACCGGCGACCATGGAGAGTTAAAACAAGAGTTTTCAGGGGAGATCGATGGAAAGAAAAAATATTTTGGTAACGGGCGGAGCAGGTTTTATCGGGAGTCATTTGGTTGACCAGCTTGTGGAAGGCGGTCACTCGGTGACAGTTATCGATAATTTTTCAACCGGCCGGCCCGGGAACCTCACCCACCAAAAAGGTAATGTCCGGATCATCGAAGCGGATATCACGGACTTTGCTGCCATTGCATCTCATTTCCGGGGGCAGAATATCGTATTTCATATCGCTGCCCTGGCGGATATCGTTCCTTCGATCGTCGATCCGCGCGGATATTACGCTGCGAATGTCCTGGGGACCATGAATGTCGTAGAGGCCGCGCGTCTGGCAAGAGTGCAAAGGTTCGTTTATGCCGCATCGTCTTCCTGTTACGGTATCCCGCCCAGGGAATTTTATCCCACTCCGGAAACAGCCCCGATCGATCCCCGATATCCTTACGCGTTGACGAAATATCTGGGAGAGCAAACGGTTCTCCATTGGGGGCAGGTGTACGACCTGCCGGTCGTTTCCCTGCGGTTGTTTAATGTTTATGGGCCACGCTCCAGGACATCGGGGACCTATGGCGCCGTGTTCGGTGTTTTTTTGGCCCAAAAGCTCGACGGAAAACCTTATACGGTGGTCGGTGACGGGAATCAGACACGAGATTTTGTTTATGTCACCGATGTGGCCAGCGCGATGGTCACCGCCGGATTTTCACCGGTCAAAAATGAGATCTTTAACGTAGGGACCGGAACTCCGCAGAGCGTCAATACTCTGGTTTCGCTTTTAGGTGGGGAAAAAATCTATATCCCCAAACGTCCCGGTGAACCCGATCGCACGTGGGCGGATATCGCTAAGATCAGATCTGTTCTGCATTGGGACCCGAAAGTGCCTTTTGCGCAAGGCGTGCAGGAAATCCTCAAGCACATTGATTATTGGAAAGACGCGCCCGTTTGGACGCCGGAAACGATCGAAAAGGCAACCGAAGACTGGTTTAAATACCTGGTAAAGGACTAAAATGGATTCCAAAATTTTAAAAAAGATACAGTCGCCGGCCACGCTGGCCAAGATCGTTGACGATCTTAAAAAGAAAGGCAAGAAGGTCGTTTTGTGCCACGGCGTGTTTGACATCGTGCATCTGGGTCATATACGGCATTTTAACCAGGCCAAAGAACAAGGCGATGTTTTGATCACATCTTTAACGCAGGATAAGCATGTCAAGCGCGGGCCCGGGCGGCCGTTTTTCAATGACCGCCTGCGTGCCGAGACGCTGGCTTCTTTGGCCATGACGGATTATGTGTCCATCGTCGACGCTCCGACGGCAACGGAGTTTATCCGAAAGGTACGCCCCGATGTCTACGCCAAAGGCCCCGATTATAAGTCCAAAGATAAAGACGTCACCGGTAAGATCCTCGAGGAGGAAGAAGCCATCAGGTCGGTCGGGGGACGCCTGGTCTTTACGGACGACATTACGTTCAGTTCCTCCAAGCTGATCAATGATTATCTCGACGCGTATCCCCCGCGCACGGTCAAGTATTTGAAGGCGATGAACAAACGCTATTCCATCGATTACATCATCAAATCCATCGAGACTTTGAAAAAGTTAAGAGTGCTGGTCATTGGGGACACGATCATCGACGAATATCATTACTGTTTTCCGCTGGGGAAATCTTCCAAAGAACATCTGGTCGTCAACCGCTATGATTCCAAGGAAATGTTCGCGGGAGGCAGCCTCGCGACGGCCAACAACGCGGCGAGCGTTTGCGGACAGGTTGACTTGGTCACTATTCTTGGAGAGAAAAAGTCTTACCAGAGTTTTATCGAAAGCAAATTAAGTCCTAACGTTCGCCCCGTCTTTTTTTATCGCTCTGATACGGGCACTATCGTCAAGCGAAGATATGTCAGCAAGATACAAAATAGAAAATTATTCGAAATATGCTTTATCGAAGATAAGGACATCGCGTCGAGAGAGGAAGAAAAGATCCTTGCTTACCTCAAAAAGGTCATTAAGGACTATGATTTCGTTATCGTCTCGGATTACGGCCACGGATTTTTGACCAAGAAGATCCGCGACCTGATCTGTGCGAAGGCCAAATATCTGGCGCTCAACGTCCAGACCAACAGCGCCAATATCGGATTTAATTTGGTGACTAAATATCCTAAGGCCAATTGTGTCTGTGTCGATGAGCTGGAACTTCGTTATGCCACCCATGAACGATTCAGCGACCTGCGCGCACACGCCAAGAAGATCTATAAACAACTTCATTGTGATCACATCATTGCTACCCGGGGAGCGTATGGTTCGCTTTGTTATTCTCAGGAAAATGGTTTTCATGAGACGCCGGCATTCTCCAGTCACGTGGTCGACGCGATCGGCGCCGGTGACGCTTTTTTCGCCTTTATCGCACCATGCTTTGCCGCCGGGATCCCCCAAGAGGTGACATCTCTGATCGGCAACGCGGTCGGTTCGCTGGCGGTGCAGATCGTTTGTAACCGCGAACCGGTTAAATCCGTCGATCTTCTTAAATTCATCACGCGGCTATTAAAATGAGAGAAAAGATCAAGCAGAACCGTGAAACGTTAAAGCAACTTCTCGATCGCGTTGAGGCAACGGACCGAAAAGGCATCCCCTTGACGGTGGACGAGGCGCTGGAGAGCGTCGTGAACCTTATCCTTCAACAGGCGCGGGCCGGAGGCAAGACCATCTTTATTGGTAACGGGGGCAGCGCTGCGATCGCCAGCCACATGGCAACGGATTTCTGGAAAAACGCGGGGGTCAAAGCGATCAGTTTCAACGACAGCGTTCTTTTGACCTGCTTGAGCAATGACGAGGGTTATAAGCACGTTTTCGAAAAATCGATCCAGATGTTCGCCCATGCCGAGGACCTCCTTGTGGCCATTAGCAGTTCCGGCAAGTCGGAAAATATCATCCGTGGCGTGGATGCCGTCTATGAAAAAGGTGGCAAAAGCGTCACCTTCACGGGGTTCACACCGGATAATCCCTTGCGCCATAAAGGGGAGATCAATTTTTACGTTCCGGTCTCTCATTACGGGCATGTGGAGGTCATCCATCACGCCTTGTGTCATTGCCTGGTGGACGTCATTATCGCCAATAAACCCAAATTAGCAGAAAGGGCGCTTCTTCCATGAATAAAGTGAAGACTGTTCTGGTGACCGGCGGAGCCGGATATGTCGGTGCGGTGTTGGTCCCGAAGTTATTGGGCAAAGGATACAAGGTCAAGGTCTTGGATCTGTATACCTACGGAACGGATGTTTTTGATTGTGTCAAGGACAGATCCGGGCTTGAAGAGATCAAGGGCGATATTTGCGACACGGATCTCTTGAAGAAAAGTTTGCGCGGGTGCGACGCGGTCATTCATCTCGCCTGCATTTCCAACGACCCGACGTTCGAGCTCAATCCCGCGTTAAGCCGCAAGGTCAATTATGATGCCTTCGAACCGCTGGTGCGTATCAGTAAGGAAAGCGGCGCGCGCCGGTTCATTTATGCCTCAACATGCAGCGTGTATGGCGTCAGCGACGCCGAGAGTGTCACCGAGGACCATCCGCTTCTTCCCATCACGGATTACAATAAATATAAAGGATTATGCGAGCCCATCCTTTGGAAATATCAATCTCCCGAATTTACCGCCGTTACGATCCGACCAGCCACGGTTTGCGGTTATTCTCCCCGTCAGAGGTTTGATCTGACCGTGAATATCTTGACCAATCACGCGTATAACAACAATCATATCCTCGTTTTCGGCGGCAAACAGGAGCGTCCGAACCTTCATATTGAAGATATGACGGACCTATATTGTCTGCTTCTGGAATTGCCCGACCAAAGGATCGCCGGCAAGACCTATAATGCCGGCTACCAGAACCGTTCGGTCGCCGATATCGCGGGAATCGTGCGCAAGGTGATGGCCGAAGAATTCCCCCAAAGGCCGCAGGTCACCATCGAAACACGACCCTCCGATGATATCCGTTCGTACCGTATCTCGTCGGAAAAAATCAAACGTGAGCTGGACTTTGTCCCCCGTCATACCATTGAAGACGCGGTGCGGGATCTTATCAAGGCCTTTAAGGCAGGTAAGTTTCAAGACCCGATGAATAACATTCGGTATTTTAATATTAAGACACTCAAATCCATGGAGCCTCAATGCGCTGTTTGATGAACGTTCCTTATGTGGATTTAGCCGAGCAGCATGCTTCCATTAAAGACGAATTGCTTAAAGCCGTCAGCAAGGTTTTGGACCACGGGAAATTTGTTCTGGGAGAAGAGGTCGCGGAATTCGAGCAGCGTTTCGCCCAATTGTGCGGTGTCCAGTACGCCGTGGCGCTTAATTCAGGCACCGACGCGCTTATTTTGGCTTTGCGGACGCTGGGCATCGGCTCCGGCGATGAAGTCATTACGGTCGCCAACTCATTTGTTTCCTCAACGAGTTGTATTGTGTGTGTTGGCGCCAAACCGGTTTTTGTGGACGTGGGGGAAGATTATTTGATCGATCCTGCGTTGATCGAAAAAGTGATCACCCCGCGCACCAAAGCGATATTGCCGGTGCATTGGACGGGGCGACCGTGCGATATGGCGGCGATCATGGCGATCGCCAGGAAGCATAAGCTGGCCGTCATTGAGGATTGCGCACAGGCGGTCTGTGCCGAATGCCACGGACAAAAAGTCGGCTCCTTTGGGGACGCGGGATGTTTTAGTTTGCATCCTTTAAAGACGCTTAATGCCTGCGGCGATGGTGGAGTCCTTACTACCAATAACAAAGATATGTACGAGAAGATACTGGCTTTACGCGATAACGGATTTTATCGACGTAATGAATGTATTTACTGGAGCAATAATTCACGGCTGGATACAATTCACGCGGCGATGCTGTTGGTGAAGATGGATTATCTGGAAGAATGGACGCAAAGCCGGCGCGCCAACGCGCATTTTTATCAAAAACAGTTGAAAAATTTATCCCAAATCCAGATTCCGGCCGATCAAAAAGATATGCGCGCGGTCTATCATACGTTTATCATCCAGGCCGATCGCCGGGATGAGCTCCAGGCTTTCTTGTCGGAGAAAGGTGTTGGGACAAAGGTTCATTACGCGGTGCCGATTCATTTGCAGCCGGTCGCCAAAGACCTGGGATATAAGAAGGGAAGCTTGCCGGTCACCGAGCGTCAGGCGGATAGAGTTTTAAGCTTGCCGGTCGCCCAGTCGTTACAACCGGATATGCTGGAATACGTGGTCAATATAATCCAGGATTTTTACAGAAAATAAGGGATCTTATGAACGTACCCTATTCTTATCTCGATGAGCAATTTGCACAAATTGATAATTACCTCGAAGATGTCCGCAAGCTTGTGCAAAGCGGGGATTTTACCCTTGGCAAAGCGGTGACGGAATTCGAAGAGCGCTTCGCCAAGCTCTGCGGCCTGCCGTATGCCATTGGCGTTGGTTCCGGTACGGACGCGCTGATCCTTTCATTGAAAATTTTAGGGATCGGGCCGGGAGATGAGGTTATCACAACACCCAATACGTTTATCTCGACCGTTGGGGCGATCGCCATGACGGGCGCGCGTCCGGTGTTCGTTGATAATAATCAGGAATATACAATCGATGCTGAAAGAATTGAACAAGTGATCACGCCGAAAACAAAAGCGATCTTGCCCGTGCATTTGACCGGTTGTCCGGCGGACATGCCACAGATCATGGATATAGCTCAGCGGCATGAATTATTGGTCGTGGAAGATGCTGCGCAAGCCATCCTGGCCAAGATCGATGGAAAACATGTTGGCTCGTGGGGCGAAACGGCCTGTTTTAGCTTGCATCCTTTGAAAAATCTGAATGTCTGGGGCGATGGCGGCGTGATCGTGACCCGTTCCGCGGAACTGTGCCGGAAATTAAAGCTGTTCCGTAACCATGGGATGAGTACCCGTGATGAGATCGAATTTTTCAGTCATAACAGCCGTTTGGATTCGTTACAGGCGGTCATCGGTAACCGTTTGATCCATGAGGTCGGGTCGATCACCCGTCAGCGGATCGTCAATGCCAAACGTTATGATGAGGCGTTTCAGGATTTGAAAGAATACATTACGGTTCCGCTGCGACGTCCTAATGTACAGCAGGTTTATCATACTTACGTCCTTCGGGTCAAAAACCGGGATGCCCTGCTGGCGTATTTACTTGAGCGTGGGATCAAGGCAAAGGTCCATTATCCTGTTCCGGTGCATTTGCAGAAAGCCGCGCTTTATTTGGGGCATAAAAAAGGCGACTTCCCGGTTTGCGAACAAGATTGTGCGACGATCATCAGCTTGCCGGTGCATCAGCACTTGACCAGTGAACAGGTGTCGTATGTTATTGAGTCCATCCGGGAATTCTATTCGAGGCGGGATATCCGCAGAGCGCAAGATGAAGCATCGCATACTCGGCGTTGACTTTGACAATACGCTCGTCAACTATGACGACGTTCTTTGGAAAACAGCCCAGCGAATGGGATTTGTCACTAGCGGCGTTACCCGGCATAAAAAGAATATTCGCGACGCGATCCGTCAGTTGCCTGATGGGGAGAAGAAATGGCAGCAAGTGCAAGCGCATGTGTATGGCAAGGCGATGGTTGAAGCGATGTTGGTTGACGGCGTTGTGAAATTCCTTCGCACCTGCCGGTGCGCCAACGTGCCGGTATATATCGTCAGTCATAAAACTCAATTTGCCGCGCAAGACACAGATAAAATCGATTTACGACGGGCGGCGCTGGATTGGATGACGCAAAAAGGATTTTTTGAATCAAAAGGATTGGGATTCTCGAAGGACCAGGTTTTTTTCGAGTCGACCCGTCGGAAGAAGATCGAGCGGATTAAACAATTGGGCTGCACGCATTTTATTGATGATTTGGAAGAAACTTTTGAGGAGGAGTTGTTCCCAGGAGACGTCAATAAAATACTTTACAGTCCACATAAGGAAAATTTTTTATTGCGTGGTGTGAAAATTCTCAAGACTTGGGCGCAAATAGAACAGTATTTTATGAACGGGGAACATAAATATATGGAGATAGATTCGTGAGGACCGCGAATGATACAACTGAAGCGGCGGATAAGGTCATTTCTGATGTCTGCCGCATGGCCACGGATCTTTTGAGCGTTCCCGTCACTTCGGCTCAAAGGGTTGGCGGCAGCGGGAACAATCGCGTGTATTCTTTACGGTGCGATAATTCCAGATCGTATGTCGTCAAATTTTATTTCCGTCATCCTGCGGATAAACGTGACCGTTTGGAGGCCGAATTTGCCAGCTTTTCGTTCTTATTAGACCAGGGGATCTCCGATATCCCGCGTCCGATCGCGGTAAACCGGAAAGAATCTTGTGCCATTTACGAATTTATTGAAGGCAAAAAGATCGGTGCCGGAGATGCCAGGGAAGAAGATGTCAAATATGCCGTGGATTTTGTTGCGAATTTAAAGCGTCTGAATAAAACCGCGTTTTCTCATAATATTCCGCCCGCCTCGGATGCTTGTTTCTCAATTCAGGCCGTTATTGCCAATGTGGAAGGCCGCCTGGACCGGTTAGGAAAACTTAAAAGTGACGAACAAGAGTATAGAGAGCTGGGATCTTTTCTCGAGGACGATTTTAAACCATTTTTCAGTGTCTTGAAGAAATGGGCTCGTGAGCAATGTGCGGCAAGTGGTATTTCTCTCGATGCGGAGATCCCTTTAGAGCAAAGAACTTTAAGTCCATCGGATTTCGGGTTTCACAATGCCTTACGCGCCAATGACGGCCGTATTGTTTTCCTGGATTTTGAATATTTCGGCTGGGATGACCCCACCAAGATGATCGCAGATTTCCTGTTCCATCCGGCCATGGCGTTGAGTGAGCCGATGAAAAAAGTATTTGTCCGCTGGATGCTTGATGTTTTTAAGGAGAACAGCCGGCTGATCGACAGGCTCAAGGTGGTATATCCGTTGTTTGGGCTGAAGTGGTGCATGATATTTTTAAACGAATTTATCCCGAGCGATTTTACGCGCCGCGCTTACGCCGCCGGAAATCTTTTAGATAAACATCAAGTGCGCAAAGAACAGCTGCGCAAAGCCAGGGATTTGTATCGGAAGCTCAAAGAAATATACTTAAAGTTCCCTTATGCCAATCAATAGAGCAAAAGCTGCTAAATTGGACCAACGATCGAAATATCTGCGCCGCAGGATCATTGAAACCATTGATGCAACGCGCCGCGGGCACGTTGGGGCAGCGTTATCCTTGGTAGAGATTTTGCGCGTTCTTTATGATGATGTCCTGCGCTATGATCCCCAGAACCCCAAATGGTCCCAGCGCGACCGCTGTATTTTGAGCAAAGGCCATGGATGCCTTGCTTTATACGTTGTTCTTCAGGACAAGGGTTTTTTTCCTGAGAAAGAATTGTGGAGATTCTGTGAAAAGGACGGCATTTTGGGCGGGCATCCCGAGGTCAAGGTCCCGGGGGTGGAGGCTTCCACGGGAAGCTTGGGACATGGATTACCCATTGGTGTCGGGTTTGCCATAAACGGTAAATATGAAGGATCCGGCCACCGTATCTTTGTTATAGTCGGTGACGGCGAATGCAATGAAGGTTCCATTTGGGAGGCCGCCATGTGCGCCGGTAAACATAAGTTAAACAATTTGACGGTCGTGGTCGATTACAACAAATACCAGTCGTATGGGCCTACTGCCGAGGTTTTGAATTTAGAGCCGTTCGCCGAGAAATGGAAGGCCTTCGGATTTGCCGTGCGGGAAGTGGACGGCCATGATGTGAAGTCGTTACGGGCCACGTTTTCCGCGGTTCCCCTGGAGGCGGAGAAGCCGACGGTCATCATCTGTCATACGCTCAAAGGCAAAGGAATGAACTGCACGGAAGGCAATATGAAATGGCATCACAAAAGCGGGATCAAGGATGAAGAGATTCGTCAGCTTTTGGCGGAATTGGAGGCTTGTTAATGCGCAAGATGTGTCTGGATGTGGTTTATGAACTTGCGCGCAAGGACAAGCGTGTTTTCTTTATCGGATCGGATCTCGGTATCGGCACGTTAGAGAAATTCAAGGATGAGATGCCGGAACGTTTCTTTATGGAAGGCATCAGTGAAGCCAACATGGTCGGCATGGCGGCCGGACTCGCGATGGAAGGAAAGATCCCTTATGTAAATACAATCGCGACCTTTTTGACCCGTCGCTGTTTTGAACAAGTGGTGGTGGATTTGGGTTTGCATAATCTTAATGTCCGGTTGCTGGGAAACGGTGGCGGCTTGGTGTACGCGCCGCTGGGGCCAACTCATGAGGCGATTGAGGACATCGCCATTATGCGCAGCATCCCGAATATGACGGTCATCGCGCCGGCGGACGCTAACGAAATGCGCCGGGCCATGCTGCAGTCGTTGGATCACGAAGGACCGATGTATTTTCGTATCGCCAAGGGCGGTGAGCCGATCGTAACGACCGACGATATTCCTTTCGAAATCGGCAAGGCATTTTTGATGCGCCAGGGTCCGGCCGGATTGGTGGTCACCACTGGGATCACGTTAAATAACGGATTGCAGGCCGCCGAACAGTTGCAGCGGGAGGGTTTGCGAATTTCCGTTTTGCATGTCCCAACGATAAAACCGCTTGACCGGGAGACCATTCTGGCCCAGGCGGCGGAAGTTCCTGTGATTGTCACGGTCGAAGAACATAGCATGATCGGAGGGTTGGGCGGCGCGGTGGCCGAGATCGTCAGTGAGGCAAATTTCAATTCCGTCAAACGGTTCCGTCGTATCGGTATTCCGGATGTCTTTGCCGATCGGTATGGATCGCAGGCAAGCCTGATGCAGGGCTTTGGGATTACGACGGAAAACATTGTTGCGGTTATAAAGAATTTAACAGGGCTGGAATCTTCACCAGGCAAGTTAATCGAGCAGGAATTGGTAAAGGAGTAGACATGGGAAATTTGGTTGAGGTATTCACACCGCTTCACAAACAGACTAAGAGAAAATATATCGACCGCATGGTGGATGATAAAGTTCATTGTATGCTCAAGGCCAAGGAATATGAGGCTGATTATTGGGACGGTGACCGTCGCTACGGCTATGGCGGCTATAAGTATGACGGGCGATGGAAGCCCGTGGCGGAAAGGCTTATTCGACAATACGGCCTTAAAAGTAATGCCAAGATCCTGGACGTCGGCTGCGGCAAGGCGCATCTTCTTTATGAATTAAAACAGCTTTTGCCGAATGTGGAACTGCATGGGTTTGACGTCTCGCAGCATGGGCTGGCCGACGCGCCGGAGCCGATCCGCAAGTCTCTGGCCCGCCGCAAGGCGCAGGACGTACCCTATCCCTGGGCGGATAAATATTTTGATCTGGTCATCTCTTTGGGGTGCTTGCATAATTTACGCGTACCTGAACTGGAAAAGGCCGTCAAGGAAATCGAACGGGTCGGCAAGAACAAATTCATTATGGTCGAAAGCTACCGCAATGAACAGGAACAATTCAATTTGCAATGCTGGGCTTTAACGGCGGAGGCATTCTTCGATAACGAAGCCTGGATCTGGCTGTTGAAGCATTTCGGATATACCGGAGACTACGAATTTATTTATTTTGAATAAATGGAAGGAAGATCAGAATGAATCCAATAAACGTTGCAAAAGAACAAACCGTTTCAAGGGTTGATGCGGATTCGTTGCGAATTCCCCGGACGATAAAGGCGGCTGTTCTTGTTGAGCTGAACAAGCCATTGGTTGTGGCCGATCTGGAATTGCCGGAAAAATTAAGCTTCGGCCAGGCGCTGGTCAAAGTTGTCTATAGCGGAATATGCGGGGCCCAGTTCAATGAAATCGAAGGTGCGAAAGGGCCGGATAAATTTTTGCCGCATTTACTGGGGCATGAAGGGTCGGGAATCGTATTGGATGCCGGGCCGGGTGTCAAGACCGTCAAAAAAGGCGACCATGTCGTCATGCACTGGCGTCAGAGCAATGGTCTGCAATCGGAAACGCCGACGTATATGTGGAACGGCCGTAAGGTCAACGCCGGTTGGGTGACCACATTCAATAATTATGCCATTATTTCCGAGAATCGGTTAACGCCGATCCCGGTGGATTTTGATATGAAATTGGCACCGCTTTTTGGCTGCTCGGTCACAACGGCCATGGGCGTTGTTAACAATGATGCGCATCTTAAAGTGGGCCAGTCGGTCGTTATTTTTGGGGCCGGCGGCGTAGGTTTAAATTTGGTCCAGGCGGCAGATATGGTTTCTGCGTATCCTATTGTCGCTATTGATCTTTATGATTCCAAGCTGCAAGCAGCCAAAAAGTTCGGGGCAACGTATTGTTTTAATTCGAAGACTTCCAATTCTTGGAAAGAAGATATTGCCAAGATTATCGGTGAAAAAGGCGCCGATGTGGTCATCGAAACGACCGGAAATTCGCGCGTCATTGAAACCGCTTATGAAATGACCCATCCCGACGGGAAAACGATTCTCGTCGGCGTGCCGCGCAAAGGAGACAATATCTCGATTTATTCTTTACCGCTACATTTTAAAAAAGTCCTTAAAGGATCGCATGGCGGCAGTGCCGAACCGCATCTTGAGATCCCGCGCTATATCCGGCTGTGTAAGACCGGTAAGTTGAAATTGGATGGCTTGATCACTCACGAGTTTGGGTTGGATGAAATCAATGATGCTTTGGATACGATCCGCCGTGGCGAGGCGGGACGGTGTGTCATAAAATTTGACCATGATTAAGCGCATCGTTCTTCTGGGAAATACCGGGTTTATTGGCCGGCATCTGAAAAAGGGATTTAAAAATGCCCTGCCGCAGGCAGAGGTTATCGGCCAATCATTGCCGGCGCTGGATTTGACGAAGTTAGAAGATGCGCACAAGCTCGCTGATCTTTTCGACCTCGAGACGGCCGTCATTATGTGTGCGGCCATAAAACGACAATTCGGCGATAACCTGGAGATCTTTGAGCAAAATCTGGACATGACAAGCAATTTATGCCGTGTTTTAGAGAAGCGTCCTGTTAAGCGGGTTGTTTTTTTCAGTTCTTCCGCGGTCTACGGCGAGGATATTCACAACACGCGCATTACGGAAGAAACGTCGGTATGTCCGACGTCGTATTATGGACTCGTGAAATACACCGCGGAACGGTTGTATGTCAAGACAATCGGGCGTCAAAAGGGAAGTTCTCTGGTTGTCTTAAGACCGCCCTTGATCTATGGGCCGGGAGATCTGGGTAGAACGTACGGCCCATCGGGATTTATCAAAGCGGCGCTCAATAATGAACCGGTGACGTTATGGGGCGATGGGACGGAATTACGGGAATTTGTTTTTGTGGGGGACATTGTGCGCGTAGTATGCGGTTTGTTAGATAGCGATTTTAACGGTGTTGTGAATGTCGCGAGTGGCAAGAGCCACACCTTTCAGGATGTCCTTAAAGTAGTTTCGGATCTTGTCGGTCACGCGCTTGATGTCAAGTTCCTTGTACGAACCAAAGATAGGGTAGATAATGTTTTTGACAATACGCATTTCACGCGTTTAATGCCGGGCTTGCGGTTTACTCCACTGGAAGAAGGAATACGCGAGACCTTCAAGGCGGAGGCCATCCTGCAGGGACAAGCCATACAAGGAGCCAGATAGGTGAAAATGTCAGCATGTTATTTTTGTCATTCTGGGAATATCAAAGAGCTCCTGGATCTGGGCCAACAGCCGGTTTCCAATCGTTTTCTCCATGCAAAGGGAGGGATCGAGGATACCTATCCCTTGGTCATGAATCAATGCCGGGATTGCGGACTGATCCAGGTCAATGATCCGGTTCCCGCGGAGGAATTGCGTCCCGCCTATGACTGGATAACCTACAACGAACCTGAAGGGCATCTGGATCGCCTGGCGGAAATTATAAAAGATTTACCTGGAATAACATCTGAGTCCAGTTTTTGCGGGGTCAGCTTTAAGGATGATTCGATGTTAACGCGTTTTCAAAAATCGGGATTTTCCAAAACGCGCGGGTTGGATCTCGAGAGGGATTTGAATATCAATGAAAAAGGCGTTGGTGTTGAAACCATTCAGGCCCGTTTAACGCCGCAAATGGCTTCAGAGATCGCCCAGAAGCTGGGGAAATTTGATGTGATCATCGTCCGGCACATCCTCGAGCACGCTCACGATGTCGCAGGTTTTATCCAGGCCCTAAGGAATCTGACAAGCGAGAGAGGGTATATCGTTTTTGAAGTGCCCGACTGCAGTCGCGCTTTAGAAACATGCGACTATACGACCATTTGGGAGGAGCACACCATTTATTTTACGCCGGCAACATTTAAGAATTCTTTGAGCTTTGCGGGATTTAAGCTGGAACGGTATGAATGTTATCCATATCCATTCGAAAATTCTCTGGTGGGCATTATTCGCGCGCACGAACAGGCGAAACCGCCGCGGGTTTCCAAAGAAGTCTTAGATCAAGAATTGGTGCGGGCTGGAAATTTTGCCCGTCATTTACCGAAGAAAGCGGCAGCTCTGCGGAAATTTTTGGGAGAACGCCGACAGAAGCAGGGAAAAATTGCCTTGTTCGGTGCCGGCCACCTGGCCTGCACTTTTGTGAGCGTGTTAGGAATAAAGGAATGCATTGATTTTTTTGTAGATGACAATCCGCATAAGCGGGGTCTTTTTATGCCCGGGTGCCAGCTTCCGATCTATGAGACCACGGCTCTTTATAGAGAAAATGTCAAGCTGTGTCTTTTAAGCCTTAATCCGTTAAGTGAGGAAAAAATTCTTGCGACCCACAAAGATTGGGGTGGTGCTTTTTTTTCAATTTTTCCGTCAAGTTCGATCGCCCTGCGTATCCCGGGGTCATTAGAGGAAAATAACAGTTATGCTGCTCAGGGAATTCAATAAGGAAGTTTTGTACACCAGCGAAGATTTGGTTAAAGTCTCCTCGGCCGATATAGCGATTTTAAAAGAGAAGGCGCTGGCCAACGAACGCAGGCGTATCCGTTTGTGTTCCCATAAAGATGTTAACGATCCTGTTCATGAAATGCTCATTATTCATACGAAAGACGCCTATGTGAGGCCGCATAAGCACATCAACAAAAACGAATCGCTTCATGTTATCGAAGGGAGCGCGGACGTTGTTCTTCTCGATGATCAGGGTGAGGTGACGGAAGTAATCCCGATAGGGGAATATGCATCCGGTCGAGAATTCTATTATCGATTGGCAACACCCCTATACCATACGATGATCATCCGCAGCAATTTTTTGGTTTTTCATGAAACGACTAAAGGGCCATTCCAAAGATCGGATACTGTTTTTGCCCCGTGGGCCCCGGAGGAGAAAAATGTTGAGGCCTGTCACATTTATATGCAGAAACTCACCGAGAGAATATCAGCGTATTCTTTTCCAGAGAGGAACAGATGACCCAGCCTTTGGAGACAAAAGACAATACGGTTGAAGAAAATATCGATGTTTACAAACGGAACACCTGTCGACTTTGCGGCAGCCAAGATCTTGGGCTGGTCATGCCTATGCCGGCTTCCCCGATCGCCGATGGCTTTGTGCCGGCAGAACGGAGAGTGGAACCACAAAAATATTACGCCCTGGATTTGTATCAATGCCGGAATTGCGGATTGGTGCATTTGCGGGATGTGGTTAATCCGGAAGTGATTTATCGTAATTATCTTTATGAAACGACCACCTCGCCGGGATTGGTGGAGCATTTTCAAAAATATGCCGAAGATGTCCTGGGGCGGATCAATCCTGCTCGTGGGGATTTGGTCGTTGAGCTTGGCAGCAACGACGGGACGCTGTTAAGGTTCTTTCAGAAAGCGGGCTTGCGGGTTTTGGGAGTCGATCCGGCGCGGGAGATCGCGCGGAGGGCTACTCAGGCCGGCATTGAAACCTGGTCGGAATTTTTTACCATCGATTTAAGTGAAAAAATTAAACGGGAAAAAGGAATGGTCGATGTTGTCATTGCCAACAACGTTATGGCCAATATCGATAGTCTGGACCGGCTGCTTGAGGGGATACGTAACATCTTGTCCCCTGCAGGCATTTTTATATTTGAAACGGGATATTGGGTGGATTCGGTCCAAAACCTGGTTTTTGATAATATTTATCATGAGCACATTTCTTATTTTTCCGTCAAACCGCTTGTTGCGTTTTTTAAAAAGCACGGGATGGAACTGATTCGTGTGGACCGGATTGCTACGAAAGGCGGATCGATCAGGGGGACCGTCCAGTTGGCCGCTGGATCCCGTCGGGTTGAGCCTTCGGTCACGGAGTTGGTGGACATGGAGATCAAGCGGGGATTTTATCAGCCTGCCATGTATCGGAAGTTCGCCGAAGAGATTGACAGGGAAAAGGAAAAGTTGACGGAACTATTAAAGGAATTGAAGGCGAGCGGCAAGACGATCGTCGGTTACGGGGCATCGCACAGCGTTACGACTTTTCTTTATTATTTCGGGATCGCGGAATTCTTGGATTTTATCGTTGATGATAATCCGCGCAAGCATAACACGGTCAGTCCGGGGTACCAGATCCCTGTCCTGGATTCAAAAGCCATTTACGAAAAAAAACCGGATTATATCGTTATATTGGCCTGGCGATTTTATGAACAAATTATCAAGAAACACCAGATCTATTTGGAAGAAGCGGGGCATTTTGTGATCCCATTACCCAAAATGAAGGTAATCTTTCAGGGAGGATAAAGCGCATGGCTAAAAGGAAAGTATATTTTGCTGATTTAACGCATACGGCCCAAGGGATCAGTTCCGGCAGTTTCCCTTTGGGGTGCAGTTTTGTTGCCAGCTATGCCAAAAAGCAGTTAAGTGACGAATTCGACTTTCAACTGTTCAAATTCCCAAAGGACCTTGATGAGGCATTGCGGCAAGAGATCCCCGATGTGCTTTGCTTCTCGAATTATAGCTGGAATCTTCAGCTGGCCTACAAGTTCGCCTCTTTGGCAAAGGTGTGTAAGCCCGAGCTGATTACTGTTTTTGGAGGTCCCAATTTTCCAACGGATGCGGCAGAAAAGATTGAATTCCTGAAGAAAAAACCGGCCGTGGATTTCTATATCGTTTTAGAAGGGGAAGTAGGTTTTGTGGATCTGGCCCGGAAACTCATTTCCTACGGATTCGACGGCTCCAAATTAAAGGCGCAAAGAGAGCTTATACAAAATACAGAGTATCTTCTGGCGGATCAGCTTGTGTGCGGTCCGACCGAGCGCATCAAGGATATCAATATTATTCCTTCCCCTTATTTGACGGGTATGCTGGACAAATTCTTTAACCAGACTCTTATCCCGATGATCGAAACCACGCGGGGGTGTCCTTTCTCATGCACTTTCTGTGCTGACGGGTTGCCGACGAAGAACAAAATATACCGCTTTGAACAGCAACGCACCAGAGAAGAACTGCAATACATCGCCCGCCGGGTCAAGAACGTGGATGAACTCATCATTACGGATCTAAATTTTGCCATGTATCAGGAAGATCTGGATACAGCTCGGGCCATTGCCGAGATCCAGACCGAATATAAATATCCAATACTCATATCAGCTTCCGCAGGCAAGAACAAGCCCAAGAGGGTGATTGATGTGGCCGGGATATTAAGTGGTTCCTGGACCTTGGGTGCCTCGATTCAATCCACCGACCCGGAGGTCCTTCAGGCGATTAAGCGTAACAATATCTCCAGTGAGGCCTATCAGGAGCTTATCGAGTTCGGCAATAGCCTTCCTAACAGCAAGACACATACCGAGATCATTCTGGGATTGCCGGGCGATACCAAGCAAAAGCATTTTGAGTGTCTGCGGTTTGGCGTGGACAACAACGTCAATAATGTGCGGATGTATCAGGCCATGCTTTTAAGCGGGACCGAGATGGCCAGCCAAATGACCCGCCAGCGATACGGGCTGATCACGAAATTCCGGGTTATCCCGGGATGTGTCGGCAATTATGAGATTCTTGGAGCAAAGCGCCCTGTTGCGGAAATAGAAGAAATTATTATCGGAAGCAAAACAATGCCGGTCGAAGATTACATCGATTGTCGCATTATGAATTTGATCGTAGAAACATTCCACGGGAACGCCGTGTTCGAGGAGGTCTTTAGAATGGTGCGTACCCTTGGAGCATCTGTTTTTGATTGTCTTTCTTATGTTAAACAGCATCCTGAGTTTTATTCGGCAAGAGTCCATGAAATCATAGAAGAATTCATTAAGGAAACGCGAGATGATCTCTATGACAGCTTTGATCAGGCGAATAGCTATGTCCTGGACGATGAAATTATCGATAAATATATCGGGGGCGAGCTGGGAATCAATGAATTGCTGGTGCATCGGGCACTGCTGTTCAAAGAATTTGAGGACATCAGCAATTTGCTCTTTAATGCCGTTTGTGCCGTTTTAACGCAAAAAGACCTTTTCACGGAGAAGGTCGCAGATTACCTCGATGATTTAAGACGTTTTATAATATTACGCAAAAAAGACATTTTTGACGATACTAATTCGGTGTCCACGGCAAGATTCCGTTACGACTTTGAGTCTGTTCGGGACGCGGGCTACAAGATCGACCCCAATCACTTCCCCACGCTGGAGATCCCGGAGGAGTTTCGGTTTTTCCACGACGATCATCAAAAAAGGCATATAGCCAATCAGGTCAAATTATATGCAGATACACCTTCGGGTTTTGGAAGGCTTATTCAGCGCTCAAACTTAAAACTAATGTACCGGAGTTTTAGAAAATGCACAGAATTTCATGGTGGCGAACGTCCTTCGGCGACGGCGAGATCGAAGGATTAAGAAAGGCTATTGTCCAGGAGTATATCACGGCCGGGCCTCTCACTGAACAGCTGGAACAGGAATTGGCCCGCGGTCTGGGTGTCCCTTACGTGGTCGTCACGACAAGCGGCAGTGCGGCATTGCTTATGTCTTTGATGGCATTGGATATCGGTCCCGGCGATGAAGTCATTGTTCCCAACCGAGGCTGGATTGCCACGGCCCATGCCGTTTTGATGGTTGGCGCCAGGGCGGTGATCGTGGATTCGCTGCCGGATGTTCCATTAATGAATGTTTCCGATGTCCGGGCGAAAATCACGCCGAAAACGAAGGCGATCATCCCGGTCCATTTAAATGGGCGGGCTGTCGATATGCAGGGGATACATCAAATTGCCAGGGAGCATGATCTGCATGTCATCGAGGATGCTTGTCAGGCGATGTTTTCCAAGAACGCAGGGAATTTTTTGGGGACACGATCTGACCTCGGGTGTTTTTCTCTGGGCATCAGTAAACTCATTTCAACGGGGCAGGGAGGCGTTGTGGTCACTCAAAACAGAGAGTTGTATGAGCAATTAAAGCTCATCCGAAATCACGGCGTAAAAGATATTTTCACGAATGCCTGGAGCCGCATGGGGTTTAATTTTAAATTTACGGATCTTTTGGCTTCGGTGGGGTTGGCTCAATTGACAAAAGTGCATGATCGTTTGATACATCTCAATGCGATCTACGACAAATATGTCAAGGCATTGGAGGAATTGCCGTTTTTGTCATTGATCCCTGTGGATATTTCCGGGGGGGAGATCCCGCTGTACATTGAGGTTCTGTGTCCGCAGAGGGATAGGCTGGCCGATTACATGCGCCAGGAAGGGATACAGGTACGTCTTTTTAATCCCAGCCTGGAGAGGTCTCCTTATATTCCCAGCAATGGCGGATTTCCCAATTCGAAGATATTTGAAGAGCAAGGGGTGTTCTTGCCCTGCGGGCCAGCGCAATCGTTTGAGAATGTTGCGTCGGTTATTAAAGCCTTACAGCGGTATAAATCTTAATGGGTCGATTACGCGCGAGAATTGAATATAATTTAAAAGAGATCAGGCAAAAGGGGCTTGCGTGCGTCTTTTTAAAAGCCCTAAAGCTCTGCGCGCGCGCCGGCGCGGTCGTGTTGGCAATTCCCGTTGTCGCCGTCGTTGTTATTTTAAAACCATTTGTCCGGGTGCGTTTTGGTAGATTAAGAAGCGATCGGCTCGGCCATTGTGCCTATGAACCCGAAAGATACCTTTGTCAGCGCGATGCCGGATTACACGGCTGGCCGAATTTTGATATTTTCTACCATGAAGGCAAGGTCAGTAACAGGCAGTTAAAGAAAATGTTGGATGTTTCCGGGCTGCGCATTTTAAAGATCTCCCGCAGAGGTGGCTGGTTTATGAAATATGTCTGCCTTTTATTAAAGTGGCTGCCTGGCGGGAAAGAACATGTGCTGGTCATCGCCGGGTATGGAGAATTCAGTGCCCGTTGGACATTGTCGCGCACATCGGCGCACCTGTCTTTTTCTCCCGAAGAAGAGAAAAAAGGCAAAGAGGCGCTGGCAAAGATGGGAGTGCCCGCGGGTCGCGAATATGTCTGCATCTACGCGCGCGATTCAGCGTACATGGGATGGCAATTTCCCGGACGGGATTGGAGCTATCACAACTATCGTGATGACAGTATCCAGGATTACCTTCTGGCCGCCGAGATGTTGACACAGCGGGGGTATTTTGTCATCCGAATGGGCCATATCGTCAAAGAAAATCTAAAAACTTCGAACCTGATGATCATCGATTACGCGACTAATGGCTTTCGTTCTGATTTTCTGGATATTTATCTGCCGGCAAAATGCCGTTTTTTTCTCGGTAATCCATCCGGATTAATCGCGATCCCGGCGATATTTAGAAGGCCAATGGCCTATGTAAATTTCAGTCAACCCGGCGCTTTCTATAATTGGGACTTAAACGGCATTTTTATATGGAAAAGGGTATGGCTGCGCAAGGAGGGACGTTTCCTGACGTTTCGCGAGATGCTGCAGCTTAATCTGCCCATTGATTTTGATCGAAAAGATTTAAAACGTATTGCTGATCTTGGTGAAATGGATATCGTTGATAACAGCCCGGAGGAGATCAGGGACCTGGCTATCGAGATGGAAGAAAGGATCCTCGGGACATGGCGGATGCCTCAAGAGGCGCAGGTCCTCCAGGGAAAGGTCAGGGTGCTCTATCCGCACATTCCCGATGAAGTAAAGATCTCAACGGTCGGCGCGAAGTTCATATGTCAGAACGCGGAGTTATTGAATGACAGGGTTTTTAATACGGCGGGTGTTTAGAGAGACAGACCTATGAAAAGCATGGAATTTATTTTTGACCTTTTTAAGAAATTTCCGGGTTTGATGACCAAGAATATCGTTTTGGTGGTCGTCGTAAGCCTGTTGGGCGCAGGATCCCTCTTTACGGTGACGCCGGTCATCGATTTTCTCATCCATCCGGATTTGCAAAACGCCAGTCCGCTGACCATCAAAGTCCTTAAGATCATGGGTTCGGTGGGTCTGCCGGTAACACTAACGAGCTTGCTTGTCATGATCGTAACGTTGATCACATTGGCCAGCATCGCTCAGGTGCTTACCCGCTATTCGCTTTTACAGACCAAATATGTCCTGTCCAAAGACATCATGATAGGGACATTCAGGGATTTCTTTGATGCGCGCTGGAGTTTTTTCTCAGCGAGCAAGCAGGGAACGCTCATTAATACGCTCACGCGCGAATTGTCGGTCGTTGGTACTGCCTTTGGCGGGATAGGGCTTCTTTTTGCCAGCATGCTCCAGCTGTTGTTTTTTATCGCGATCCCTTTATATATTTCCTGGAAGGTGACGATCTTGAGTTTGGGGATAGGTTTATTATTTGCCATGCCGTTTGGACTGTTGAGCAAAATGAACTACCGACTGGGGTTATTGAATACCACCACGTCGAACCAATTGACCTCGGTCATGCAGGAGAATTTTAATTTAGCCAAGATCGTTTTGGGATTCGGGACGCAGGCGCGCGGCATCCGGCACCTAAGCGAGGTGTACGATGTCCATATCCACGCGACCTTAAAATCCCAGATCTTGAGCGTCGCCATCCCCATATTTTATCGCCCGCTGGGTGTCATTATGGTGGTGATCGCCGTATTCTTGGCCCGGCGGGAACAGATCCCATTGTCGGAGATGGCGGTGCTGATCCTGGCGCTTATCCAGGCGGCGCAATCGATCGGCAATGTGGTCATGTACCGCAGTGCCCTGGACAACTTCCTTCCCAGCTATGAACAGATCGAGAAGTTGCGCTCCCAGGCGCGGGCAATGAAGCATCCCGTCAAAGAAAAGAAGTTTGCAGGATTCAATAAGGCTATCGAGATCAGAGGGCTTTCATTCGCTTACCCCAAGCACGCGCCTGTTCTCAAGGGGATCAATGCGGTTGTTCCCAAGGGTCAAATGATCGCCTTTGTCGGGAAATCAGGCGCGGGGAAATCCACGCTCATAGACCTGATCATGGGATTTTATGAGCCGGCACAGGGGCAGATCATTTTTGATGATACGCCCTTGGAAGATTATGACATCATCTCTTACCGGCAACGCGTCGGATATGTTCCCCAGGACAGTGTTTTATTTAATATGACGATCCGCGAGAACTTGTTGTGGGCTAATCCCGAAGTTTCCGATGAAAGGATCAAAGAGGCCTGCCGGCTGGCGTACGCCGATGAATTTATCGCCCAGTTCCCTGAAGGATATGAGACGCTGGTGGGAGATCGGGGCGTACGGTTATCCGGCGGCCAGATCCAGCGCGTTGCCCTGGCCCGGGCGTTTTTAAGAGATCCGGAAGTATTGATCCTCGATGAGGCGACCAGCTCCCTGGACACGCATTCCGAGCGGCTCATCCAGCGGGCGATCGAGAATATTGCCAATGAGACGACCGTCGTCGTCATTGCGCATCGTTTGTCAACGATCAAAAGGGCCGATCGCATTTATGTCGTCGATAAAGGAGAGATCATCGAAAGTGGAACGTATACGCAGCTGATGGAGCGGTCGGGGCGTTTTAGTGAAATGGTCCAGCTCCAGGAATTGGAATTGACCGGAGACACGGCCGGATAAGCGCATGAAGAGAATCCTCGATATTAGAACCAAAACTGATCCCCGATTATCTCATTACGAGACGTTATACACTATACGCCGTACCGAGGAACTGCTTTTGGAATATTTTAACAAAGGGTTATTGCGCGGGACAACGCATACGTATTTGGGGCAGGAGGCGATCGCGGTTTCCGCCCTGTCTTATTTGGGAGAGCACGACGTTGTTACTTCTTACCATCGTTCGCACGGGCATTACCTGGCGTATTGCAACGATTACAAGAAGCTCATCGCCGAGATCATCGGCGATCCTCAAGGGGTTTGCTATGGCGTGGGTGGTTCCCAGCATCTCCAGCAGGGAAATTTTTATTCTAACGGTATTTTGGCGGGGATGGTCCCGACGGCTACCGGTATGGCCTTGGCCGAAAAATTAAAAGGAACGGGAGGGATCGCCGTATGTTTCCTGGGTGACGGGGCGCTGGGCGAAGGCGTTGTTTACGAGAGCTTTAATATGGCCTCATTGTGGAAAATTCCCGTTCTCTATGTCGTTGAAAACAACCGGTACGCGCAGTCAACGCCCATTGAGTTGAACCTGGCCGGTTCAATCGCCGGACGCTTAAAGGCGTTTCATATCGAAACTGATGAGATCGAGAGTAATGATATCGGCGAACTTCTCAAGCGGTTTCAACGGGCATTTGATCATGTTCGCGAAGAAAGAAAACCGTTTTGTCAGATCGTTAATACCTACCGGATGGGTCCGCACAGCAAGGGCGACGATCACCGGGGAGAAGATGAGATCCGGTTCTGGAAAGAGAAAGATCCGCTGGCGCTGGCGAAAAAGTATTTTCAATCGTCAGATATTGAAGAACTTGAAAAACGGCAAGACCGGGAGATCAGAAAATATTTTGAAACGTTTCTCAATAAACGCAACAGTTCCGAAAGCGGTGTTCGCACGCAAACCGATGAGGAGATCATCCCGGCGGATCACGAAGCCAAAAGCGGCTGTATCACCGACCCGCAAGAAACACTTATGGTCGGCCATTTGCAAAAAGTTTGGCATGCCTTGATGGAAAAGAATCCCCGAATGTATCTGGTCGGCGAAGATCTGCTGGATCCTTACGGAGGGGCGTTTAAGGTCTCCAAGGGTTTGTCGACGCGTTTCCCCGGTCGCGTGCTTTCTTCGCCGGTTTCCGAAGCTGGGATCATGGGCCTTGCCAATGGCATGGCCTTAAGGGGTTTGATGCCGGTCGTTGAGATCATGTTCGGGGATTTTACAACGCTCATCATGGACCAGATCGCGAATCACGCGACAAAATTCAAGCGCATGTACGGCGGGAAAGCGAACTGTCCGGTCATCGTTCGAACGCCGATGGGCGGATACCGGGGATATGGCCCGACGCACAGCCAGAGTTTGGAGAAGCTGTTTTTCGGGGTTCCCGGGCTGGTCGTTGTGGCCTGCGATGCCATTCACGACCAGCAATTGATCTGGGAGCGGATGTTGACATTAGAATCCCCATGCCTTTATATTGAAAATAAAACGTTATATGGCCAGAAGATAAAACCGGCCATTGGCGATAAGATCGAACATTTTTATGTGCGCTCCAGCGAAAGCTACTTCCCGACCATTTCGCTTAAAATGACCTCGTTTGATACCACGACCGATGTTGTGCTTTTGACTTACGGCGGGATGGTCCAAACGGCCATGGAGGTCGCCCAAAAGTTGTATATAGAGGAAGAATTAGCCGTTGAAGTTGTTGTCCCGGCCCAGATCTCACCGCTGCCGCAAAGGGATATTTTATATTTTCTGGGTCATTGTCGAAAAATAGTTATTTTGGAGGAAGGAACGCAAAGAAACGGGTGGGGCGCGGAGATCTCCGCGTTGCTTCACGAAAAATTCGATGAGAGGATCAGCGTTAGACGGTGTTCGGCGCAAAACACGATCATCCCCAATTCCGCTAGCGGCGAACGGGCCGTTTTGCCTGATGTGCAGAGGTGTTATGAGCTTGTTAAGGAGATAGCTGATGGCGTTTAGAACGATCACCGCGCCCCATGTGAATGTCAACGATCTGGAGATGATCGTCGTGAAATGGCACGTCGAACCCTGGCAGTTCGTTGCGGAAGGGGAAACGATCTGCGAGGTCGAGACGACCAAGGCCGTGGTTTCAGTGGACGCCGACCATGCGGGATATATCTATCCCCTGGTTGAGGAAAAAGAATCCATCAAGGTAGGTGAACCGCTCGCGCACATTTTTTCCCAGAACGATCCCAAACAACTCGAGGCTATTAATTTGAAAGTAAATTCTGATACCGACATTATTGTTACCAAAAAGGCGCAGGCCCTGATGCAGGAATTTGGGTTGTCGGTCTCCGATTTTCCGAAATTTTCGTCGATAAGTTCCGAAACGGTCATTGCCAAAATAAGAGAGTTGCGCCCTTCAGAGATCGCTTACGATGAAAAGCGTGCCCGCGAATTGCTGGGCAGAATGGAAATCGGCGGGAATTCCGTGGTGATCTATGGCGAAAAGAACCAGGCCCTTTTGGCCCTGGATGCCTTTGAAAAATATAAACCGGTGGCGTACATCAGTTCTTCCGAGAGATCCGAAGATTTCTATGGAGTACCCGTTATCCATGCCAAGGCTTTAGGGCAGCTGAAGGAAAAAGGATTGCGGTATGTTTACATCTGCGGGGGAAGCGCGAAAGTAAAGAAAGAACAGGAGAAAGAGTGCGCGCAGATCGGTCTGGAGGCGGTGTCCGCGCTCCATCCCGATTCAACCGTTTCCAGCAGGGCACGATTAGGGAAGGGCGTGTTCGTCGGCGCTCAAGCGGCGATCGGGCCGGATGCGGAGATAGGTGATTTCAGTCAGGTCTTGAGCGGGGCAACGGTCGCGCATCATTGCAGGCTGGGCAAGTATGTCAGTATCTCCGACGGCGCGCATTTGGGCGGCAATGTCAGCGTGGGGGACGGCGCGCTCATCGGCATCGGAGCGAATATCAATAAAAGGATCACGATCGGCAGGAACGCCATTGTGGTTTCCGGGGCGACGGTCGTTGATCATGTCCCGGATAATAATACAGTTCGGTTAAATCTTTTAGAAAAGGATAAGAAAATGCAGGCGAGGTTAATTGAAAATGTTAAATAACAAATCCATATTGATAACAGGCGGCACAGGTTCCTTCGGGAAGAAGATGATCCAGATCGTTTTAGCGGAGTATAAACCCAAGCGGTTAGTTGTCTTTAGTCGCGACGAATTGAAACAATTCGAAATGGCCCAGAAGTGGAACCCTTCGAAATATCCATGCCTGGAATATGTGCTGGGTGATGTCCGCGACCGCGACAGATTGACGCGCGTGTTCGAAGGGATCGACTACGTCATTCATGCGGCGGCCTTAAAGCAGGTGCCCGCAGCCGAAAGGAATCCGGAAGAATACATCAAGACAAATGTCATCGGGGCCATGAATATCATCGACGCGGCGATCGCCAATGGCGTCGAAAAAGTCGTCGCCCTTTCGACCGATAAGGCCTGCAACCCGGTCAATCTTTATGGCGCGACAAAATTGTGTTCCGACAAGCTGTTCGTGGCGGCCAATTGTTCCGAAGCGGCGCGCAGCCGGACCAAATTTTGTGTTGTGCGTTACGGGAATGTTTTGGGAAGCCGCGGTTCCGTCATCCCGTTTTTCCAGGAACGTGCCAGGACGGGGATCTTGCCGATCACCGATGAGAACATGACACGCTTCTGGATCACGCTGGATCAGGCGGTGCATTTTGTCATCATGTCTATATTAAGGTCAAAAGGCGGAGAGATCTTTGTTCCTAGGATTCCGTCCATGAGAATCGTTGATCTGGCCAAAGCCATTGACCCGGGCTGCAAGCAAGAGGTCGTCGGGATACGTCCCGGGGAAAAAGTGCATGAAACGCTTTTAAGCGAGGATGAAGCGAGAAACGCCATTCAGTACAAGGAATGTTTTATCGTGCAGCACAACCATCAGCTCAGAGACAGCCTGTTCGAACACGTGCATTTGGGCAAGAATAACGGGCACGCCTGCCCTGAAGGATTCCGGTATACCTCGGATAGCAACACGGAATGGTTGCAGGTCGACGACCTGAAACAGCTGGTAGACAGGATATCCGATGACTACATCATCGAGCATTCCCGATGGTCGATGCAGGATGTCCCGGAATAAAAATATGAACAGCGATCGCAAAAAACGTTTATTGATCACCGGGGTGAGCGGACTCCTGGGCAATAACCTCGCGTTCTGCCTGAAGGACAAGTATGACATCCTGGGGCTTTATCACGCGCACCGGGTCGAGATTGACGGCGTCCGGACCGAAGATGGGGACATCACTTCGGAGGATTTTGTTCGTGATCTTATGCGACGTTTCGATCCTGAGGTCATTATCCATTGCGCGGCCATCTCCGATGTGGATTTTTGCGAGGAACATCAGGAATTGGCTTATCAGGTCAATGTCCGGGGAACACGGTCCCTCATCGACCATCTCCCCGCGCAGACGACAAAATTCATATATATCTCCACCGATCTGGTATATGAGGATGTCCCGGCCAATCCTTTGGCGGAGCAGACCAGAACGAACCCTGCGAACTATTACGCCGTAACGAAATTAAAAGGTGAACAGGAAGCCGCCCGCTGGGACAACATGCTTATCCTGCGGACGAATATTTTCGGCTGGAATATCCAGGAAAAATTCAGTCTGGGGGAATGGGTTATTCATGAGCTTTCCCAGCAACGGAGGATCCAGGGGTTTAATGACGCCTGTTTTTCTTCCATTTATACCTTCGAATTGGCCAAGATCATTGATCGGGCGATCGATAAAAATTTAAAAGGAACATACAACTGCGGAAGTTCCACTTTTATGTCCAAGAATGAGTTCGCGCACAAGGTCGCCGATCGATTTGGTTTGAATAGTTCCTTGATCGAACCGATATCGGTCGATCAGGCCGATCTGAAGGCCAAACGGAGAAAAAACCTCGGACTGGACGTTCATGGGCTGGAAAACGCGCTGGGATACCGGTTCCCTTCCCTTGATGAATCGATCGGGAGATTTTTTGAAGACTACCGCAAAGGCATCCCGGGGCAGATCAAGAGAAAAATTTCCAGGAAAACATATCCTGTTTTAGATCATATTCCCTATGGCCGCCAGAGCATCACGGAAGAGGACATCCAGGCCGTGGTCGAGGTCCTTAAATCCGGTTATTTGACCCAGGGGCCCAAGATCGCCGAATTTGAAAATGCCCTTTTAAACGTCACCAGTGCGGCTTTTTGTGCCGCCGTTAATTCCGGGACCTCCGCTTTGCATATTGCCTGTCTCGCAGCCGGAGTGGGGCCGGGGGATGAAGTGATCACCTCGCCCAATACTTTTGTGGCATCGGCCAATTGTGTTGTCTATTGCGGCGGGAAACCCGTTTTCGCGGACATTGATCCCGCCACATACAATGTTTCGCCCCAAGAGATCGAAAAGAAAATAACCGCAAAGACCAAAGCCATCATCCCCGTTCATTTCGCCGGACAAAGCTGCGACATGGAGGCCATTGAAGGGATCGTCCGGGCAAAAGAAAAGAAATACGGACATAAAATATATATCATTGAGGACGCCTGCCACGCGCTGGGTTCCACGTATCGCGATACGAAGGTCGGGTCTTGCGCGCATTCCGATATGGCAGTCATGAGTTTTCATCCCGTCAAACATATTACGACCGGGGAGGGCGGGGCGGTTTTTGTTAATGATAAGAAATTGTGGAGAAAATTGAGCTATCTGCGTTCCCACGGCATTACCAGCGATCTTGAGGAGTTCATGTACAAGGAAAATATCTTTGAAGACGCCAAGGTTTCCCCGGGCGGCAATGCAAAATCTCTTAGACGGCAGTGGTATTATGAGCAGAATTCCCTCGGATTCAATTACCGCATAACGGATATTCAATGTGCCTTGGGCAGATCCCAGCTCAAGAAGCTGGACGAATTTTGCCAGCGCAGGCGGGAGATCGTCAATAGGTATAACAAGGCCTTTCGAAAGGTCAACGGGCTGACAACGCCTTTTGAAGCGGATTTTTGCAAAAGCAATTTCCATTTATACGTTCTTTTGTTCGATTTCGAGGAGATCGGCATCACGCGTTCGGAGCTGGTCGCGGGGCTTAAGGAGAACGGGATATTTACCCAAGTCCATTATATCCCCGTATACACCCAGCCTTTTTATCGGAACAATTTTGGTACCAGCTGGGGAGACTGTCCACGGACGGAAGAATATTATCAAAAGTGCCTGTCGATCCCTGTTTATCCGGCCATGAGCGCGGAAGATGTCGAAAATGTCATCTCAACGGTTAAGGACCTGGTGAAATCGCGGAGCATGGTCTGATGATAAGCCGCCTGGCGTTAGGAACAGTTCAATTTGGACAGGATTACGGTATCGCTAATACAACGGGCAAGATATCAGAGCAAGAAGCTTTTGCCATTCTGGACTATGCCGGCAAAGCAGGGATCAATAGTCTTGATACGGCAACGGCCTATGGGGATAGCGAGGAGATCATTGGAAAATATTTTAAAAAGGATCCGCGCCGCCTTGATATTGTCTCCAAATTACCGCCTCTGGAACGATATGTAAGCGGCACAGAAGCGCTTCTGCTGAAGTCAACCCTTGATAGGCTTGACAGCAAACAGCTATACGGTTATCTGGTGCATCGTTTCGATGATCTTCGTAATTATCAGCCACTGCGGGAAGGGTTGCAAAGTTTAAAAAAACAAAGATTAATAAAAAAGATAGGGTTCTCTTTATATAGATGTGAAGAGCTGGAGTTTTTATTGGACCAAAAGATAGAATTCGATATCGTCCAGGTCCCTTACAGTATCTTTGACCGTAGGTTCGAGCCATATTTTAGTGTTTTACGAAAGAAGGGCGTTGAGATCCAGGCGCGGTCGGTGTTCTTGCAGGGGTTAGCGTTCTTGTCCAGCAATAATTTGCCGGTCTTTTTCGAGCGGGCGAGACCGTCATTGGCGTCGCTGGAACAAATTGCGCGCGGGAATGATCTTTCCATCAACTCTATTTGTCTGAACTTCGTTCTTGCAAATCCATCCATTGATAAAGTGATCATCGGCGTTGACAGTCTGGAACATTTAAAGGCCAATATCGCGATTTTAAATGATTTTGACCGTGTAAAGACCATTTATCCGGGATTGCAGGACCTTAAGATCGCAGACGAAGAGATCCTGCTTCCGTTCAAATGGCCCGCGCGCGAGGATGTTCTATGCAAACAGAGATAGGCAAAACCGGCGTTAAATTATGGAACGAGGCCAAGCAATTGATCCCCGGCGGGAATCAATTGCTTTCGAAAAGATCCGAGATGTTCCTGCCGGATCAATGGCCCGCCTACTATAAAAAGGCGAAAGGGGTAGAGGTCTGGGGCTTAGACGGCGAACGTTATGTGGATATGAGCATCATGGGGATCGGCACATGCGTTTTAGGGTATGCGCACGACGAGGTCAACCAGGCTGTGATAAGGGCTGTTGCGGACGGAAGCATGTCCACGCTCAATTGCCATGAGGAAGTTCAGCTGGCCAAAAAACTCATCGAGCTGCATCCCTGGGCCCAAATGGCCCGGTTCGCCCGCACCGGAGGTGAGGCCTGCGCCATTGCCGTGAGGATCGCGCGCGCTTTTTCCAAAAAGGATAAGGTGGCTTTTTGCGGCTATCACGGATGGAGCGACTGGTATCTCGCCGCCAATTTGTCCGATAATAAGAATTTGGATGGGCAGCTTTTACCCGGCCTGGAGCCTCTGGGAGTTCCGCGGGGCCTTGTCGGCACGGCGTTACCTTTTAAATATGGAGATATCGAAGAGCTAAAGAAATCAGTGATGGCTAATAAAAATGAGATCGGGGCCATCATCATGGAAGTCGGCCGCCAGAAAAAGGTCGATGTGGCGTTTTTAAAAGCGGTAAGAGAGCTCAGTAAAGAAATAAACGCGGTACTTATTTTTGATGAGGTTTCTTCGGGCTTCCGGGTGACAACAGGGGGGATGCACCTGCTTTATGGTGTCGAGCCGGATATCATGGTCTTGGGGAAGGCTTTAGGTAACGGGCATCCTATTTCTGCGGTCCTGGGGAGAAGGAAGATCATGGACGCCGCGCAGTCCACTTTTATTAGTAGTACCTATTGGACGGAGCGCATTGGGTTTGTTGCGGCGCTGGCGACGATCAAAATCTTTGAGAGGGACAATGTCGCGCAGCATTTAATTGGAACAGGAGAATATATCAGCGCCGGTCTAAAGAAGATCTTTGCGACGCACGGGCTTAAGATCGAGATCCTTGGATTGTCTTCGATCATTGTTCTGGCCATCCAGGAAGATAAAGCCATGGAGGTCAAGACCGTATTTACCCAGGAAATGCTTAAGAAAGGATATTTGGCTTCTAACGTGATCTACGTTTCCCTGGCGCATACGAAAGAGATCGTTGATCGCTACCTTCACGACGCCGCTGAAGTATTGGGACGTATTGCAATCGCCTTAAGATCAGGCAAGATCGAAGAGCTTCTGGAGACCCCGGTGTGCCACGGCGGTTTTAAAAGGCTGAATTAAAATGCTTAAAAAGAAATATCTAAAGATTGCACAGCATTATGAATGTTGTTTGGGCGAGCATGGGGACAATCATCTTGGGGCAGGATGGAATAATGAAGAAGATGTGAACCGGCGGTTTAAGGTCATGCTTGAATTGCTGGCGGGGGATAACTCGCAAAAAATAAAGCTTCTCGATTTTGGATGCGGGACCGCGCATCTTTATGAATATATCAAAAGAAATCATTTCGACCGGATCGCCTACAGCGGATCTGATATATCAGAGAAGTTTATCAATGTCGCCCGCAAGAAATACCCGGGCCTTGAGTTTTATCACACCGACATTTTGGAAGACAGTTCTGCTTTGCCGGTATTTGATTATGTTGTCATGAACGGTGTTTTTACCCAGAAAAGAGAGCTTGATTTTGATGAAATGTTTTCCTTTTTTGCGCGGACCATCGAAGCGGTATTCCCCAAGGCCAAAAAAGGGATCGCGTTTAACGTCATGTCAAAGCAGGTGGACTGGGAAAATGAAGGGAATTTTTATTTGTCTTTTGACCAGCTCGCGCAGTATTTGGCAGCACATATAAGCAAGAAATTTGTTTTCCGACATGACTATGGTTTATATGAGTATACGGCATATGTTTACAAAAACAACGCAGGAGCGTAAATGAAGACGGCTGTCATCATGCAACCAACGTATCTTCCGTGGCTGGGCTATTTCGATCTTATGGATCAGGCCGATGTTTTTGTGTTGCTGGATTCTGTCCAATTCGATAAGCGTTCCTGGCAACAGCGCAATCGTATCAAGTCACCTCGAGGAGAGTTGATGCTCACTGTCCCGGTGACCACAAAAGGAAGATTTGATCAGCGCATTTGCGATGTGAAAGTGGATCCCGCATCCCAGTTCGCCAAGGACCACATCACCGCGATCAAGTTTAATTACGCCAAGGCCAAGTATTTCCGGGAATATATCGGTCCAGTCGGGGATATGTTGGGCAAGAAGCGGGAATATTTGTGCGAGATCACGGTCGACATGATTTCCTGGACTAAGGAAACGCTCGGTATTAATACCGAGCTGATCCGAAGCTCTTCTCTTGATGTTAAGGGATCTAAGGCGGAATTGCTTGTTGAGATCTGCAAGGCTGTCGGGGCCGACAGATATCTATCTCCTTTAAAATCGAGAGACTACATCGGAGACGGCGGTTTGTTCGCGGATAACAATATTGAGCTGTTCTATCATCAATATGCGCACCCTCATTACCGCCAACTGTTTGGGGTGTTTGTCCCCTATCTCTCGACATTAGATCTGCTTTTTAATGAAGGAGAGCAGGGTCTTTCGATCATCCGTTCCGGAAGAGAAAAATCTATTGTCAACAGCGTTAGTAATGTTTTGCAATGATCGATATTGTGTCTAAATGGGTCAAAAAGGGATTGATATTTGAGCCGCAGGGCCGCGTGGATTGGATCCATGCCTATTCCTGGGTGCCGACCGTTGACCCCTTGGGGGACGGATACTTCAGGATCTATTTTGCCGGCCGCAATAAGGAGAATCTCAGCCAGCCGGGAGCGTTTACGATCCAGATAGACCGGCCGGAGAAGATCCTGGATTTTTCGCAGCAACCGTTGGTCCCTTTGGGTGCGCTGGGCAGTTTTGATGATAGCGGCGTGATCCCCAGCTGGATATTAAACCATGAAGGCAGGAAATATATGTACTACAGCGGCTGGATGCAGGGGAAGCGGGTTTCGTTCTATTCGGCCCTTGGTGTTGCGGTAAGTGAAGACGGCGGGCGTACTTTTAAAAGATCGTCGCTGGCGCCCTTGCTGGGTCGAAACGACATCGATCCATTTTTTACCGCATCTGCTTGTGTGCTTGTGGAAAAAGGGATCTGGCGTATGTGGTATACAACAAATACCGCCTGGCGCATGGTGGACGGGAATCCGTTGCCGAAGTATCACATCAAATATGCGGAGTCGGCTGATGGAATTCGCTGGGAGCGCAAGGGCATCGTAGCCATTGATTTTAAAAACGAGGGTGAATACGCGATCTCCCGGCCATGGGTCATTCGGGAGGACAATTCCTATAAAATGTGGTACTCGTACCGTGGCCCCGCCTATCGCATAGGTTATGCCGAATCCCGAGATGGTATTTCCTGGACCCGTAAAGACGAAGAGGCCGGGATCGACGTATCGCCGGAGGGGTGGGATTCCGAAATGGTCGCGTATGCGGCAGTCGTTTCTCATGGTGGCCGACGGTTCATGTTCTATAACGGAAATAATTATGGCCAGAATGGTATCGGACTGGCGGTGATCGAATGAAAATAGCTATTATTCCCGCCCGCGGAGGAAGTAAGCGGGTAAAAAATAAGAACATTATCGATTTTTTCGGCAAACCGATGATCGCGTACGTGCTTGAGGCCGCAAAAGGTTCGGGACTTTTCGATAAAATCCATGTCTCAACAGAATCTGAAGTTATTCGATCAACGGTAGAAGATCTGGGATTCAAGGTCGATTTTTTACGGCCCCGGGAACTCGCGGATGACACGACGGGGTTGGTCCCGGTTCTGGAATGGGTCCTTAAAGAATATGAGAGGAAGGGATTGATCTATAAAGATATTTGTTGCCTATTGCCTACGGCGCCATTGCTGGAGCCCGAAGACCTCAAGGAGGCTTACAATTTATATGCGGCGCATGGAAAAAAATACTCTTTGCATGCGGTTGCAAAATTTCCGGTGCCGATAGAATGGGCTTTTCGTAGAGAAGAGAATGGAATGCTTGCTCCGGTATCCCCCAAAGCCTTGACAGCACGGTCGCAAGACCTCCCAAAGGCCTATTACGATGCGGGTGCGTTCTCTTATTTCCCTTCTTCTTATTTGCGGGGAGATGCTTCGGCAAGTAATCAATTTATTTCCTACGTAATACCTTCGGATAAGTCGGTCGACATTGATGATCCGGAAGATCTGGAACTGGCAAAAATCCTTTATCTTGGCAGGTTAGCGCAGAAGGAAATGGCCAGATGAAAGGACCTGCCTTGATCCGGGTGGATGGGGCTCGGCATATAGGGATGGGCCACGTTGTGCGTTGTTTAGGTTTTGCGCAGGCTCTAAAAAGCCACGGCGTTGAATCGGTCTTTGTCATTCGTGATCATGAACAAAAGGTCGTTGATCTGCCCGGGTCCTACGGGTTCCAGGCACACATTATTGGTAAAGACAAAACCCTTCAAGAGGATGCGGTCACGACCGCGCAACTCGCTAAAACCCATAATGCGCGGTTTGTTATTGTTGATCTGAGCAATGAAGATAACTTGGCGAAAAGAAGTGACTATTTGGATTTTTTCAAGACTTTTAAGACCGCCGGGAAATTTTTGATCGTCATCGACGATTACGAGAAGGTGGATTTTCCTTTTGACCTTCAGGTCATACCTTATTGCGGCGCAGAGCACATGAAGTATAAGTTTTTTGACGACACTAAGTATCTTTTAGGATGTTCCTACTATATTGTAGCGCCCAATTTGGCTGAATGCGCACGAAGATCGAGGGTTATCAGAAAAGATGGGAAGAAGGTTCTGGTGACCATGGGCGGCAGTGATCCCACTAGTCTGACGCTGGATGTCGCCCAAGCGTTGTTGAGTTTAAAACATCAGGGACTTGAGGTCAAAATCGTTATCGGGGTCTGTTTTTCGGAAGAAATCAACCGGCAGCTGCGCGATATTATGAAATCGTTTGAAGGGCCCCATGAATTGTGTTTCCAGGGCAGCATCCCGGAGCTCATGCTCTGGTCGGATATTGCCATAACCGGCGTGGGTTTGACAAGATATGAGGCCGCTTTAACCGGAACACCCAATATATGTATTACCAGAAACAGGTTAGAGGAATATGCCAACGACAAATTTATTTCGGCAGGCACGTCTTGTCATTTAAGCGTTCCGGACAAGACATCGCAAAATTATATAACGAAGGAGATCGACCGACTTTTGAGGGATTTTGGCGATAGGGAGAAAATGTTTAAAACAGGGAAAAATTTAATTGATGGCAAAGGGGCAGAACGGATCATAGCTGAATTGCGCAAAGGATCGTTAGTATGAACACGAAGATCAAGATCGGTGACCGGCTAGTTGGCGACGGAGAACCGGCCTATATCATCGCTGATATGGGCGTTAATCACGACAATAAACTGTCCCAGGCCTATGAATTGATCGATGTCGCGGCCGATAGCGGGGTCGATGCCGTGAAGCTCCAGCTTTATTATGCCGCCAACTTATGGCCGAAGGACAGCAGGTCCTATTCCATCCTCAAGCCTTTGGAGACCGATAGGGAATGGGTTGAAACATTGTTGGAACGGGCGAACAAGCGTGGCATTGCTTTGCTGGCAACGCCCTTTGACGCGGAAGCCGTAGATTTATTGGATAAAATCGACACGCCGGTTTATAAGTGGGCTTCTTCAGAAGTTTTTGATCTGCCTTTGCTCAAATATGTCGCTAAAAAAGGGAAACCGATCATCCTTTCGACCGGCGTATGTGACCTGGGAGATATCCAAAAGGCGATCAATGTTGTCCGCGGCGCGGGGAATAACGACATTATATTATTGCATTGCGTTTCATCCTATCCGACAAAACCAAAAGATGTTCATCTGCGCATGATCGATACCATCAAAGCGGCATTTCATCTGCCCTGTGGATTTTCTGACCACACGACGGGAATCGCCGTTCCGATCGCTGCCGTAGCGCGAGGGGCGTGTGTTATTGAAAAGCACTATACCCTAGACCGAAAATTAAAGGGACCCGATCACGGTTTTGCTTTGGAACCAAAGGAATTAAAGCAAATGGTCTCCGGGATCAGGGAGGTGGAACAGAGCCTCGGTTCTCCGGTTAAATCCATTGTCCATGGCGCCGAAGATGAGGAATACATCGTCCGATTGTTTTCCGCCAGGGATATTTCCAAAAGCACGAGTATAACCAGAGATATGCTCACCGTTAAACGGGCGAATTTTGGGATCAAACCGGAATTTTTTGACATTATCGTGGGCCGCGAGGCAAAGGTTGATATAAAAAGCGATGTCCCGATTACCTGGGAATGCATTTAGAGGACAGATCTTGAACACGGTCGCAAAAATCGTTTTCTGGAGCGTTTTATCCGCAGCAACAGCGCTGGTTTTTCTCTTCCGGGGCCTGTGGGGATGTTCCATCGCTATTGCGGCGATAGCCGTCATAGAGTTCTTGTTGAGGGACAATTCGGATGAATTCTTCCAGGAGAACAGTGTGAATTTAAAAAAGATCCCCAAGTTAATATTGGAGAGAAATTATGAATTTTTCCCGGAAGAAGAGAAGATCAATTGGGTCCATGATGATGAGCTGGGTTGGAGGCTGAAACCCAACACGGAGCTTGGTATAAATATTTCGATCCCGGGCCTTGGATTGAACCATAAATTTACGTATCGCACGGATGAAAATGGCACGCGCCGGACGTCAAATGACTTGTTGAGCTCCAGGAAACAGCGTCCTGTTATCGCAATTTTAGGATGTTCGTTTACTTACGGCCATTCTTTAGACGACCAAGATACTTACGCTTGGCTTTTGCAGGAAAGATTTTCTGATAAGCGGGTCATCAATTACGCGGTTGCCGGATATTCCTTGTATCAGTGCCTGCTGACCCTGGAGAAGAATATTAAAAAGGATAATCCGGGCGTCGTTGTGGTAGGTTTTCATCCTGATTTAGGCTGGCGAAATACCAATTCTTTTGAATGGGTCCGTCTGATACGGCATACGTGGCGGATCCCTTCCTGCGTGTCTAAAGGCGGCAGACTGCACCGGCATTCTCCCGAGGGGTATGTTTCCTTGCCGTTCTCAAAGTTGAGGGTCGTTAAGATGCTGGAGCTGAATTTGAATCGTTTGATCTATCGGGGGCGAGGTAAAAAAATTGTGATCCGAAATACGATGGAGCATCTTCTCCTCCAGATAAGAGCTTTGTGTGAGCAGCACGGGGCAAAATTGATCGTTGCCTGCATCGATGATTCCAGCGATTACTATGATTTTCTCATCAAGAACGGCTTTTGCTGGTGCGTTACCGGTGTCGATACTAAAGAGCTTGCGGAAGATAGAAAGTTCCGATGGATCCTTTATCCGTTCGACAATCATCCGAACCAGGAGGCCAATCAGAAGTATGCCGAGGCCATCGGTAATTCGATCGAAGATTTATTGGTTGGCAGGTATTCCGCGCCGGAAGCATTGCAAAGGAATTTTAAAACAGAGGAAAGAGGGGCGTACATTTATCCGCACTTCTAAACCATTGTCCAAGAGTTAGTGATATGGCAAATATTTTAGGTATTTCGGCATTTTATCATGATAGCGCTGCTTGTTTGGTGCAGGACGGGAAAATTGTCTCAGCAGCCCAAGAAGAAAGGTTCACCAGAAAAAAGCAGGATGAATCATTTCCGGTGAACTCGATAAATTATTGCCTGAAGAATTCCGGGCTTTTGGCAAAGGACCTGGATTACGTTGCGTTTTATGAGCAGCCGAAGTTGAAATTCAAACGGCTGATGGCTACTTATCTTCATTACGCGCCGGTGGGGATTGAGTCGTTCAATGAAGCGATGGATATCTGGGTAAGGCAGAAGTTGTGGACAAAATGGCTCATCAGAAAAGAATTGGGTTACAATGGCAAAATAATCTTTCCGGAACATCACGAGTCGCATGCCGCGTCAGCATTTTTCCCTTCGCCTTATCAAAAAGCCGCTTTCCTGACGGTGGATGGCGTCGGCGAATGGTCAACTACGACTTATGGTCTTGGTCAAGACAACCATTTTGAGATCATGGCGGATATCCATTTCCCGCATTCTTTGGGATTGCTTTACTCTGCTTTTACCTATTATTTAGGGTTTAAAGTGAATTCGGGTGAATATAAAGTCATGGGCCTTGCCCCTTATGGAGAGCCGAAATACCTGGATCTGATCTTGGACAATCTTATAGATATCAAAGAAGATGGCTCTTTTCGGATGGATATGAAGTATTTTGATTATTGCGCGGGTTTAACGATGACCAGCAAGCATTTTGACGAGCTGTTTGGCGGACCGCGGCGAAGGCCGGAATCGAAACTTCGTCAAAAAGATATGGACTTGGCGTGTTCTTTGCAAAAAGTGATCGAGCACGCCATATTAAAAATAGCAAAGCATATCAAAAAGATTACCGATGCGCGGTATTTATGCCTCGCTGGCGGCGTGGCCCTTAATTGTGTGGCCAATGGAAAACTTTTAAAGCAAGGTTGGTACGACGATATTTGGGTTCAACCCGCCGCCGGAGATGCGGGGGGCGCTGTCGGGGCCGCCTTATTTACTTATTACCAGGTGCTGGGAGAAAAGAGAGCGGCCAATGGGGAAAGTGATTCTATGCAGGGGTCGTATCTGGGGCCAGAATTTGACGAGGATGAGATCCGCCGATATTTGGAGGAGAATAACGTTAAATTTGAGAAGCTTGCAACCTCCGAGATCCCAACGCGAGTGTCTGATCTGGTAGCAAATGGGAACGTGGTTGGGTGGTTCCAGGGGCGCATGGAGTTTGGACCGAGGGCTTTGGGCTCGCGAACGATCATTGGCGATCCCCGTAATCCGCAAATGCAGCGTAATATGAATTTAAAAGTGAAATACCGAGAAAGTTTCCGGCCTTTCGCGCCTTCTGTCCTGGCGGAAAGATCACAAGATTATTTTGATCTGGACAGAGAGAGCCCGTATATGCTTCTTGTCGCCGATGTTAAGAAGGAACGGCAGAGAACAATGACCCCGGAACAACTTAAGCTTTTCGGCTTGGATAAGCTTAATGTTGTTCGCAGCGACATCCCGGCGGTGACGCATGTCGATTACTCCGCGCGGGTCCAAACCGTCCGCCGCGAGACCAATCCGCTTTATTATGAAATGATCTCCAGTTTTGAAAAGAAATGCGGTTGCGCGGTGATCATCAATACTTCCTTTAATGTTAGAGGGGAACCGGTCGTTTGCAGCCCGAAAGACGCTTACCGCTGTTTTATGCATACCAATATCGACTATCTTATTATGGGGCCATATCTTATTGATAAGAGAAAACAGGTCCAATTGAAAATGGAAGAAAGCAAATATGAGCTCGATTAAGGACCGCATGTTAAGGTTCCCTGCGTTTATTGTCTCCGGCATCATTTATTATCTCTTTCTTACGCCGGTCGCTTTTATCGCAAGGCAATCGGGAAAAGAGTACCTCGAGACAAAATTAGATAAGAGCTCAAAGAGCTACTGGCATTTTAGAAAAAAGGATTTAAAGGGCGCATAAAATGTACCTGAAAGAAAATCAGAGCTATTGGCAGCGCGGGTATAAGGGCTATCCGGATGAAAATGTGGAAAGCTTTGTATTCAGGCCTTATGGCAGGATCATCCAGAAAGAACTTGGCGCGAAAGGACCAGGGCCAAAGAAATTACTGGATTTCGGGTGCGGGGCAGGGGCGCCGGCGCTTTTTTTTAGGTCAAAGGGTTTTGATGTGTATGGTGTTGACATCGCGGAAGTAAATATCCGATGCTGTAAGCAAAGGATGCCGGAGATATCCGATCATTTTGCTGTTATTGATCCAACCCCCGATGAAAAAATGGTTTTTTGGGGCGGGAAATATGACCTGGTTATCGCGATCCAATCGCTCTATTATTTCTCCAACTCGCATTTAAAGATCGCTCTTCGGTCGATCTACAATCAGATGAACCCCGGCGGTATCATTTATGCGACGATGATCGGTAAAAAGTGCTGGTGCTACGATCATTCGATCGAATTTGAAGATGGTTTAAGAAAATTTAAGGTGTCTAACAATAGAACCCAGATCGATGACCACTATGTTAATTTTGTTGAAGATGAAGCTGATCTCTTGAAGAAGTTCGATATATTCAAGAAACTGCATGTGGGTTTTCACGCCGAAAAATACCGAGAAGATGAGGGCGCGGATTTTCATTACACATTTGTCGGGAAAAAGGAGTCCTAGGTGAAGGAGAGGGTCAGAAACTTATTGGAAAAAGTTTTTGATGAAGAATTCGCTGCGATCGCCGAAGTTGAGAACTTCAGGAACCTCGAATTCTGGGATTCCCTGATGTACGTCAACCTTGTCATCGGGCTTCAGTCGGAGTTCAAGGTCAATCTGTCGAAAAATGATATCCAAGATCTTTTGTCGGTCAACGGTATCGAGGCGGTGTTATCACGGCACGGGATCCAATGATGGGATCGACGAAAAATATGCTTATCACCGGCGTCGGCGGCGCGATCGGATCGCAATTGGCGGGTCATTTCCTTGGTGAAGGCTACCGGGTCTTGGGGCTCGATATCCAGTCCAAAGCGCCCGCCAAGTGTGCCGGCCACGATGAATTTGTTTACACATCTTGCGACTTAAAGGATCCTGAAGCTACAACAAGGGCCATTGAGGATTTTATCAAAAAGAACGGGGCCATTGATGTCGTAATAAATAATGTCGGTTTGATCTTTAACAGTCCCCTGATCCGTTTTGAAGAAGGGAATCTTGTTTGTCACAGCTTTGAAGAATGGAACAAGGTGTTATCGGTGTCCTTAAGTTCGGCTTTTTACGTTTCCGCGACGTGCGTGAAACATCTGGTCATGAACAATAAAAAGGGGACCATCATCAACATCAGCTCGATCTGCGCCAAAGGGAACCCCGGCCAGGCGGCTTATTCTGCGGCAAAGGCCGGGCTCAATGGGTTGACCTATGCCTTGGCAAAGGAACTTGGCCCGCTGGGCATACGCGTGGTTTCGATCGCGCCGGGATTTTTGGATACCACTTCAACCCATGATGCGGTGAGTGAGGATAAATTGGTGAGGCTCAGGAAAACCATTCCGCTTAAGCGCCTGGGGAATGTTGCGGAATTAGTGCATGCCGTTGAGTTCGTTATTGATAATTCTTATTACACGGGCACAACATTAGAATTAGACGGCGGGCTTACAATTTAAAACGATATGACCGATTATAAGAATAATCTAGCCGTGCGGTTCAAAAAGGTGGTTGACAGCTACGGGTCAAGGCCGGCCTTGCTCTTTGAGGAAGGCCGGGCCATCAGTTACGCGCAGCTCGATCACCGGTCAAATCAGGTGGCACGGTTCTTGCAGGGAAAAGGTATCGGCCGCGGTGATCGTGTGTGCATCAACTTGGATAAAACCGTTGCGCCCTATTGCATCATTTTTGCTTGTTTGAAGATTGGCGCCGTTTATTTTGCAACTGACCCTAAAAATCCGGCCAAGCGGATCGAAAAGATTTTTGAACAATGTCCTCCATCATTGATTTTTTCCGGAGCCGATTTAGATCTTGATAGCTGGCATGAGAAGACCATTGTCTGCCCCGAGACATATGACAAACTTGACTTTTGTGAAGACCTTGATCCCGGCCCTTTGGATCTGCCTGATCCCGTTAAGCCGTCTGATCCGGCGTACATTATGTTCACTTCCGGTTCTACGGGCTTACCTAAAGGAGCCGTTATGACCCATGCCAATCTCTCGCTTTTTATCGATTGGGCCATTGCGGAATATGATCTTGTTCCCCAGGATATCCATACGCATATAAACCCGATCTATTTTGATAATTCTGTTTTTGATATGTATTCGACATTTTTCTCCGGCGGAGCGCTCGTTCCTTTTAAAACAGATCTGTTGCAGGACCCCCAGGGGGTCGTCCGGCGGATCGAGCAATTCGGCTGCACCGTCTTTTTCTCGGTGCCTTCTATGCTGATATTTTTGCAATCGCTAAAGGCTATCGATGCGCGCGCCTTAGCTTCCTTAAAGAAGATCATATTCGGAGGCGAGGGGTATCCCAAAATTAAACTCAAACAACTGTATGAAGAGCTGGGGCAGCAAACGCAACTTATCAACGTGTACGGCCCGACCGAATGCACGTGCATCTGTTCGAGCTATCTGATCGACAGCAGTGATTTTGAGAATTTGGACGGTTATCCTCCGATCGGCGACATGACGGCTAATTTTAGTTATTATCTGTTAGACGGAAATCGTGAAGTTGCTCCCGGTGAGGTCGGTGAACTCTGTCTGGGCGGCCCGTGTGTCGGCCTGGGATATTTTAATCAAATTGAATTGACCCAAAAAGTGTTCGTGCAGAATCCGGTCAATGACAAGTTTGCAGAAAAGATTTACCGCACCGGTGACCTGCTGCGTTTTAATCCCGATGATGGCAAGCTCTGGTTTGTCGGACGCAAGGATTTTCAGATCAAACACCAGGGCCACCGGATCGAACTTGAAGAGATAGAACATGCCCTGGCAGCTATCGCGGGTATCGATGAGGCCGTTGCCCTGCATAATATAGAGGAAGGCATCAGCAAGATCATCGGGATCGTGGCCAGTAGAGAAGTTTTGAACCCCGGGGCGATCCGCAGTCAATTAACCGAGATCATTCCTAAATATATGGTCCCCAACAAGGTCCATATTATTGAGCGAATGCCCAAAAATGCCAATGGCAAAACGGACCGCAAGAAGCTGCGAGAGTCGTACCTTGCGAGCAGCTAATAAGACAGGAGCATTATGAGCAAAGTGGTGATATTTGGGGCAGGTGGCGGAGCGGATGTGGCTTATCGGTATATTGCAAAAGACAGTCCGCATGAAGTTGTGGCCTTTACGGTCGATGGTAAATTCAGGGATCGTGATACCTATCACGGGTTACCGGTGGTTGAATTTGAAACCGTTCAGGACCGTTATCCGGTGAAAGATTTCAAGATGTTCATCGTTATGGGCTTCGATAACATGAGCCGGCTGCGTATCCAAAAATATGAGGAGGCCAAAGCCAAAGGCTATTCGTTCATAAGCTATGTAGCATCGGATATTTTTCGTCTTGAAGAAATTCAGGTAGGACAAAATTGTTTCATTCTTGAAAAACAAACGATCAATCTCGATGTAAAGATCGGGAATAATGTCGTTATGTGGTCGGCGAATCATATCGGCGACCGTACGATTATCGAGGATAATGTATGGATCTCCTCGCATGTGGCGATCGGCGGCGACGTGACGGTCGGCAACGGCTGTTTTATCGGCATGAACGCCACCATTGCCCATGGCGTGAAAATAGGCCCGAAGAATTTTATTGGGGCAGGAACATTGGTCGCCAAATCAACCAAAGAAGGAAGCGTTTACGCCCAGGAGAGGAACAAGGCTTTGGGTATAGACAGCGATATGTTCGTCAAGATATCGGATACTTAAGCCAAAGGAAACTCATGACAGAAACGCTTCAAATCATAAATAGCCAGCAGATCATAAGAGAGATCGTCGGTAAATTGGCGAATTCCAATAGAAATCTTGTTAGCGATGAGTTTGCAGATGGTCTTAAATGCTTGCAAGATCATATCGACCTTAAGGTCCATCGTTATAAGACAGGAATGCCTTGCTGGACATGGAATGTCCCTCCCAAGTGGCAAATAAAGGAAGGTTATATCAAACAGGGGGGCCGTGAGATCGTTTCCATTAAGAAACATCCGTTGCATGTGATGAGCTATTCGATCCCGGTAAAGAAGAGAATGAAGGGGGAAGAGCTTCTGGAACATATTCATGTCCATAGGGAATTGCCCGATGCGATCCCCTATGAGTTCTCGTTTTATAAACCGCAATGGGGATTTTGCATGACGCATGCGCAAAGAAACGAAATAAAAGCAGACCAGGATTATGATGTGTGCATAGACAGTGAGTCTATCGACGATCATTTATCTGTCGGGGAATTTACGATTAAAGGTCAAAGCGATGAGTACATTGTTTTCTTGGGTCATTTGGACCATCCGTGCCAGGTGAATGACGGCTTGATAGGCGCGGCGGTCAATGTCGCTCTCGCCAATCGCTTAAAAGGTCAACAGCACTATTATAACTACATGTTTCTGTTTGTTCCCGAAACGATCGGCTCGATCGCTTTCTTGAGCCACAATGAGCATTTGATCCCCAAGATCAGGTATGCGGTCTTTAACGAGATGGTCGGGTTCAAGAATCCTTTGATCCTTCAGAAAAGTTACGATGAAAACACTTTGATCAATCAATATGCTTTGGCCGCGATGGAAACAAGACAAGGGAAAAGCATGGCATATCCTTTTTTGACGGTTGCGGGGAATGATGAAAAGATCTTTGATAGTCCCGGTGTCGCGATCCCGGCCATATCCGTCACGCGGGTCAACCAAGAAGAATGTCTGACAGAAAAAGCAAGGCGTCAGAAGCCGGGGACGGTTGAATTGGTTTTGCCGTACCCCCAGTATCATTCTCATTTAGACAATACGGATCTCATCGACTACAAAATGGTCGGCGAAACGGTGGAGTATCTTAATGATCTGGTCAATATCCTGGAGAAGGATTTTATTCCGGTCAGAAAATTCAAAGGCCCCGTCTTTTTGACAAAATATAATTTATGGATCGATTGGCGCTCCGATATAAAAATGAGCGAGAAAATGCTGTGGTTGATGTATTCCCTGGAAGGGGAAATGACCGCCTTTCAAATATCCCGAAAATTGGATATGGATTTCGGCAAGACCTGCCAGATCCTTGAGAAATTCCTTGAAAACGGACTCATCGAAAAAGGAAGGATTCCCATTGGATTTGACCGGTGACGTAAGGAAAGTATTGGCCGAGGAGCTTAACCTGGAAACCATCGAAGCTGGCGCGCGACAGGAGGATTATCCGGAGTGGGATTCTTTGACGTATTTGCGCATCGTCGCCGCCCTGGAAGATACCTTCAAGATACAGATAACTTCAGAGAATATCAACAAACTCAACAGCGTAGAGAGCATCGTCAATGAAATCAAAAAGTGCCGTAACCATCATTGATCATTTTCGTAAGCATATAGACTCCCAAAGGATCGTCTGTGAGGTGGAGACCGGTAGGGAGCTGTCTTTCCGGCAGCTGCTTGAGATCGCCGACAGAAGGGGATCTTCTTTTTGCGCGTATGACCAGAAAATCATTATGGTCATTTTGCCTAATTCGATCTCGTATTTGGAATATTTCTTGTCTATTTTAAGCACTAATAATATTTTTAATCCGATCCCCTACTTTACCAGCGTGCAGGAATTAAAAACTATCTTGAAATATATCGCGCCGGCGTGCGTGGTGACGGATCGGGAAGATATCATTCGCGAGATCAAGGACGAATACCGGATCATCAACCCTTTGACCGATCCCTTGTCGGAGAAACAATCTCAGGACACAAAAAAAGCGATCGATGAGAACGCGCCGGCCGCGTTGTATTATTCCTCCGGAACGACCGGGGATCCCAAAGGAGTCCTGTATTCGCATAAAAATATGGTTTCCCTGATCGCCTCTGTCATCCGGGGTTTTAAGTTTACCGCGCAAGACAATCAGTTGGCCTTTTTGCCCTTTGGGCATACGGCCTCGATCAATTACAACATCTTGCCTTCTTTGATGTGTGGTTCAAATCTGTATATTTCCAAAGGGTTTGAACACTTGCGGGACAATTTTTTTGAAATGCTGGCAAAATACAAGATCACTTATACCGAGATCGTGCCGACGGTACTGTTTATGTTGGTTAAATTAAACGTCGACATATCCAGGTTTGACTTGCGGGCCTTGCGTTTCATAGGTTGCGGTTCCTCAACGCTGCCTATCGCGTCCCAGAAAGAATTCATTGATAAATATCAGATCAAAGTGGGTAATCTTTATGGTCTTTCTGAAACGGGACCCTCGCACATCGATTATCCGCTGGAAGCCGATTGGAAGCCGGGGAGCATTGGGGTTCCGCTGGATGTCAATGAATGCAAGATCAGTCAGGATGGTGAGATATTGCTTAAAGGCGATAATATTTTTGTCGGTTATTATAAAAATGGCAAACTGTATGAACAGGTCGTCCGGGACGGATGGTTCCACACCGGGGACCTTGGCTTGGAGCGCGACGGCAAATATTATTTTGTGGACCGGAAAAAAGACCTGATCATCAAGGGCGGCATCAATATTGTTCCCATGGAGGTCGAGGAAGTTTTTTACAAACATCCGCGGGTTCATGAATGCGTGGTGGTCGGTAAAGAGGACAAGATCGTCGGCGAAGATATCGTGGCGGTCGTTGTTCCCAAAGATAACAATAGCGGCGCCGATCTGGTGCGGGAGCTTAAGAATTTGTGCAAGAGCCAGCTTTCCAACTACAAGATTCCTTCGCGTATTTTGCTATGGGACAAGCTGCCCAAGACGCACTCGAATAAACTGCTGCGCCGGAAAGTCCGGGAGATCATCAATGAGATCATAGAGATGGATTTCCTGATCGCTGCGGTGCGTAAAGCCGGCGAAGCGGCGCAAGCGGCTTTTGAAAACAAAAAATATTGTTTTTTGAGCGATTTTCAGCACGAAAAGATCAGGGAGAAGTCGAAGAGAGAATTGGTCATCGAAGAAGATATCCTTTGCCAGGATATTATTATCAAAGCCATAAAGGAGCAAGATCCATCCGCTGTTGTTTACTCTGAAGAATTGGACAATCTGGGTCAGCTTAAAGCGGACACATCGGTAAAAAAATATCTTATCGATCCTTTGGACGGGACGCACAATTTTTGTTTCGGTCTGCCATTTTGGGGGATCTCCGTGGCTGTTTTGAGTGCTGACAACACGCCGGTTGCCGCGGTCATCTTTATACCGGAGTTCGACCTTCTGCTCAAATGCGACGGACCGGGACATCCCACCATGGTATATGACAAGGATACGTGGATCGAGACGACAACGGCGCAAAAACAGATGCGTGAGGCCCTTATTTGTTACGATAATCAGTTTTACAAATTGGGTCCCCGGGCCTTTGCGATATATGAGAACATCACCAGAGAATGTTTTACAACGAGAATAACGGGCAGCGCCGTTTTTGATATCGCGTTGATCGCTTCAGGGAAGATCAACGCCCGCCTGTGGAATCATACCAATCCTTACGATATCGCTGGAGGTATTCCTATCGTCAGGGGGGCGGGAGGCAGTGTGAGTGGTTTTCTGGGTGAAGAAATCGATATTTTTGCAACGCAGGTCATTATGAGCTCGGATAAGATTTTGAACCAGAGGATCGTAGAGATCATCAAGGGCGTGGAGCAACCAATTGGAGAATCAAAATGGGCGCAACCAATAAGAAAATAGCAGTGGGGATCAATGGGTTTGGGCGATTCGGGTTACATTTATTGAAATATTGGCTGGACCGTAACCGAGAAACGAGCTTTGTCATCCAGTACATCAACGACGATATCTTGTCTTTGCAGGACGCGTATCAGATCATTGAAAATGACCGGTATGTTCATTTTAACAAATACAAAGTGCAGGCCAAGGACAACGCTCTGATCATTTTGGAGCCCAGCGGCACCCGTCATGTCATTCAGTACACGAATAAAAGTCAGTTTGAGATCCCCTGGCTGGGCAAGCCGGAGATGGTGCTGGAATGTTCGGGCAAGAATTTGGCGGCCAAGGACTGCAAATTTTATTTGAGCGATAGCGTGAAGTGGGTCATCATTTCAGCGACGTCCTGGGACGCCGATAAAACGCTGGTGTACGGATTTAATCACAAAAATTTTGACGGCACGGAAAGGGTCATTTCCTATGGATCGTGCACGGTCAACGCTTATGTGCCTTTTGCCGCTTTTTTGCACAAGAAATATAAAATCCTCGATAGCGACGTCAATGTCATCCACAACATCCAGGAATACCGCCTGAAAGATAATTCCGCTTTGAACCGCAAGTTTTGTACCCTGGAGAAATCCGGCCCTAAACTTTTGGGTTTTATCGGAGCGCAGAATTTCGTTGTCAATTATACGGTCATCCCTTATACGGGGGTTTCCATGATCGACTTTCGTTTCCGGGTACAGGAGAAAATCGCGAAGGAGATCCTGATCGCTGACCTGGAAGAGGCTTTTGTGCATGGTGAACTTAAGCATTTATATGATTTTGATGAAACCGACATAGGCCCGGAAGTCTACAATTGCACGACGTATTCAACCGTGCTCATCAAAGACCAGGTCAAGGTCCTGGGCGATCAAATTTATTTCCAGGGATATTGTGATACGGAGAATTCGGTGAACCGGTATTACGATCTCGTCAATTATATCAGCGAACAGGTGATGTCTTCGGAACAACCGGGCACGTTTAAAATGGAAAAATCCGTGCTCAACCAACTGGAATCATAAGGGAGGCCGTTTCAATGAGTAAGTATATTTACGACAGGTTCAGTTTTACCGGCAAGTACAAAGAAGAATTGGCGGAATTTATCAAGCATAATACGAACGCCGAGATAGGTGGCTACCGGATCTTTGACGGCCAGGGGACGCATCTGATGCAGAACCCTTATGAATTCGCCGATTTTATCTTTGCCTTAAAGAAACATGAACAAAAAACCGGCAAGAAGTTGCGAAAGTTCCTCGAAGTGGGTTTTAGCGCCGGGATCAATAACACATTGATCAATAAATTCTTCAATTTTGAGGAGATCGTGGGCGTAGATTTCTTCTGTTCCCAGATCAACGGGGCGACGTTAAAGGCCAGTTTGACGCATAAAAATATTACCATCGTTGCCGGGGATTCGACTTCCAAAAGGGTTTTGGACATCGTTGCGACATTGGGTAAATATGATCTGATCTTTATCGATGCCAATCATACTTATGAATATGTGAAGAAAGATTTCGATAATTATAAGAAATTCCTGAATAAGGGCGGTGTCATTGGGTTTCACGATGTCGATTGCCCGGATTGGCCAGGAATAAAGAAATTCTGGAATGAGCTAAAAGATACCGGCAAATATGACCAGCAGGAATTTGTCTGCCGGGATTATCTGTTGCAGTATGGCATCGGCATGCTAACCATCAGATGATAAGCGTAAGAATATGTTCGATAAATTAGAGAAACATCATTTGGGGTTTATTATCCCTTTAAGCGAGAGAGAGAAGATCGAGAAGGTCTTTAATAGAAAATTCCATTATGACGCGATCCAGCAGACCCATGTGTTGTTTACCTATGATGAGAACCTGCGGATCTATATAGAGTACATTTGCCAGGAAGGCAGGGCGGCCAAGCAGAAGGCGGGGTTCGCCCATATCTGTTACAACTTAAAAGACCCCGCCGAGCTGGAAAAGATAGAAAGCTTGATCAAAGAAAACCAAATGGGTTACCGGTTGACCGAGCTGGAAAAATCCGGTTCCCAAGAATGCGGCATGATCACGTTTTACTTCATTAAAAACCAGGGGATCGTTGAGTTCAATCTCATCGGCAAGGAGCAGGCATCTTTACTACAACCAAAGACAATTTGATCCATCATTTAACCCAAGAGCTCGGGCTTAAAAAACAAGACCTGGTTTTTATGCATTCGGGCGTTATCGGTCTGGGGCGGCTCGAAGGTGGATTTGACGTCATTACCGAGGCTTTTGCCGAGGTTCTTAGCGAGGGGTTATTGGTTATTCCAAGTTTTACGTATAGTTGGTGCAAGAGCGAACCTTTTGACCCGGCGGTGACCGAATGTCCTAAAGAAGTCGGAAGCTATGCGCAAGCGGCATGGAAAGATCAGCGGTTTGCAAGGTCGCGGGATCCTAACTTCGCGGTCGCTGCTTTAAAGAACCAGTTTAATCAACCCCTGATCGAGCAGATGCTTGATATCGGTTCTTCCTGTTTTGGAAAACGATCAGTTTTTGATCATATGTACAAAATCGTGAAGAGACGCAATGGTCATGTGCTGCTCTTGGGCGGCGCGCACAGCGATGCGGTTTTCCGCACGACGTTTATCCATTATGTCGAGGAGAATGTGGGTGTCCCGAGCAGATATCTAAAGAAATTTCATGATCCCGCAGATCACCATAAATATGTCGAGCAATTATGCCGGTTTATCTCTTTGGAAGAATATCAAGCGGTAACCGGAAAAACGAAATGCCATTATAGTTTGCCGATCATCTCGGATTACTCCCTGTTGGGGGAAGATCTGATCAAAGAAAACCTGATCATCCGCAAGCCATTTGGGTATAGCGAGACCCGCATGGTTCCCCTGAAGGCATTTTGTGATTTTATTGAAGGAAGATTAAAACAAAATCCTGACTATTTTGTCAATATCGGTAAGTATGCAGTCCAATGAAAATAATTCATGCTAATGACCCGGGATTTGTTGAGGCGTGGGCTCGCGGGGAAAATGGGATTCAGAGTGCGACGATATTCTATACCAACTCTTTTCGCGAGTACGAACGCCTTTCGCTGGGGAGTCAAATCGTTTTTGATGACTCATTTGCCGTTGTCTCTGCGCAAGGAGATGTTTGGGCCCTTGTTCCTTTGTATGCATTTAAAAAGAATGACAGTCTGGAGTATTGTTACAGCACGTTAGGATATTTGCCGGGTCCGATCATCGCGGGTTTACCGGGGTCCAAGGGTTTCGACAGGATCCTTAAGCCCGTCGTTGACTATATTGAAGAGCTATCCATGAAGAAAAATATTTTGGGGCATAAAGTTATGATCGATGCTGTGGAATTGGTCGAGCGGAGAAATTATTCCAACTATTTTTGCGATTTCGGATATAAAGACGCCTCTACGGTCACTACTTTGATCCAGTGCGATTTGTCGGAGGAGGCTTTATGGGGGGACCTGCGCAAAAGTTACAAGCCGCTGATCAACAGGGCGCAGCGTGATTACAAAACCATCGTTGTTGATAAGGATCATTATGATGAACAGCTTTGCGAAGAATATCGCAAGTTGCATGCTTTGGCCTCCGGCCGCGCAACGCGCGCGATAGAAAGTTTCCAGAAAATGTATGAAATGATAAAGGTCGGGAAGGCCTTCCTTGTTTTGGTCCAGGACAACCTTTCCCAGACGGTCGTCGGAAGTTATTATTTTTTGATGCACAACGGCTACGCGTTTTACGGGTCGGCGGCCACCCATCCGGATCTGGGGCCCCAGGCCGGAGTGGGGCACTGGGGACTGTGGAAAGGAATTTTAAGCGCCCGTCAACTGGGCTGCAAGTTCATGGACCTCGGCCAGTTGCTCAGTCGCGAGGACATTACCGACAAAGAAAGAAACATAGATTTATTTAAACGCGGATTCGGCGGGAGGCAAGTGAGCGTATTCCGCGCAACCAGGAGATTTAAAACTTGATCAGTCTTTACCCCAGACACGCAGCGCCACCATACGCGCAAAAAGGAGATTTTTTCGGCCTGCTAAAGAAATCTGTCGGCGCGGACGTTATTCCGTTTTCTTGTGGCCGGGCCGCCTTGGTTTATGGAATGCAGGCCTTGGGATTTACGCGCCGTGATGAGATCTTGGTCCCGCCTTACTTGGGACATTGTGTCTTATCTGCGCTGGCAAGGACATCATTCCCGGCGATGGCACCATCTTCGGTCACCAAGGGTATTTTGGTCTTTCATCAGTTCGGGTATCCGCAGCAATTAGATGAGATCCAAAAAGTAGCGGCAAAAAATAAATGGTTCATCATTAATGATTGCGCCAATACGATATTTTCCGTTTATAAGGGGAAAAGGGTGACTGATTGGGGAGATTTCACGATGCTTAGTTTCCCAAAACTTTATGCGTGCCTGTTAGGTGGCGGTCTCATTTGGCATAAAAGTGGCGGGGGGGGTATTTTGGGTGAAAAATATGAGACGTTGTGGGCCAGTCAAGCGGCGCGCGCGCAAAATCCTTACGAAATTCTGCACAAAGCGCAGGAAAATGCCTTTGGCCGGGAGACGGAGTTTGAGATCGACGCTGTTTTTGGATATTTGCCTAAACTTGTCGCCTTCCCGCCGCAGGCCTTGGCCGCTTTGCCCGACACCCGCGAAGAGATTCAGCAGGATATTGAGAGAAGAAAGCGTCTATTGAAGATCATTTACTCTTATTTCCCAAAGTCCGTACCGAGCCATCCGGAATCTGACGTTGTCCCTTTCGCGGTACCGATCGGCGGCAATGCGGCTCAATTGGAGCAGCTTTCGCAAGAATTAAAGGATGAATTGCTTGTGGATGTGCCGGTTTTGCATTTTGATTTCGCCCGTAATATGCTTGATCCGCGATATCGTAAGGCGCTGGTCGTGGGCTGTCATCGGGATTGGACCGAGGATTGGGTTATACAAACTTGCGAGTATTTAAAAGAGCGTTTAAATGAAGAAGTATAATGTTGCTATCGCCGATAAGATCAATCGTGACGAAATCGTTGATTTCCTTTCCAAAATATATGGGCCGAACTATTCTGCGGCACATGGGGTTTTCAGCACGATCTTTGATCATGAGCCGAGTTTATCGCCGCAAAATCTGATCCTGGCCCGGGCGGCTAAGGGAAATTTGATCGGTGTGGTGCGGATCGTTGACCGCAAGATATTTGTGGATGGTGCTATTTTAGAATGCGGCGGCATTTCTTCGGTCGGTGTTCATCCGCAATGGAGAGAACAGGGCATTTGCGGGGCCATGATGGAGAAGGCCATTAAAGCCATGACCCAAAGGGGCAAGGATGTGTCGATTCTTCACGGCAGGCGTGTTCTGGATGGATTTTATCTTCGTTTCGGTTATTATGGCATCGGACGATATGTGGATCTGGAAGTGGATTGTTCTCAAAAGACGCCCGCTGTGCTTGGCACCGCGCCATTTGGACAGGATGATCTGACGCACATAAAAAGACTATACGAAGAAATCTATCCTCATTTGACCGGGGCTTTCGTAAGAAACCCGGAGGTATGGCGGTATTTGCTGGCGCTTGTCAAAAATAGCAAAGGAAGAATGAAGATTTTTACTTATAGGAAAAATAGAAAGATCGTCGGATATGGTGTCCTTAATGAAAAAAAGATGGTCGAGATGGCCCTGGAGCAAAAATATTTTTCTGGGGCCGCGTCCTTGAATCGTTCTTTAGGGGTCGATTCTCTATCCATCCACCCAAGACATCCGTTCTATGTTTTTTGCCGTTCGCAGTTCAATACTACGGCCAAAGAGCGTTTTGCGCTAGATGGTGGCTATATGGCACGCGTCATTGATTGCGAAGGGTTGCTTAAGAAGCTCGGCCCCCGGTTGGCTGCCCGGGCCAGGGAATTGGGCGTTTCCAGCCAAGTGGTCAGATTGCTCAATTATGAGATCAGTCTTAAGAATGGGAAAGTTTACTGCACAAATAAAATCAATGATATACTGTTTCGAAAGAAAGAAGCCATTGTACGGCTTTTATTAAGGATGATCGGGCCCTTTGATGTGGCGGGGATCGTCTGGAACCAACAAAAGCCCTGGATACCGTTTTTATTCCAGGGGCTGTATTATCATACTGACGCGTGGGATGAGATCTAAGTCAATGGAAAACAAGGTGATGAGTGAGATCAAGGTAGACAAAAAACAATTCAACGGAGTTGTTTATTCCCGGTTCTCTGATGTTCCGGTCGAATCGATCGCCAGTATCTTTGTGACTGACAGCGCTATCGAAGGAATTCTTTCAAAATGCAAATGGTACACTGAACGCGTTACTCAAGAAGAAGTTACGGCAAAATTAGCGCTCCTGATTAACCTTTTAACTAAGTCTGAACGCATCAATGTTCTTGATTATGGCGGCGGACTTGGCCAGCTTCTTATCTCTCTTGAGAAACATCTGCTTTCAAAAAATAGGGTTATTTGGGAAGTTTTCGATACCGAAGAGATGATCGGGATCGCCAAGGAAAGAATAAAGGGGAAAAATAACCTATTTTTTCATAAAAACATCCAGGAGGTCAAAAAGGCAGATATATTATTTTTTAGACAATCTCTTCAAGTTTTGGAGAATCCTGTTAAAATATTAACTGATCTTACACATTTGTTTCACCCCAAAATTATCTTCATGAGCGGCGTCCCCGCGGGCAAGAATGAGGATTATGTGAGCCTTGTCTTATCGGCGCAAGAGAATAAAGGCCACCCTTGCTGGATTTTTAATGAGGAAAGATTGTTGAGCTCTGTCAACAGGTTAGGATATTCTCTGATCGACAAATTCAGTGAGAACATTACGATAAACCTATCGAATTTTCCCGATAAATTCCAAATGGATGATGAGCGGAAGAATCACGCCAGGGGATATATTTTTCTAAGAGAAGGCGCTGAGGTAGGACTGTAAAATTATGGATATCCCGCTTCATAAAAACAGAGATTTCCTGGACAGAAGCAAGAAAGTATTGGCCAGCCCTTCTACGTTTAGCAAGCTTGAACTTTTCGGGAATGGTGAAACGCCTTTCTGCCTTGCTAGGGGCCAGGGCGCGCATGTCTGGGATGTGGATAATAATAAATATATCGATTATGTAATGGGTTTAGGCTGCGTTACTTTGGGGTATAATCATCCTAAGGTCAACCAGGCGATCAGTGAGCAGTTAAGCAATGGCATTGCCTTCTCGTTACCGACACCGTTAGAAATAGAAGTGGCTGAAATGTTGATCGAGCGGATCCCCAGCGCGGAAATGGTCCGGTTCGGTAAAAACGGCAATGATGTCACTTCCGCCGCCGTCCGTATCGCCCGTTACGTGACCAAAAAAGATCATATTTTATTCTGCGGTTATCATGGCTGGCAGGATTGGTACATCGGCCAGACCTCCAAAAGCGGAGGGATCCCCAATTGTGTCAAAGAATTGTCGCATCGTTTTACGTATAATGATATTGACTCATTGACAAAACTTATCCAGCAATATAAGGACAACGTGGCCTGTATCATCATGGAACCGATCAGTAAAGAATGGCCGGTAAATAATTTTTTGGAAAAGGTCCGCGACCTGGCGACGAAAAATAATATCGTCCTGATATTTGATGAAGTGGTCACCGGCTTTCGTTTTCATAAAGCAGGAGTTCAGGCGCTGATGAACGTTACCCCGGACCTGTCATGCTTTAGCAAGGCGATCGCCAACGGGATGCCTTTATCGGTCCTGGTCGGAAAAGCCGAGATCATGTCGCAGTTCAATGAGATCTTTTTTTCTTTGACAAATGCCGGTGAGACGCTTTCACTGGCCGCCGCCAAGGCCGTGATCCAATTCTATGATGAAGCAGATGTCCCGGCGCGCTTGTCTGATTCCGGCGGGAAGCTTAAAAAGGGCCTCCAGGCATTAATTGACAAATATGATCTCAAGGACAGGATGAAAATGACCGGATTTGATTGCCGCTTCTGGGTGGCGTTCACGGATCCGGGGAATCCGCGATATGACCCAACGGAAGATTTGTTGTATTGGACAAAATTGACCACGGCCAACGGCATTTTAAGCAGCGGTGGCCATATCATCTCCTATGCGCACACCGACGCTGTTATCCAGGAAACTTTATTAAAATATGACCAGATTTTACTTCATATGAAAACTAAGCTGCAAAAACGGGAGGCCTACATTGTCTAAAATATTATTGATCAATCCTTACAGCCCTTCATATTACGACCTGGGAGAGCACCATATCCCGCTTTCAATGCTGTATCTGGGGGCTTACCTGAAAAAATTTGGCCACGAGGTCGTTTTTGTTGATTTTAACTGTTTCCAGGTGAACTGTATCATCAAGCGGGAGAAGTTCCTGCTGGACGATCATTACCGGGAGAAATTGGCGCCCGTACTTTCAAGTTTTAAGCCGGATGTCGTAGGCGCTACGATCCACTTCTCGGGAAGGTTCCGTCCTACAATTGAGATCTGCCAAAGGATCAAGGCCACTCACCCGGATCTTCCTATTGTCATTGGCGGCTTGCATGCAACGCTTCATCCGCAAAGCATATTGAAAGAATATGCAATTTTTGATTTTCTTTTGCAGGGGGAGAGTGAAAATACTTTCCTGCAGCTCGTGGAGTCTTTGGCAAAGAAGGATTCTGCCTATACCACCATCGACGGGATCGGGTTTCGACAGGGAGGGGAGGTCATTGTCAGAAGCAAGGCGACCTTTATCGAGAAGGTCGATGAGCTGCCATTCCCCGACTATAGCCTTGTGAATATCAAGGATTACTACTTTGACACCACAAAATGGTATAACCCCAAGAAACTCCCTATCAACCTGAGCGTATTTCTCATTTCCGGGCGAAGCTGTCCGCGCAAATGTACTTTTTGTTGCATGTGGAAGGCCCATGGGCCTTCGGCCAGATTACGTTCGGCCAAGAATGTCGTTGATGAGATCGAGTATCTTTATTACAAATATGACCAGCGGTATTTTTCTTTTATGGACGACAATTTTACGATCGACAAGCAAAGGGCGATCGATATATGCAACGAGATCATCGGCCGCGGCTTGGATATCCAGTTCGATACGCCCAATGGGGTCGAATTGATCAGTCTTAACGAAGAGGTCATTGATACTCTCATTAGGGCCGGGTTGATACGGACCAACCTGCCGATTGAAAGCGGTTCGCCTATGATGAGAAAGTCCATGCATAAGGCCCTGCCGCAAGAAAAGATCTATGAGGTGTTCAATGTCGTCAAGAAATACCCGCAACTGCATTATAACGCCTTTTTTGTCATCGGTTTTCCCAATGAGACCAAAGAAACATTGGAAGCGAGCTACCAGCTGATCAAAGAATTGCAAATCAAACGCGCCATCATCAGTTTTGCCACGCCTTTTGCCGGGACAACGCTTTTTGATGAGTGCGTCAAGAATAATCTGATCGATGCGAAGGATGTCCACAACAAAGATGACTGGTATTTTGGGAACAAAGATCCTTTTATAAAGCCGTATGAGCTTGAGAAGCAGGATCTGATTGATTTTCGTCGTAAGGTATATTCTGAACTTAAAATGACAAACTATTTAGTGAGCCAAGTCGCGTAATTTTAACCCCCTCAGAAGGAGGTCAAAATGTTGAAAGTATTATTAGTCCAACCGGCCAATTCTTCCTTGAAATGGCTGGAGACAATGTTCGGTGATAGGAACTTCGGAAGCCGCGCTGTCAAAAGAATTACTTTTCCATTGGGATTGATGGAAATTGGCAGCGTGTTGGAGAAAAACAAGATCAATGTCAAGATCGTTGATCTTGACCGGTATCTGTTCTATTTTGCCAATGACAAAAGCATTAAAGATAAAAGTGTCGACCTGTTCCTTGACCAGAGCTTGATCAAGGAATTCAATGAATATGCTCCGGATGTCATAGGGTTTTCAGGAAATTACAACACCAACGCGCAATTTATTGAGCGCTGTTGCAAGGAGGTAAAGAAGCTTAATAAAGATGTCAAGATCGTGGTGGGCGGACATTATTTTACCAACAGCTATCGCAAGGCCCTGATGGATGTGGACCACCTGGACTATGTCGTTTTAGGCGAAGGGGAAGAGGTCATGCTCGAGCTGGTGCGCGCTATCGAGAATAAGGACGAGGCTTCTCTGGATAAACACCGTCATGTCGTGACCAAAGCCAACGCCGCGAATAATTCGATCGTCAACAAAAGCGCCGCCATGGTCGCGGATCTGGAAACATTACCCCCCATCAACTACCCGCTTCTGGATAATGTCGAGGATTATCTTTCCAGCAAGCTGGATATGCACACGATCGTTTCGAGGGGACGTGATTTCAAGGCGGTCACCATCATGACCTCGCGCGGATGTCCGCATTCGTGTACCTATTGCGCCAGTTACCAGGTGCACGGGAAGAAAATGCGCGCCTTTTCGGTAGACCGTGTCATTGATGAGATCGATTATCTGGTAAAGAATTACGACATTAACACAATCGCTTTTGAAGATGACTTATTCACTTATAGCCGCAAGCGGACCATCGAAATGTGCCAGAAGATCGTCGAGCGGTGGCCAGACCGCTTCATCCTTAATTTTCCTAACGGTATTGCCGTTTACACGCTGAATGATGAAGTCGTTTACTGGATGGCCAAAGCCGGGATGAAGGAAATCAATCTGGCCGTTGAGTCGGGCAATCAGTTCGTCCAGGATGTGGTCATTAAAAAAAAGATCAAGCTAGAGACGGTAAAACCCGTTGTCGACTTGCTGAAAAAGCACGGCGTGTTTGTGCGGGCTTATTTCATCTTGGGATTCCCGGGCGAGACCCTGGACATGATGCGGGATACCAAGAATTTTTCCAAAGAGCTGAAATTAGATTGGTCCATATTTTCTTTTGCAACGCCTATCGCGGGCAGTGAACTTTACGCGGCGGCGCTGCGCAACAACAATCTCGTTTCCGACAACCTGGAAGAGTCGACCTACGCGGACTTTCGTTTAAAGACCGACGATTGGGAGCCGCAGGATGTTGTCGAAGTGCAGGAAGAGGCAAACTATGAATGCAATTTCCTGGAGAATTATAATCTTGTTGAAGGCGATTACCAAAAAAGTAAGATCATTTTCGAGGAAATAGTCGATGATTATCCCAAGCATCTGCTCGCCAATTATTCTCTCTGGAGGTCGCTGATCGGGTTGGGAGAATTTACACACGCCGCGGAAATCGAGAAGCGGTTGCAAAATCTCATCCAGGCGGATGAGCGTAATATGAGGATCTTGAAAAAATATGACCTGCTCGGCAAAAAACCGTTCAGTGATATCCTGGTGACGGCATCGGTATAAAGGCCTGTAATGTCCCCTTCTAAAGTCTATTATCTTTGCCAGTATTTCCGGTTTCGATATCTATGGAGGATCGCCCTGCGATTTCTCCGTGGCGAGGGGACCGTACTGTATTATCTTTTTCCTAATGGTGCTTCCAAGTTCGCGGAAAAAAGAAAGACTCTTTTTTCTGCGCTCGCTCCCCGGGTGTCGATTCAGCAGTTCCCGTTGTTTGTTACAGAAATGCACAACGGCCCGCATAAACCTGTTGTTGAGTCCGGCTATATCGATGGCATGTATCAGATCATGGATAAGCTGGAAGAGACCGTTTTAAATGCCCCAGACTCTTTGCTTAATTCGCTCAATAATACAATGTCTGCGATAAGAGCTGATTTGGCCCTTTGGATCAAGCATAGCGTGGCTTGGCCTACCTTTGATACGGTTTTATTGATTGAAATGGCCGCTTGGCTGGCATCGAGCCCTGAAAGTCCGGTGCACGGACAAAAGGCGGGTGTTGTTCTTGACAAAAAGAACTATGGGATGGATTTGATTCTGGAATACGCCCGTAAAAAGGACCTCCGCGTTCTTGTTTTCGATTCCGCGCAGCAGATCAAGGACAATGTCATTGCCGCCTTTTTTTATCAATTGATAAATTTGCTGGCCAAAACTGCTGTTTCGATCAGGGGCAGGAAGGATATCAAGGTGGATACTGGGAAAATTTGTACTTTTCACGATGGCCACGGCAACTTTACGGATTTTTATGACAAGAGAAATTATTCGTTGTTCTGGTATCCGGCCTCCGGGATCCCTTCTGACAGAATAGTCATTTTTTCGAGAAAATCGCAGGGCATTGATCGCAAGGAAGTAGAAAGGGCCAAGGCGTCCGGGTTTACGTTATTATCCTGCGACGGTTTAATTCGCAAGGCGCATCCATCGATCCCCCAGAACTATTGTACCCTGCGGGCATTCGGTCTTTTCTTAAGATACACGCTTGAAAGTGTGCGGTTATTTTTCAGGGTTAGAACGAAAGCGGCCTACGAAGAGTGGAAGCTGCTCTCGGTACTTTTTTTCCGCCTGCCGTACTGGGAGGATTTTTTCACGCAGCATAATATCAGGATATTCTTTAAGCCCGGATCGGTTTTTTCCGAGGTGGATGTCGCCGCGAAACTTTCTGGCAGCGCGAGCATCTCTTATCAATATTCCAATCATGTCAAGATCGACATGGGACACCAGGACAACTGCGATGCGTTCTTTATTTGGGGCAAGGCGTACGAAAACGTATACCGGCACAGACATTCCGCCGTCAAGAATTTTATCCAGTCCGGCTATATTTTTGATTATACCTTCGACCACTTGAACAAAAAGGCTGAATTCTTGCGGGAAAATTTCCGGAGCAAGGGAGTTGATTTCATTATCAGCGTGTTCGATGAAAGCTTAACGCCGCCGCAGTTCATTTTCGGAGACAAGGCCCAGCGGAACTGTAAGATGTTATACCGCTCGTTGTTTGAATATGCTGCTCAGGACCCGACGGTGGGCCTGGTCATCAAACCTAAAAAGATCCTCAACGAAGGCATTCTCAAATCTTCAGAGCAGCTATCCGGACTGATCGATCATCTTGAGAAAGAAGGCAGGTTGAAATTTCTCGATGCCGGCAAATTTCCCGCAGAAGCGGGGAAGGTCTCGGATCTGGCTTTAGGAATGGTGGCGGAATCTTCCGCAGCCCTGGAATGCTCGTTTTCCGGCGTGCCGGCGGTTTATTACGACAGCTCCGGAAAAATAAAGGATCCCAAGACGGATAAGATCTATGGCGAGAATACGACGGTATTTAATAATATTAACGGGATCATGGACGCCATTGAGCGATATCGAAACGATAAGGATGCGCTGCAAGGGTCTGGGGATCTTTCTTTCTCTTTGGCCGCGAAAGATCCGTTCCAGGATGGGAAGGCAAATCAGAGGATCGGATTTTATATCCGCACACTTCTTTCGAACATGGGCAACGGTTCAACAAAGGATATTGCTGTTAAAAATGCCACAAAGGCTTATATGGATAATTTTGGGAAAAATAAATCTATGCAACAAGGAAACGGAATTTTTGAAGAGTTGACAATAAAAGGAGGATAAGGATGATACTTAAGAATAAAGAAATGCCGGAAATCGTACGTCTTGAATTGACGAATACATGTAACCTCGCGTGCCCGCACTGCCGCCATCACAGCACCGAAAAGCGAAAGCCGGAGAATTACGCGGAATATTACAAGACGCCGATCCATATGACGCAAGAGCAAGTCGCGGCCATTTTTGATGAAGTGGCTCCTTATAAACCTTCGGTCACATTAAATGTGGCGAATGAGCCAATGATCGCCAAGACGTTTCCTTTTGCTATTCGCAAGATCAAAGAGTGCGGCCTGGCAGGGACGTTTAATACCAATGGTCTGGGCATCAATGAAGAACTTGCCCAGCTTCTAGTCGATATACAATATGATTCCGTCAATATCAGCGTCGATGCCTTGACCCCGGAAACACTGAAAAAAGCGCGTGGCATCACCCGGCTGGATAAATTGATCGCCAATGTCGAGTTGCTGATAAAAACGCGCGGTGATAAACCATTCCCCCGTATCGGCGTTACTTTTGTCGAGACGAATTATAATTATCATGAGATTCCCGGGTTTCTGGAATTTTGGAAGCAGAAGGCGGATGTCATCCGGCTTACCGGTTATATCAAGGACCTGCGGCCTGATATCTCGGAAATACCGGGATATATAAGGGGCGATTTGCCGCCGCGCGTTCCTTGCAAACAGCTTTTTCGCGATATCGTCATTCGCGCCAACGGCGATGTCACGCCCTGCGTCATTACCTCCGAAAGGCCCAATATTGTCGTCGGGAATATCTTCCGGGATGGTGGCGTGAGCGGCGTTTGGAACGGCAAAGAAATGAATAGATTGCGGGAATTGCATAACAGCGGCCGTTGGGATGAAATTCCTTTTTGTGGGCCCTGCGACTTTTGGGTGGAAACTTTTGATCTGAAAGCAGAGGTCCGTGACGGTTTCCTTATACGCAAGCACTCTCCTTACACGACCTTTTATAATGTCCTCGATAAAATGAAAAATTGGAATAAAAATCTGCATGATCGTCAGGGCATGGCAGACGTCGGGGAACAGGATAAAAAAGATTTCATGACGGCAGATCTGTAGGTTATTTGGAAATGGCAAAAGACCGAAGCAAGTTCCAAGTGGGTATGGCTGCCGCCGCTATTTTGCTCGCAATGGGACTGACATTGTTCGCCCATTGGGAACCGAGCCAGGAAAGTTGGGGATATTGGTTATTTGCGCGAATTTCTACCGAAACGGGAGAATTCATCGTCCCGGGCCGGAGCCCTTTATACACGCTCTATCTTAATTTATTCCGCTGGATGGGATATCCTCTGGCTGTTTCCGTTGAATATATAGCCACCGCCTTAGTCACGATTGTCGCATTGATGGTTCTGTTCCGGCGTTATTTGAGTTTGCCTTGGCTGACCTTGGCGGTTCTTCTCTGGATCCCTTTTTTCCAAATTTCCGAGCCCCCGGTACAGAAATTGGCATTAGCATGCGCCTGTTTGGCCGTTGCGTTAAGAGACATCAGCGTTGATCGGTTTCGCTTATCGCTTTCTTACGCGTTATTGGTTTTGGCGGTGATGTTCCGCAATACGTATAGCATTTTGTTAGGTATATTTGTTGTTTGGGATGTTGTACGCGTTTTGAAGGAAAAAGGTTTTAAAGGGTTTTTGGGGAGCGTTTTCCCCCAGAGGCAGGATTGGCCGATTGCCGTCGTCGTTATCCTTTTCGTGTGGTTTGGCGCGATGCAATCTCACGATCGCTGGAACAATGCCCAGGTCTCCTCAACGCAATGGTTCCCGGGCAATTCCAAGTCGCTTTCCGATGCCGCTTTTTTCCAGCATTTTAACGCGGAATATATCCGCAGTACCTATGGCGCCGCGAAAGATAAGGATTATTATGCGACGAACCAGGAACTTTTTAAGGGCGCGACGACCATGAAAGAGGCGGTATTGGCCAATCCCAAATTCGTCATCAAGCAAATGTTGCTTAATCTTAAAAGGGCCTTCATCATCGCCGTAAAATTTACGCTTTTGCCGTCGGTCTTTTACGAAAAGATCCCTCAGGGAAGCCGATTATGGTATTTGGTGCATCCGTTCATCACGCTTCCTTTGGCTTTGGGGATTCTTTATGGGGCGTTTCGCGCCTGTGAAAGTAAAATGATGACACTCTTTCTTATCGGAAATCTGATCCTGATAGGGACCTCTATCCTGGCATTACCCAAAGAAAGGTATATGTATCCTTTGATCCCGATCCTGATATTAAGCGCTTGTTGGTGGGCAAGGCAATTGCAGAATGTCCGCGCGCTTTCGGTCTGCCGACAAGTGGTTGTCCCTGCTGTCCTTATTTTATTCTCCAGCGGCCTTATCGGTTGGGGGGCGATGGCGGCGGATATCGCCAAAGACTTGGGAACGAAGGAAATCCATGTTTTGGAAAGCCGGCCGTATTCGATGAAAGCGTCGTTAAAATCTATTGAACCCTTGATCCAAAACTGTCAGGGGATATTATCGGGCGAACATACATTTTTTGCGGCTTTTACAAAAATGCCTTTAAGCAAGCTCTATGATATTTGGGAGATCCCTCCGTTTAAATCTTCCGATTACGATGGATTGCGTCCGGAGCGCATTGACTGTGTTTTGCTTTATCCCGGATTTTCAACCGATGTCGGTATGGGGACGAATCAGTTGGTCCGTTATGAAAATTACATCAAGCCTTATGTGCGGCGGCTGCTGGATAGTGGAGCAAGGATTTATGATCTCGAAAAATATGGTCAGGTGATCATCTTGGACAAAGGGACACATTGATATGAAAGTTTGTATTTTAGCAGGCGGACAAGGCACCCGGCTCGCCGAAGAGACTGATCATAAACCTAAACCAATGGTCGAAGTCGGCGGCTTGCCGATCCTCTGGCACATCATGAATATTTATGCGGCGGCCAATTATAAAGAGTTCGTCCTTGCCCTGGGATATAAGGGAGGGGTGATCAAGGATTATTTTGCGAACAATGATCATGAGCGCAGTAAGATCAATTCTGTCGGGAACGGCAATGTCGCTGTTGCGTGTGATTGGAAAGTTGACTGCATTGATACAGGACTGCGCACCGGGACAGGAGGACGCCTCAAGCGGCTCATCTCCCGGTTGCAGGGAGGGCCTTTTTTAATGACCTATGGCGATGGGGTGGCCGACATTAATATCGACGATCTGGTCAAATTTCATAAAAGATCCGGCAAGCTGGCGACGATCACGGCGGTACGTCCTCCCGCCCGTTTCGGCGGGTTGGAATTTAACGGCGATCTTGTTACAAAATTCATTGAAAAACCTCAAATCGGCGAGGGATGGATCAACGGCGGCTTTTTCGTGTTGGAGCCGCAGGTCCTGGATTACATCGATGGGGATGAGACGATGTTTGAGCAGGAGCCGCTGGAAAGATTGGTGAAAGATAGGCAGCTTGTTGCTTATCAGCATGAACGTTTCTGGCAATGCATGGATACATTGCGCGATGTGCGATTATTGAACGAATTATGGGAAAAAGGAGAGGCCCCATGGAAGATATGGAAAAGTTAAATGCGAAATTTTGGCAGGGGCGCAATGTGCTGGTCACCGGCGCCACGGGCATTGTTGGGCCATGGCTGATAAAAGACCTTTTGAAACAATCGGCAAATATTATTGTGCTGGTGCGGGACATGAATCCGCAGTCGGAGCTTTATCGCAGCGGGGACATCAATAAAGTTACAGTTGTCAATGGTGAGTTGGAGGATTTTCTTTCCCTGGAGCGGGCCGTCAATGAATATGAAATCGAAACGGTCTTTCATCTGGGCGCCCAGGCGATCGTGCAAACCGCCCAGCGGTTTCCCTTGTCGACCTTTGAATCCAATATCCGGGGCACTTATAATTTACTGGAAGCCTGTCGTATCCATAAAGACCTGATCAAGCAGATTGTGGTTGCCTCCAGCGACAAGGCCTACGGGGAACAGCCCAAGCTGCCTTATACCGAAGACATGCCTTTGGTCGGGCGACATCCTTATGAAGTTTCCAAGACGTGCACGGATCTGATCGCGCAATCGTATTATCATGCGTATCGCTTACCGGTGGCGATCGTTCGCTGCGGGAATATTTACGGCGGCGGGGACCTGAACTGGAGTCGCATCGTGCCGGGGACGATCCGGTCGTTCTTAAAGCGTGAACAGCCGATCATCCGTAGCGACGGGACTTATGTCCGGGACTATGTTTATGTGAAAGATGTCGTGCAGACATATGTCCGTGTTGCCGAGGGCCTTCAAAATGAGACCATTTGGGGCGAGGCATTCAATTTTAGCGACGAATCTCCCAGGACCGTTCTGGAGATCGTGAGGGCCATCCAGAAATTGACAGGGTGCGAACAAATAAAGCCCAAAATACTCAATAACGTCCAGGGGGAGATCCATTCGCAGTATCTTTCTTCCGCCAAATTGCGCAAACTGCTTAATTGGAAATCCCGGTTCAGCCTGGAGCAGGGGTTAAGCGAAACGATCGAGTGGTATCGGACGTTCCTGAATAGGGAAGAACATGAATTCGCTGCGCGGTAAGCGTGTCCTGGTCACGGGAGCGGCCGGATTCATAGGATCGCATCTGGTCAGGAAGCTCATTGAGCAAGGCGGCCAGGTCATCGCGCTGGTGAGGCCGTCATCCGATCTTTGGCGCATTCAAGATGTTCTGGGTAAGATAGAGATCCATCATTCGGACCTTAGCGACATTTCCATCGATGCGCTCAAGACAAAGATAAAAAATGTCGATATCGTGTATCATTTAGGCGCGGCCGGGGTCGATCAATCCGGCCGTGATGCGGCATCCATCGTGCGGGTGAATGTCATAGGAACGCTATTTTTGCTGCAGCTGGCGCGGGATCTTAATGTGGCAAGGTTCGTTTATTGCGGATCGTGTTTTGAATACGGGGCGGGGAGCCGTTTGCGCGAGGATGCGCCTCTTGCGCCGGTCAATGAATATGCCGTATCGAAGTTGTCGGCCGGCATGCTGACGGACATGTTCTTTCGCAAATACGGCCTGGCAACAGTTTATTTGCGTCCTTTTACGGTTTACGGTCCGTTTGAGGATCTGCGCCGGCTGGTTTCCCATGTGATCTGCGGTGTTCTTGACGGCCATGACATTGAACTGACCGGAGGCAAACAGACCAGGGATATGATCTTTGTCGACGATGTGGTGGAAGGGTTCCTGGCGGCCGGAATAAAACCGGGGATCGCCGGGAATACCTTTAATTTGTCCACCGGTAACGAGATGTCGGTTAAGGAAATTGCGCTGACTATTGTTGAGCTCATGGGAAATCGCGTCAAGCTTTTGTTGGGCGCGCAATCTTACCGGGAAGCCGAGGTATGGTCATTGTCCGGCGATCCGGCCAAGGCGAAGAACATGTTGGTTTGGGCGGCGAAAATTTCTTTACGAGAAGGATTAAAAAATACGATCCAGTGGTTTGAGAAAAACAGGGGAAAATATCCGGTTTATACGGCAAGATAACGACCGATGAGCACAAAAGACGAATTACGAAAAATGATTCTTAAGAAAGTCACCGAGTTCCATGGGCTGGAATTTGCTCCATCGGAATTTAAGCCGGGGATAACCCCGATCCCGATCTCCGGAAGGGTCTTTGACGCGGACGAGCTGGCCCATCTCGTGGATGCCTCATTGGATTTCTGGCTGACCACCGGCAGGTTCGCCCAGGAATTCGAAAAGGAATTCGCCAGGTTTCTGGGGTTGCGCAGCGCCATTCTATGCAATTCCGGCTCCTCGGCGAACCTTTTGGCCGTCTCGGCGCTGACCTCACCTGAATTAGGGAAAAGGCGTCTTATGCCTGGCGATGAAGTTGTTACACTGGCCGCGGGATTTCCCACCACCGTTAATCCGATCGTGCAGAATCGGCTGAAGCCGGTATTTGTTGATATCGAACTGGCAACTCATAATGTCGCTGTCGAGCAATTGGCGCGGGCCATAGGTCCAAAAACCAAAGCCATTATTTTAGCTCATACTTTGGGGAATCCCTTTGATGTCGGTCAAGTCAAACAAATTGCCGAACGGCAGGGATTATGGCTGGTTGAAGACAATTGCGACGCGCTGGGTTCGACCTATCAGGGACGGCTGACGGGGACCTTCGGCAACCTGGCCACGAGCAGTTTTTATCCCGCACACCACATCACCATGGGGGAAGGCGGCTGTGTGGTGACCGATGATGTCCTGTTGAAAAAGATAGTCGTTTCGTTCCGGGATTGGGGCCGTGATTGCTGGTGCGACCCGGGCAAGGATAATACCTGTGGAAAAAGATTTGAGCACCAAAAAGGAGAATTACCTCACGGGTATGATCATAAATATATTTATGCGCATATCGGCTATAATCTCAAAGCGACGGACATGCAGGCCGCCGTCGGGGTGGCCCAGCTTAAGAAGCTAGATCAATTCATTCAGATCCGCAAACGCAACTGGCGCTTGCTTTACGATGGGCTCAAATCTCTGGAGGAGTTCTTGATTTTACCTGAAGCAACGGCGGGCAGCGACCCCAGCTGGTTCGGTTTTTTGATAACGGTCCGTCCCAAGGCCCCTTTTTCGCGAGCGGATTTGTTGCGGCATTTGGAAAAGCACAAGATCGCCACGCGGTTGCTCTTTGGAGGAAACCTCACGAAACAGCCCGCCTATCAAAATGTTGATTATCGAGTGGTCGGGGAATTGAACAATACGGATATCGCCATGAACCAGTCATTTTGGCTGGGGACTTATCCGGGGATAACCGAACCGATGATCGAATATATGATCGGAACGATAAAAGCCTTTATCAGACCCGTTGCCTATGCCGCAAAATGAGGATATGCCGCAGATGAGAAATGTGAAGTTACTATCGGTTGTCGTTCCCTGCCACAACGAGCAGGAGGTCTTGCCTGCGACCCAGCAGCGATTAAAGGCTGTTCTGGATGGTTTGGTCGCCGGCAGAAAGTGCGCGGACTACGAGATCGTTTATATCGATAACGGATCGACGGATAACACGCGGCAGGTTTTAAAGCAGATCTTTACGCGCGATCAACACGCGCGGGTCATTTCTTTAAGGTCGAATTTCGGTTATCAGGGTTCTATATCCGCGGGGCTGTTTCACGCGCATGGCGACGCCGTTGTCACCATTGATGCTGATTTGCAGGACCCGCCGGAGAAAATCGAAGAGATGATATCTTATTTTGAACAAGGCTACGATCTGGTTCTTGGCGTGCGCAAGGAGCGCTCATCAGATTCGTTCGCGAAAAGATTCTTTTCCGAGAATTATTATCGATTTTTGAAATGGATGGGGGTGGACGTTGTCTATAACCACGGGGATTTCCGGCTTATGGCCAGGTCTTTGGTGGATGAATTCAACAGGCTTCCGGAGCGAAGCCGGTTTATCCGGGCCATGATCCTGAAACTCGAATCGCGATACGCCAAAGTCGATTATAGCCGTGAGCCGCGTAAGGCCGGGAAAACGAAATTTTCTCCCGGCGCCATGCTGTCGCTCGCTTTTGACGGGATCACCTCGTTTAGTTATATGCCTTTGCGGCTGGCTTCGGTATTCGGCGCGTTGATGTTTCTCGCGGCGGGTATCGGGATGTGCTGGGTCTTATATATTAAAGTTACGCAAAACGTTATCCACGGATGGGCCTCCATTTTACTTTCCATTTTTGGCTTGGGCGGATTACAGCTTTTCGTTTTAGGGATCATGGGTGAGTACATCGGAAAATTATACATTGAAGTAAAACAGCGGCCACTGTTTCTGGTCCGGGAAGAATACAGCCATAAGGGCGAGCGCCGCGCCGTACAGGTCTAGGATAAAGGACATCAATACAATGAACAATACGCTCGGGGATAAAGAACTATTGTGTACCATCGGGCCGGCATCGCTCAATGATCGGGTGATCAGCCGTCTTGATGATATCGGGGCGTCGCTTTTTAGAATAAACCTCTCGCATACAAAAATTAAAGATGTAGAACAAACGATTGCATTTATCCAAAAGCGAACCTCCGTCCCTGTTTGTTTGGATACGGAAGGCGCCCAGATCCGGACGGGGGATATCCAGAAAAAGCAGGTAATCCTGGAAGAGAACGCCATCGTTCATATTCCCAATGATCCGGTTCCGGGAGATGCGCAGTGCTTTAATTTGTATCCCGTCGATATTGTGGATAAATTTGAAGTTGGAGATTTTATCAGTATCGATTTTAATTCGGTTCTCACGCAGGTCATTGGCGCGGATAAAGACGGGTTACGCGTGCGGGTGTTGATAGGCGGGGTGATAGGACAGAATAAGGCGGTCAGCGCGGACCGGGATATTTTGATGCCTCCCTTGACGGATAAAGACCGGCAAGCGCTGGCCATAGGGCTGGACATGGGGGTCAAGCATTTTGCGTTATCGTTCGCGAATCGGGCTTCGGATGTGGAGGAAATACGAAAGATCATCGGTAAAGAAGCCATACTGATATCCAAGATCGAGTCACGCGCGGGGTTGCGCCATATCCGGGAAATTTGCGCGCGATCCAATGCCTTGCTATTGGATCGCGGTGATTTATCGCGGCAATTGTCTATCGAAGAGATCCCCAGGGCCCAGAAGCATGTGATACGGGTGGCCAAGGAATGCGGGGTCAAGATTTATGTGGCGACAAATTTATTGGAATCGATGATCCATGCTCCGATGCCCACGCGCGCGGAAGTCAATGATGTCTTTAATACTTTGGCGGATGGGGCCGACGGCCTGGTTTTGGCCGCGGAAACCGCGATAGGAGCTCATCCGATCGAATGCGCGAAGATGATCGCAAAGGTCATCCAGCAATATGCAAAATTTCAAAAAACGCCTGCGTCCCTTGAGATAGCATTCCAGCAGGATCGCTCTTTGTTGCTGGTCGAACCGCATGGAGGCGCCTTGGTTGACCGGGCCAATCCTTCCGCAAATTTGAATGAAATTGAGCGCTACAAGAAATTGCAAGTCCCCATTAAGGTTATGCTGGATGTTGAGCAGATCGCCATCGGCAGTTTTTCGCCATTGGAAGGCTTTTTGGGCCAGGAAGATCTTAGGTCGGTCCTTGACCGCTATAAGTTGTCTAACGGTTTGGTCTGGCCCTTGCCGATTGTGCTGCAGGTATCTAAACAGCAGGCGCAGAAGTTCTCAAAATGTGATAAAGTTGGTCTTTGCTTGGAGAATGACGGTCAGATATATGCCACGCTTGAGATCTCGGAAGTTTACTCTTTTGATCTGGATAGAATGGCTTTAAAAATGTTCGCAACTCATGATCCCGAGCACCCCGGGGTCTATGCATTGAAGAATGGCGGAGGATATTTTCTGGCAGGGAAAATAGAATTGATCAAACGGTTGCCTTCCGAGTACAAATATCTAGAAATTACGCCGCGTCAGGCGCGGGCATTTTTTGACAGCAAGGGGTGGAGCCAGATCGCCGGGTTCCATACTCGTAACGTCGTTCATCGCGCTCACGAATATATACAGATGCTCGCCCTGGAAAAGTATCACTGCGACGGGATTTTCATTCATCCGCTGGTGGGGCCCAAGAAAAAGGGGGATTACAGCTCTAAGGTGATTTTAGGCAGCTATGAACTCATGCTGGAGAAATTTTATCCGAAAGGGAGAACGTTATTAGCTGCCTTTCAGACTTACCCGCGATACGGCGGCCCCCGGGAAGCCGTTTTTACGGCCATATGCCGGAAGAATTTCGGGTGCAGCCATTTTATCGTGGGCCGCAATCATTCCGGCATTGAGAGATATCATGAAGCCGATGACGCGCACAAGTTGTTTGACGAGTTAGGCGATATCGGCATCAAACCGATATTTTTTAATACGGTTTACTACTGCCAGAAGTGCAAACAGCATGTTGAAGAATGCAGTCACGGGCAGGACGCCCTTTCGATCAGCGGTACGCAGGGTCGGGAGATGTTGCGGGCGGGCGAATTTCCTCCGGAATGGTTTATGCGTAAAGAAGTTGCGAGCTTTATTATCAACGAAATCAATCATGGCAAAGAAGTATTCGTGTAATGAACAAAGCTTTGATTTTTTGGTTTACGGGATTGTCCGGTTCCGGGAAAACGACCATCGCAACAGCCACCCGGGATTTGTTGAAGAATCAGGGGCATGACGTATTAGTTCTTGATGGGGATGACGTTCGCGAGCGATTGCACGTTCATCTGGGTTTTACGGAAAAAGATATAAAAAAGAACAACGAGCTCATTGCCGGATTATGCCAAAAGTTCCAGGATCGGTATCACGCCATATTTGTCCCCATCATTTCCCCGTATAATGCCTCACGGCAAAAAGCGCGGGATTTTTTCGGCCAGCGGTTTTACGAGATTTATTTCTGCGCGAGCCTGGAAACGGTCGCCCAAAGGGATCCCAAGGGGCTTTACGCCAAGGCCAGATCCGGCGAGATCGCTAATTTGATCGGCTATTCACCGGGGGCGGTCTATGAACCGCCGCCGACCCCTGACCTTGTCATTGATTCGGGAAATGATCCGGTCGCGAACTCCATAAGGAAATTCCATGAATTCGTCGTCGCCAAACTCAACGATCACCATGCCGCATGATTATCCAGGGTTGATGGACCGCCTTTTGCGGCTGCCTGCCTGCGCCCTTCTGACGACGGGGAGGACCGGCACCGATTTTTTGCAGAGCCTCTTTGATTCCCACCCGGAAGTGTTGACCTTCAACGGGACCTTTGCTTATCACGATTTTTGGAAGAACTCGCATTGTGTTTCGGCCGGGAAATTCGACACCAGTGATCTGGTCGATGAATTTATCGGGAATTTTATCCATCGGTTAAAATCAAAATATGAACTTATCGAACGTAAAGACCAGCTGGGAGAGAGGAAAGATCAATCAATAAATATCGACTTGAACCAATTCAAATATAACGTTATGAGTTTTCTGGATGGCCGCAGGGTCGATTCAAAGAATTCGCTTCTAGCCTTTACGGCTGCTTACGCCATGTGTCTTGGGCAGAATATCGAGAGTAAGAAATTATTTTTGCATCATCTTCATCAGATTGAGCGACTCGATTGGTATCTTAAGGACTTCCCGGACAGCAAGATTATTTGCAACACAAGGGACCCAAGGGCTAATTTCGTGTCGGGTATTTTGAATTGGAGAAAATGTGACCCCACTAAAGACAATGAAGCCCATTTATATTTTTATATAAAGAGGATATTGATCGACGCCGATTTCTTTAAAAAATATCATAACCCATACGTTGTTTTGCGTATCGAAGATCTTGGAGATGAAAGTGTGCTTCGAGAATTAACGGAGTGGCTGGGTGTCTCTTGCCATGAGTGCATGAAGATCTCGACCTGGGGAGGGTTGCTTTGGCATGCGGATCGGGTTTCCGCGAAAGAGAAGGAGGAAAAGGGTTTCTCTGCCAATTTATTAAAAAATGATTGGGAAAAAAAATTAAGCCCCCTTGATAAATATATTTTTAACTTTTTAATGAATGACCGGTTACGACATTATCGATATCCTTATCGAAGGACCAATATCCTGGATGCGCTCATCCTGCCGTTTGTTATCATGTTGCCACTACGGTTCGAATCAAGGTTTCTATCCGGCGCGTATATCCTTGGAAGGATTAAGACGCGAGACTATAAAACCATTTTTTCCAATTTTTATTATTATGTGTTGCGCGTCTTATTATTCTTCAAATTTTATGTAAAATCGCTCAGGAAAGACAAGTTCGACCATCCCTATCTCCATCCCAATGGACGGTGAGTTCTAACCACGCATTCTTCTCCCAAAAAATTAATGAAAAAGGTTATATTCATTAATAATATCTCAAGATTGGAAAATTATGTAAAGCGATACGCGTCTGCCGGAGGTGGTCGGAAATTCTATGCGCGCGAGAAGATCGAGCATGGCGCGCTCAAGGCCTTGGCCCAGGGGGGATTCTCGCCGGTCAAAAGAGGTGACGAATTCGGAATAACGCCGGAAGCATATGTTAAGGAATTTGTCGATCTTATCGGCAAGCTTTCAAAAGAAAAATCTTCTCGCCTGTGGTGGGCGACGGACATGGCCTCCAAAAATCGATTCGCCTCCCGATTGTCTGCCTTGTTGCAGCAGCATGCGGCGATCTGCCATCAGATTTTTTCCAACCAGTGCGAGGAGCTGTTGATCATCGGTTATGACCCGGGAGTGTTTTATCAGCTGCGCAAGCAATTTAAGGCCGCGGATCACAAAATGATCTGTCTGGATCTTATGTTCCCGCTTAAGATGCAGTTCTGGGTGGGCGCCCTTAAGAAGCGGCTGGGCATCATCGTCAATGGCTTGATATTTTATGGGCGCGCGATCCTGGCGAGAAGTACTCTGCGAGGAAAACGAAAGCATTCTCGAGGAGCGGGTGCGGGGAATTACGTGATTAAGACCTTCGTGTACGACAGCTCCTTTGATAGCCAGGGCCGCTATCGGGACGCGTTCTTCGGCCGCCTTCCGGAACATTTGAAAGAAAAAGAGAACGTTGTGGTATTGGCCAATGTTCTGGGCAATTACCGGCATTGTCTTGGGAAAATCGCACACTGTTCAGATCAGGTGATCTTTCCGATCGAGTTTTTTGTTTCCTTGGGCGATTGCCTGGGGGCGGTCCTGAAACTTTTGTTCTTGAAGGTCCGGTTTAAGGATGAGCTGTATTTTATGAATTATAAAGTGAGGGACCTTGTGAACAGGGAGTTATCAGGGACCGCCAACGGTATCCAGATCATCCAGTATCTTCACTATAAATGTACCAAGCGATTCTTGCGGGAGTTCCCGGCGGATCGTTTTTTGCAGACCTATGAAAATAACCCCTGGGAGAGGATGTGTATCCTGGCCGTCAGGGAAAATTGCCCCGCGGCCAAGATCATCGGATTCCAGCACACCGTCGTTCCACAGGCTTCCTTGAATGTTTTTATTAGCCCGCAAGAAAGGGATATGGCCCCTTTACCAGATAAGGTCTTAACTGTTGGTCAAGTTCCCAAAGAGATCATGAAAAAGTATGGGGCTTATGAGGGTTACGATATTCAAGAGGGCTGCGCCCTTCGCCATGAATATATCTTCCAGCTGAAAAGTCTGCCAAGAAAGCGCGAAGGAAAGATATTGATGGCGCTCGAAGGGATAAGAGAGGCCGCGCAGATGGTCGACTACGTAATCGCGCAGCTGGGAAATGACGCGCGCTATCAAATAAAAGTCCGGACGCATCCTGTTCTGCCGTGGAGCTACTTTGAAAAAGAATTGATCCGCCGGAGAAACAGGCCTGCCGGTATCCTGGTCTCCAAAGATACCAGCTTGCAGGAGGACATTCAGTGGGCCGATATTGTTGTTTACTGGGGGAGCACCGTGGTGTTGGAGGCGCTGAAAATGGGTCGCCCCGCCATCCATTTCGATAATGGGGCATTGTTGAGCTTCGACCCGTTATTTGAAAATTCGTATCTAAAATGGAAGGTTCGCGCGCAAGACTCTTTGTCGGATGTCATACAAAAGATCCATGAGTCGGGAGAAGATGAATTCAGCAGGCACCAAAAGCAGGCACTCGAATACATTGACCGCTATTTTCATCCTGTCGATCTGGCGAATATGGCGCTCTTTGAGGCTTGACTGGAACCAAGAATTTGGTTGACTAATCCAGACTCATTAGATAGAATTAAAGCCACGTTTTTCAGCATAAAACACTATGGGAAACAATAAGTTACATAAAAACCATAGGAAGGATAGTAATGTTAAAATGCGGCATCGTCGGCTTCGGGTATATGGGCCAGATCCGAAAAAAAGTTGTTGAGGCCAACCCCGAACTGCAGCTGATGGGTATCTGTGAGGTCAATGAGCGCAATCGCGGCCTCATTAAAGATGTGCCGAGTTTTAGCTCTTTTGATGCTCTTCTTAAGGAAAACCCCGATCTTATATTCGTTTGTACTCCCAATTGTTATTCCCCGCAAATCTGCATAGAAAGTCTAAAGGCCAAGAAGCATGTATTCTGTGAAAAACCCCCGGGGCGTAACGTCGCCGATATTGTGGCGATCCGAGAACATGAGCAGGGCGATCTGAAGCTCATGTTCGGCTTTAATCACCGTTATCATCCCGGGATCATGAAGGCGAAAGTCATTGTCAATAGCGGCCGTCTGGGCAGGGTCATAAGTCTGCGCGGGATTTACGGGAAGTCGGGGGGGATGTCATTTCGGGAATCCTGGCGCAATCAAAAGGAGATATCCGGTGGAGGGATCCTGCTTGACCAGGGCATCCACATGCTGGATCTGTTCCGGTATTTTTGCGACGATTTCGATAAGGTGAAATGCTTTAGAAGCAACATGTACTGGAAATTCGACCTTGAGGATAACGCGGTGGTGATCTTGCGCAACAATAAAGGGCAAATCGCCACGCTCCATTCTTCCGCGACATTATGGAAACACACGTTCCGCCTGGATCTCATCCTGGAGGAAGGGTACATTGTCGTTGAAGGACTGCTCTCCAAAACGGGAAGTTACGGGCGGGAGAAGATCGTCGTTGCCAAAAGACAGTTTGAAGATGAAGCGGAAGCCCTGGGAAATCCTTCGGAGGAGACCACGTATTTCGATAAGGATTGTTCCTGGGATTTGGAGGTGCAGGAATTCATTGATTGCATTCAAAAAAACAGGCCCGTGACGATAAGTTCTTCTTACGACGCCTTAAAATGCATGGAGATCGTCGAACAGGCCTATAAAGATACGGATGATATCGATCTGCCGGAAGGAAAGCTGAGCAATGAAGAACGTCGTCGTTTCTGATGAGTATAACGAGCTGGATCTGAAGCCGTCCGATCTTTTGAAGGAATACATCCAAAGGACCCAAGCGGATGTTTTTCAGTTGCTGGCAAATCCAGCCGGATTAAAAACGTGTTTTTGTCCCGGATGCGGTTCTGACAATGCGCGGGCCGCATTCAAGAAATTCGGTCTGCAATATCAGGAATGCGCCGCGTGTAAGACCCTTTACGTCTCTCCCCGTCCTGACGACAAGACGCTTAACAATTATTACGCCAACGCCGGCGCAAGGATATTCTGGCGGGACAAGCTTTCCAAGAGTACGGATAAAAAGCGTAAAGAGAAGATCATCAAGCCGCGGTTCCAATGGCTCATTGATTCCACCCAGGAGTATTTGCCCCGGGCCGCTCAGTGGGCCGATATTCATACCACACAATACGGTTATATCGAAGAGATGCTGCGGACGGAATTTTTTCGCCGGAAAACCCTCATTCAACCGTTCCTGAAGAAGGAGATCTTTCAAAGCGACTCGCGAGTATCTATTTTTGAGGGTGAGAATTGGGGCCAGCATTTTAACGGGCAGATCGACGTCGTTTCTCTTTTTGAAGTCGCCGATCACGCTGCGGACATCGAAAGTCTCTTCCAAAACGTCCATCGAATTCTGAAGGCAAAAGGTCTTTGTTTTGTAACCGCTATTCTGGCATCCGGCTTTGACATACAAACACTTTGGGAAAAGGCGGAGAACCTTTATCCGCCCGACCGGCTGAACGTTTTTTCGGTGGAAGGATTTAAAAAATTATTTGAGCGGCATCATTTTGAATGTTTGGAGTTCAGTACGCCGGGGATCCTGGATGTTGACATTGTTGCCAAATCCTTGCCCCAAAATGGCGGCTCCGGGCAATATCGGTTCATCGAACAGATCATCAACGGTAAGGATGATCAGGTCAAACGCGCCTTCCAGGAATTTCTGCAAGCGAACTTGTTGAGTTCCTACGGGCGAATTTTATTAAGAAAAACAAAATAATTCCGGAAAAACGAAAATGTCCTATGTCACGCGCTATTTGCAGGAAGCCATAAAGATACTGGAAAAATTGGAGAATTCCCACGAGCGGATAGAGAAAATGATCGAGCTTTTATTGGATATCCGGGAAAGCGGCGGTCGGCTGTTTTTTCTGGGAGTCGGCGGCAGCGCCGGAAACTGTTCGCACGCGGTCAATGATTTCCGCAAGATCGGCGGATTTGAGGCTTACACGCCGGTCGACAATGTTTCGGAGATCACCGCCCGGACGAATGACGAAGGCTGGGAGACCGTGTTTGTCGAATGGCTCAAGCAATCCAAATTGAACGTCAAAGACGGCGTGTGGATCTTTTCCGTCGGTGGCGGGAGCAAGGAAAAGAATATCAGCGCCAATCTGGTCTATGCTCTGGAATACGCCAAGGCGCAGGGGGCGAGCATATTGGGTGTTGTGGGCCGTGACGGCGGCTATACCGCCCAAGTGGCGGATGCCTGTATTGTCATTCCGCCGCTATCAGCCGATACCGTCACACCGCATGCCGAATCGTTTCAGGCGGTCATCTGGCATTTGATTGTCTCTGACCCAAGGATCATGCAAAAGAGCAACAAGTGGGAATCCGTGGCAAAAGCGTAAATTAGGGGAAACATATCATGGCCATATTTTTAGATACCGGAAGCATCAAAGAAACCGAAAAATATCACAAGATGGGTATTATCCGGGGGATCACGACCAATCCCACCATTTTACTGAAAGACGGCGTGCAGGGCGGGCTGGAGGTCGTCAAGAAACGGACGATCGAGCTCGCGAAGATCATCGATCCGTATCCGATGTCGGTCGAGGTGACAACGAACGATAGGGATAAGATGATCGCACAGGCCCTGGACATGGCCAAATGGGCGAGGAATATCAATGTCAAGATCACCATCCATGGCCCCAACGGCGAGCTGGATAATCTCGAGGTTGTTCATGAATTGGCGGCGAAGCACAAGATCCGTATTAACGTGACGGCGATGATGAGCGCCCAGCAGTGTTTCCTGGCGGCTTTGGCCGGGGCCGAGTATGTTTCTATCTTTGGCGGACGGGTAAATAATATGGGGTATAACGTTATTGACGAGATCAAAAAGTTGCGCAAATTATTGGATGATTTCAGCTTGCCGGCTAAGATCATCGTCGGTTCAACGCGGGAAGTGCTGAACATTGTCGAATGGTTGCACGCCGGGGCGCATATCGTTACGGTCGTGCCCGCGCTTTTAGAGGGGATGATCGTGCATCCTTATTCCAAGGAAACCGTCAAGATGTTCCTGGAGGACGCGGCGAAAGGGAATAAAGCATGAATATGACCGATCTGTTAAAACGCCGCGGGGAACTGAAAGAAAAATTCCAGAAAAGAAAAAGGATCTTTGCCGGATGGACTTCCTTGTATCATCCTTCGATCGCGGAGATCTTTGCCAGGGCAGGATTTGATTATATCGGCATCGATATGGAACACAGCACCGTGAGCCAGGAACAGGCGCAGCGGATCATCGTTTCTTCCCAAGCGCACGGGAGTTTATGCCTGCCGCGCATCGCCTCGCACAATCCGGAAATGGCCAGGCGGCTTCTCGACTCGGGAGCGGACGGCCTCATTGTCCCTAATGTCGCAACGGCCAATGACGTCAAAGGGATCATCTCGTGGATAAAATATCCTCCGAAAGGTAAACGCGGATTCGGGGTCGCCCGGGCGCAAGGATACGGATTTGATTTCGCGGAATATGTGAAGGCGTGGAACGAGACGTCGGTCTTGATCGTTCAGATCGAATCGATCGAAGCGGTTGAGAATGTCGAAAGCATTATTGCCTTTGATGAGGTCGATGGTGTCATGATCGGGCCGTATGACATCTCCGGCTCCTTGGGGATCCCGGGGCAAATCGAGCATGAAAGTGTCAGGGAGGCCAGCCGACGGGTCGTTGAGGCCTGCCGGAAAAGGAAAAAATCCTGCGGGATACAGATCGTCGCCCCAGACACAAAAAATATCGAACAGGCATTTAACGATGATTATACATTTATTGTCCTTGCCTCGGATATATTCATCCTCTGGAAGTGGGCGGAAAACATGAAGGGTGCCATCGGAAAATCGCAGGGAGCTTTGGCTGAAGCGGATGGATGAGTTAAAAGCCATAGTTCTTGATTTTGATGGTGTGCTTGTTGAATCTGTGGGGATCAAAGACCGGGCCTATGAGGTCATTTTCAGGGAATATCCAAAGCATTTTGCGGAGATCATCAGGTATTGTCATGCGGATAACGCGACCATCCGTTTTAAGAAATTCCGGTACATCTTTGAGCGCATATTACGGCAGGAATATACGGAAGCTGTCGAGAAAGAATTAAGCGGAAAATTTTCGCAATTTGTCGTGCCAAAGATCATTGAATGCCCCAGCGTCGCTGGGGCTTGCGAATTTTTAGACCATTTTTATAAAAAAGTCCCGCTTTATTTAGCGTCAATTAATCCGCCGGCAGAATTAAGAACGATCCTTCAGGCCAGGAACATGGCGCATTATTTTAAGGATATCTACGCCGTGCCCTGGATCAAGGAAGCGGCGCTTAAAGATATCTTAAAGAAGGAGCATTTGGCCCCCGACCAAGTTGTGTTCATCGGAGACAGTCCGGAAGATTGCCAGTCGGCGCAAAAGGCGGGGGTTCGGTTTATTGGACGTTTGAGCAACAAAGCGCTGGACCAATTTGATGTTCCTGTCTGCCGGGACCTATTTGAGGTGATGGAAATACTTAAGGTTTAAGGAATTGGATTATGTCTGAATACGTTTCCAAGATTTTTAATCTGAAAAATAAGGTGGCTGTTATTGTCGGCGGCGCGGGACATCTTTGTGGAGAAATGGCCCTTGCTCTGGCGAAAGCGGGGACCTCCATTGTTATTTTGGATAAAAGCGAGAAGAAGCTCAAGGACATGCTGACGAAGATCAAGAAAATCCACCCGCGGGTTATTGGTTTGTCTTTTGAGGCGACCAGCAAATCCGAGCATCAAAACGCTTTAAAGTCGGCCATCAAGAAATTCGGCAAGGTGGATATCCTGATCAACGGCGCGGGAATTAATGCCCCGACGCCGGTCCTGGATATATCGGTCGAAGAATGGCACGCCATTTTCGATTCTCACGCGACCGCGACCCTTTTGGGCTGCCAGGTCTTTGGGGAGCACATGATCAAAAGGAGAAAAGGTTCGATTATCAATATGTCCTCGGCCTCTTCCGGCCCGCCGCTTTCCAAGGCATTTGCGTATTCGGTCGCCAAAGCAGGAGTAAAAAATTTGACCCAGAATCTGGCTCGGGAGTGGGCGCCTTTTGGCGTACGGGTCAATGCCTTAAAGCCCGGATTTCTTCCGACACAGTGGAGCATGAAGCATTTCATCACCAAACAACGCGAGAATGCTATTTTAGGGCATACACCGATGGGGCGTTACGGCAGGCCGGAAGAATTGGTGGGGGCTGTTCTATGGCTCGCATCCGATGCCTCCGGCTTTGTGACCGGGGCGGAAATCGCCGTTGACGGCGGTTTTTCGTGTATGACGATATAAAATGACGCCACAAGATCCCAAAACAGTAATTATCACCGGCGGAACAAAAGGCATAGGGGCGGCCATAGCCAGGGAATTTTATAAAGCCGGTATGCACGTTATCGTCGGATCCCGAAGTGACAACGGATTTCCCGGCAAGCTCGGCCCCCGCGCGCGTTATTCGAAAATGGACGTGACTCGAGAGATTGATCATAATAAAATTGCGCAGACCGCTTTAAAGTGGACTCAGCGGCTTGACGTCTACGTCAATTGTGCCGGGTTTTCACAGTGGAAACCGGCCGAAAAGGTCGATGAGCGGTTTTGGGATGAAATGATCAGTGTGAATCTCAAGGGAACATTTTGGGGATGCAAAATCGCCGGCAAATATCTGGTAAAGAACGGTTGTATTATTAATGTTTCCAGTTTGGCGGGGAAACGCGGAAGTACCAATAATTCGGTCTATTGTGCTTCCAAATTCGGGGTGAGCGGTCTAACGCAGGCGCTCGCCAAGGAGTTTGGGCCAAGAGGCGTTCGCGTCAACGCGGTTTGTCCGGTGTATGTTGAGACGCAGGGGTTGCTTAAGGCCTTGACGGATGAAAATTCGCCGGCCCAAGGGAAAAATATTCAGCGTTATCTGAAAGAATTTGCGAAAACACAATCGGCGTTAGGCAGATTGCCAACGGCGGAAGAAGTCGCGCGCGTATGCCTGTTTTTGGCATCCGATGCCGCTTCCGCCATCACGGGACAGTCGCTCAACGTGGATTGTGGCGTTTTTCCGCAATAAGACGAAAGCGTATGGCCAAGAAAAAGATCGTCGTAGTTATTCCTGCCCGTATGGGTTCATCCCGCTTCCCCGGAAAACCGTTGAAGAATATTCTGGATTTGCCTATGGTCGAGCATGTCCGCCGGCGGGCGCTTTTGTGCGATGCGGTGGATGAAGTTTATGTGGCCACCTGTGATCGGGAGATCGCCGATGCCGTCACAAAACATAACGGCAAGGCCATCATGACATCGGATAAGCACGAGCGCTGCACCGATCGGGTCCAGGAGGCCGTTCGGGAAATAGACGCGGATATTATCGTCAATTTGCAAGGGGATGAACCTCTTTTTTTCCCGGAAGTCATCGAGAAGCTCGTGTCTCCCATGTTGGCGGACAATACTATTCTTTGCGCAAACTTGCTTTCGGTCATAACGGATGAGAGAGATCTATCCGATAAAGACATCGTTAAGGCCGCGCTGGACCAGAACGATCAGGTGTTGTATTTTTCCCGCGCACCGATCCCCTATTTAAGAACTCGCGTCAATTGTCCGATGTACCGCCAGACCGGGATTTCCGTATTTACCAAGTCATTTCTAGACACATTTTCGAATTTGTCCCCAACCCCTCTGGAGATCGCGGAATCCATTGATTTTTTAAGGATCCTTGAACACCATTTCCCTGTTCTGGGCGTTATTTATGATCAGAAAACAACGGGTGTTGATCAGCCTGATGATATCCATATCGTAGAAGATATCCTTAAGAAGGAAACCGTCCAAAACAGGATTTATCAAAGAATTCGAAGCATATGAACTCCAAAATCTTTGTCGCTTTATCCACTTTTGCAGAGCAAGGGGACGCCCCTTTAAAACTTCTCCAGGAAAGCGGTCATCCATTTACGGTAAATCCTCTGGGGAAAAGGCTGTCGCCACAGGAGCTCATTGAATTAGGCAAGGACTGTGAGGGCGTCATTGCCGGATTAGAACCGTACAATGATTATGTTCTGGAAAATATGCCGAAGCTGCGCTGTATCAGCCGCTGCGGAGTTGGGATCGACAATATATCTTTGAACGTGGCCCGGCAAAAAGGCATTGCCGTTTGTAACACCCCGGAGGTGGTTGTCCAGCCGGTTGCGGAATTAACGGTGGCCATGATCTTTGATCTGCTGCGGAATCTCACCGTTCATACACAGCTGTTGAAAAGCAAGAAATGGGAGAAAAAAACGGGCGGTCTTTTGCAGGGAAGAAAAGTGGGTATCCTTGGGTTGGGCAGAATAGGCAAGAAAGTGGCGGAGATTTTGAAAATTCTTGAGGCGGATGTTTATGGGACGGATATTATTGCCGATCGTCCCTGGGCCCAGAGTTTTGGCGTCAAGATCGTTTCCCTGGAAGAATTGTTAAAGACATGCGCTATTTTAAGCATTCATCTTTCTTCGGTAGAACATAAGCCGTTTCAGCTGGGGGAGAAGGAAATATCGATGATGAAACCAGGCGCCTTGGTCGTCAATGTCGCCAGGGGCAATTTTGTCGATGAGAAAGCTTTATATGATGCGCTTAAAGAAGGACGATTGGCCGGCGCGGCTTTAGATGTTTTTTCCCAGGAGCCGTATGTAGGACCTTTGTGCGATTTGGATAATGTCGTTTTGACGCCTCATGTGGCCACTTTAACGGAAGAGTCGCGGGGGCAAATGGAGTTTGAGGCGACAAAAAATCTGATAGATTTTTTGTCGCAAGATTCTTAAAAAAGAGGTTCTTGTGCGGATATTAGGGGTTAATTTCGGGCATTCAGCGGCGGCCTGCTTGGTGGAGGACGGGAGGATCTTGTCCGCCGTTGAAGAGGAAAAATTATCAAGGGTTAAAGGGGACACAACGTTCCCCCAGCGGGCAGTACAATTCATTCTTAAAAAGCATAGGTTACGACCTGAAGATATTGATGTGGTTGCCATCGGGTGCCGAGATCTTACCGAATTTGGGTATGGATACCGTCAATTAAGCAGATATCTTCGCAGGACCATCCTCATCGATAAATGTGCCGGCCTATTTTACGACGGAATAAAGCGTTTGTTCCCTTATCAGGTGAACTTATCCGGCCCGCTGGAGAGGCTTTTTTATGATTCGCTTAACGAAATGGGTTTTCCCAAAGAAAAAGTTCGGCTTGTCGATCATCATACTGCTCACGCGGCCAGCGCCTATTATACCTCTCCCTGGCGCGATGCCGCCATCGTTACCAATGACGGCAAAGGGGATGGTTTGTGCGGCGCCTTTTTTATAGGGAACAACGAAACGATCAATTGTGTCGATAAAATTGCCGATCGTGAATCGATAGGACAATTTTACCAATCGGTCACGCAGTATTTGGGCTATAAACCCAACCGGCATGAGGGGAAGATCACCGGTCTCGCGGCCTTGGGCGATTATCGCGAAACTTTTCCGCTGATGAGAGACATCTATCGTTATGAAGACGGAAAGCTCCACAACACATTCTACGAGATTGGATCATTCCGCAAGGATCCTCTGGGATATTTTAAAAATCATTGCGATCTAGAAGCTTCCAAAGCGGTTCCTTACATGAAATATATTAAATCGCTTCATGGGCCGTTGATGAATTTTGCCGTTGTTTATCAGATGTATATTAATTATCTGAAAGACAAGATGGGTTCTTTCGCGCCCAAGGAAATGGCCGCGGGGATCCAGAAGCTCGCCGAAGAAGCCATGGTCTCGTATGTGCAAAGCAATCTTAATTCCCACGCCAACGTGAATATTTGTTTGGCCGGCGGCGTTTTTGCAAATGTAAAAATCAACCAGCGTATTCGCGAGATCCCGGGTGTCGGGAATGTGTATATTCATCCGGCGATGGATGATGCGGGTACCTCCTTGGGGGCGGCGCTGTCCGTCTGGATGAACGAGACAGGGCAGAAGCAATGGGGCGCACTTAAGACAGTATATCTTGGCCCGGATTATACGGAAGAGGAAATGGAACAAAGTCTTAAAAAATATGGCTTATCTTACCGGCGGAGCAAGAATCCCGAAGAAGAGATAGGCTGGCTGATCTATGAAGGAAAAATCGTCGGGCGTTTTAACGGTGCATTGGAATGGGGGCCGCGGGCGCTCGGTAACAGATCCATCCTGGCGCGGCCCATAGAAAAAAATATCAACGACACGCTTAATAAGCGCTTGAAGCGAACGGAATTTATGCCGTTCGCCCCTTCCATGCTGGATACGGACGCGGAAGATTTTCTGATGGGTTATCGCGCGGATCAAATCGCGGCTAAATATATGACTATTACCTACAATGTCCACCCGGAGTTGATCAGCAAAATTCAAGCCGCTGTTCATGTCGACGGAACGGCGCGCCCCCAGGTTGTCTTTAAAGAGGACAATCCATCCTTTTACGCCATTATCCAGGCCTATAAAAAACTCTCCGGTTTTGGTGTTGTCATCAATACCAGCTTTAATATGCACGAGGAGCCCATTGTTGCCACGCCGGAAGACGCCATTCGCGCTTTTTTGGTTAATGCCGTAGATGTTTTAAGTTTAGGGCCGTTTATTGTTGAATCCCAAAATCCTTAGAGAACCTTATGGTTCCACCCAAATTAACCGTGTTAATGGCGTTGTATAATGGCGGAGAGTATCTTGGGCGCTCTGTGAAAAGTGTTTTAGGGCAAACCTATCGGGATTTTGAGTTTTTAATAATCAATGATTGCAGTACGGATAACTCGCTGGAGACCATTGCGTCCTTTCATGATGACCGTGTAAAAATCCATCACAATTCAAGCAATGTCGGGCAGACCAGATCGCTCAATGTCGGTCTTAAGCTGGCTTTGGGAGAATATGTCGCGCGCATAGACGCCGACGACATTGCCTTTCCCTGCTGGCTGGAGCGGCAAATGGCGTTCATCGCGCAGAATCCGGGGTATAGTGTCATTAGCACGCAGGCCCTGGTCATTGATGAAAAGAACAAAATAAAGAAGGTCTATAAGCCTCCCGTGCTGCCGGAAGACATTATCTTACGTGCACTGGTCGCTTCTCCGATCAATCATGTTGGTGCGTTTTTTAAGAAAAAGGATATAGTGGATAACGGCGGATACGACGAGGCCTATAAAACGGCGGCTGATTATGACCTTTGGGGAAAATTGCTGCGCAATGCTCTGAAGATCACAACGACCAGCGAAATGTTGGTCGCCATCCGGGAGCACGCGCAGTCATTAAGCCGCTCTGAGAGGGGTAAGCGTGAACTTTCGGAAATAATCGATATCGCTCAAAGAAATATTGACGCGTTTACGAACGCGCAACTTTCCCATGAAGAAGTGCGATTGTTTTGCCGGGCTAATTATGAGGCGGGGGATTTGGCCGACACCGAGTTTTTGCAAGCGCTAAGCATCACAAAGAAAGTTTACGGCAGTCTGCGACCATCTTTAGGAATTAAAAAGCATAAGGCCATGCAATGGCTGGGCAAACGTTATGAGACGATCTATTGGAAAAGGATCTTTGCCGCTATAGCAAAGCAGGATTATGCACAGGTCCGAAAGCTTTCCTGGAATGGGATCAGGTCATTGGGTTTTCGAGGGATGTTTTTTGTGTTTGTTGTCGGGTCCCTGTGGGGCAGGATATTTTTAAGTCACATACCCTGCCTTTATGAGAGGGTCCTGCGTAAAAGGGCTTGTTCCCAAGTGAACGGTAAATTAAGAATGACGTTATTGGGCTAAAATGCGCAATCCAGCGAATAAAGATTATATTTTGGATTCCTCGGGGCTTATCAGCATTGGGATTATCTCTTTAGGGTATGTTCTGTTTGTCCGGCCATTCGCTGAATTGCATATCCAAGTTCCTTTTCTGGATTTTCCGGTATTTATAGGGGAAGGATTGCTTTTTTTGTGTCTCGGCCTATTGCTGTTCAAGGGTGATCTTAAGGTCAACGAGAGAAATTTCTGGATTTTTGTCTATTTGGGGTTTGTGCTCATGAAGGCATTGTTGGGGTATATTAAATTTGGTCCGCTGGCCTTCAGGCACGCGGCCTTGTTTTATTATCCGGTATTTATTATCTTCGGATATTCCTTCTACCGAAGAGATTTTTTTGATGCTCCCAAAAGTCTTCTTTTTGTGTTATTGGTCCTTTTTCTGTTCATTCGGGAGCCATTTGATAGTTATTGGGTATTCACCTGTTTTATCTTGGCTTTTATCCTGATCTGCGCGTATCCCAATAAAATTCTGAAATATCTCTTGTTAGCGACGCTTCTTCTGTTCACTCCTTATCGATTTCTTTTTTGTACATCCCGCATGATGATCGTCGCTAATTTTATTTCCGGCGTTTATTTGGCAGCGGCACTCTATTTTATTTTAAGAATTAATGAGGTGATAAAAATAACGTTCGTCGTTTTAAGCGTTTTTTTTATCACCTGGGGACTCATCCGGTTCTCCGATCGGAATGCGTTAAAAGCGATTGTTAAGATAGACACAATAGTAGCAGTATTTAGAGACTATGACAGACAAGTTGCGGCCCAAATCGCGAAGGATAAACGGGTGGCGGAAGAAGAGGCGCATTTAAGAAGCGATGCCAAGAATGCGGAAGAACAAGAGTCGGGAAAGATCCGGGTTTATAATCCCGATCCTCCGCTTTTAACCATTCCATTGAGAACGAAAACTCAATTGGCGGATGGATCAGTTCCTGTACGGACACCAGCAGATAAACCAGCGCAAATCCATGCCTCGTTTAAGGAAGAAATCAAAAAAGAAAATACTTCTGCCGATCTTCACTTGGCGCTTGTATCTTTGGAGCAGAATAAAGCAGAAGAAGCTATTCCCGCGCCGCTTTCTTCAGAGTCTGCGTTTTTAAGTCCGGATAAAATTGTGGAGTCTGCAGTTTTGGTGGAAGTATCAAAAGAGGAGAACCTGGAGGATGGAACGGTGAAAGAAAAAAAGGTACAGCTCTATAATCCCGATCCGCCTTTTAGTCTTCAGTCTTTAGGAGCAAAGAAATCTGATGACATGGAAAGAAAGTTGCTTAATGGAGACGGAGGTGTAATTAATGCCGCCGGCCAAGACCCATCCCAATTAAGAGATCTGGACGGGGCTTATATCAATGCGGTATTTCGTCTTTTAATTTGGCGGGACATGTTGGCTGAATTGAGTAAGGGAAAGCCGGTCTTTGGGTTCCATTTCGGGAAACCTCTGCGTCCCCAAAGTCTCAAGGCCCTTAACTGGGGGACAATCGAGTTGTATCGGGACGGCTGGATCGAACCGCACAATTCTTATTTGCACATCATTTACCGGGCTGGTATCGTCGGATTAATGGCCATATTCGCCCTCTTTTCCATTTTATTTAGGATGATCAAGAGGTCTGTTCAATGTAAATCCTTACCGGGCATATTGCTTTGCGGGGTCTTGGTCAACTGGCTGGTTGCCGCCAATTTTTTATTGATACTGGAATTGCCTTATACCGCCATACCTGTCTGGAGTTTGTTCGGATTGACTTATGCGTATGTGGAAGGGTTAAGACCGCAGCCAGTCCAAACTGTGAGGACTAATATAAAATGAACGAGCGGATATATCTGATCACCGGAGGGGCTGGATTTATCGGCAGCAATTTTGTCCATTACATTTATAAAAATGACCCACAGGCGCATGTCCGCGTCTTGGACAAACTGACGTATGCCGGGAATTTGAATAATTTAAAAGATTTCAATGGAAGAAAGAATTTTGAATTTATTAAAGGCGATATATGCGATGAGGGAATTGTGAAAAAGGCGATGGCGGGGGCGGAGTATGTCATTAATTTCGCGGCGGAGGTCGCGGTTGATCGTTCCATAGAAGATCCGCAATCTTTCTTGAAAACGGATATTTTCGGGGTTTATACGCTTCTTAACGCGGCTCGGGATCAAAAAAGTTTGAAGAAATTTATTCAGATATCGACGGATGAAGTTTATGGGCAGATCTTGGCAGGCAGTTTTACGGAAAATTCCGTGCTCAATCCCCGTAATCCTTATTCGGCTTCAAAGTTGGGCGGAGAGCGTCTGGCGTATAGTTTCTTCGAAACATACGGTCTGCCGGTCGTTATTACACGGGCTTCCAATACGTACGGGCCCATGGCCTATCCGGAGAAGATCATTCCTCTTTTTGTCACGAATTTGATGGATGGGAAGAAGGTTCCTGTTTTCGGTGAAGGCAAACAGATCAGGGATTGGCTTTATGTGGATGACCATTGCCGGGCCGTTGCATTGCTTCTTGAAAAGGGGATAAATGGACAGGTTTATAATGTTGGTGGGGGGCAAGAATGTACAAACATGAATTTAACGCAGCACATTTTAAAAATTATGGGCCTTGATGAATCCTGTGTTGAATTTGTCCAGGATAGGCCAGGGCACGATTATCGTTATAGCCTGGATTGCTCTAAATTGAAGCGTCTTGGATGGCACCCGGAATGGACATTAGAGCGTGGGCTTCCAAAGACCATTGACTGGTATAAGCATAATGAAGATTGGTGGCGTCCCGTTAAAGAAAAAATGGATGAGCGATATGTAGCTGGATATTGGGGGAAAAAGACATGAGAGGGGTTCTGCTCGCCGGGGGTTCCGCATCACGGCTAAGGCCGTTGACCAAAGTTACGAATAAACATTTGCTTCCCGTCTACAAGAAGCCCATGATCTACTATCCTTTGGAGACTTTTTTGAAGGCGGGGATTCGGGATATTTTGATCGTAACCGGCGGAGAGCATGTCGGAGATTTTTTCCGGTTGCTTGGTTCGGGAAAAGAGTGGGGCGCGCGGTTTAGTTATGAAATCCAAGAAGGGAACACGGGCACAGGTGCGGCCCTTTTTTTGGCGGAAGATTTCGCGCGGGACGAGGAGTTCTTGGTTATTTTAGGCGATAATGTCATCCATGAAGATATTGGCAGATTTGTACAGCAATTCAAACAGGAAAAAGACAAGTTTGAGGCCAAGATTCTGGTCGCGAGAGTTAAAAATCCCGAGAAATACGGGGTCGTGGAGTTCAAGGGGAAAAAGATCGTCAACATCGTCGAAAAACCCAAACGTCCGATGTCCCATTATGTCAACACGGGCCTTTGGATGTTTAAACCAGATGTGTTCGAGTTGCTGAAAAGTTTAAAGAAAAGCCCGCGGGGAGAATATGAAGTGACCGACGTCCTCTCGCATTACGCCAAAAGAGGACTTCTCTCATTTTCGATCTTAAGATCTAAGTGGACGGATGCGGGTTCGTTCGAATCCTTATATGCGGCGACGGTCCTCATGAAAAAATTCGAAGAGCGCCAGCAAAGAAAACTGAAATGAACGTTCTGGTGACAGGTGCCACAGGATTTATCGGCAAGGCATTCATTCGCAAGCTCATCAGGGACCAATATAATGTTTCCGGCCTGGATGTTAAGAAAGATGAACAGGCCCCTGCGCATAAATTTTTTCTTCAGGACATCACCCAGCCATTTCACCTGCAGGAATCCTTTGATCATGTCTTTCACTTGGCCGCGCTTAACGTTACGCATGTAGACAAAGCGGATCATCAGGCATATCACCGTGTCAATGTTCAGGGGACCGAGAATCTGATCAAGGCGGTCAAGACCCGTAAGTTTGTTTTTATGTCCACCGCTAAAGTTTATCGACGGCAAGAAAAGATCGAGGAGAATTCAGATATTTTACCGGAAAACGATTACGAAAAGAGCAAATGGATGGGGGAGGAGCTTTGCCGCCGGTATTTTAAGCCCGATCAGTTGGTTATTTTGCGTCCGGTAAATATTGTCGGCCCCGGGCAGGCCGATAAGGCCATCCTGCCGGTATTTTTCAAGAATGCCGTTTGGAATCAGCCTATTGATGTGTTTGCCCCCCGTAACACAATTTTACAGTTTCTTGATATCGATGATGTCGTGCGGTTGCTGGAATCGTTGATCAAAAATAACAACGCCAGCGGCGTGTTCAATATGTCCTCGCCCGATCGTATTTCTTTGGAAGAACTGGCATCGAAGATCGTTGAATTAACGCATTCCCGATCCATCGTGCGGTTTTCCAATACGCAAAAAGCCGTTATTTCACAAGTCGTTTCGCAAAGGGCCAAGGAAGTTTTGAACTGGCAAGCCCAGGTCTCGATCGAAGAAATATTGCGCAAATATTGCGCGGATTTAGTGAAATCATGAAACTCAGGATCCTTATTTGCGGCATTTTGCCGCCCCCGTTTTTCGGTCACAGCGCGATGTATAAGATCCTTATGGAATCCGCCTTTGTCGATGCCTTTGAGGTGACTTTTCTTGACATGAAATTCTGGTCTTATGAACAACACAAGAAGGTAACGCTTCTTAAGGTTTTGAAGCTGGTCAGATATTTTTTCCAATATCTTTATCTTATCGTACGCCGCCGGCCGCGGTATATCCTTTACAATATGAGTTTTGATAAAATGCCCTTCTTGAAAGATATGCTTTTTTGTGGCGCGGGGAAGATGTTCGGTTGCCGCATTGTCCTGCACGATATGGGCCAATATGTTCAAGAGCTTTATGATTCCAGCGGGAAATTTTATCAAGGGATGATCCATTGGTTGCTGGGGAATGTCACGGCAAGTATTGTTCTCGGCGAGAGTGTAAGGTCGGTTTATCAGGGGTTCATCGATCCGAAGAGGCTGTTCGTTGTCCCCGGCAGCGTTGCAGACACGAAAGATCTTGCGCCCACAGATGGTCCGGCGCTATCTGTGAGAAAAAATATCAATGTCCTGTATTTTTCTTTTATGAGCGAATCCAAGGGAGTTTTAACGGCATTTAAGGTGGTTCCGCAAGTCCTGGCCGCGGATCCCCGTATCCATTTTATTTTTGCTGGTCCGGTGGGGTCTGGATCTATTCAAACGGCGCTTAACCAGTTAAGGCAAAGGTACAATTCGCGCGTTGAACACTTGGGGTATATCGGCGATGCGCTGGAAAGAACCAAAATGTACCGTAACGCCGATGTTTTTATTTTTCCCACGCACCGCGATGTTTTTGGTTTGGTCCTTTTGCATGCGATGGCGGAAGGCCTTCCGGTCATTGCTTCCCGCGAGGGCGCCGTTCCCGAGATCATTCAAGACGGCATCAATGGCTTTCTTGTCGAGAAAGGCAACGAGGGCCAATTGGCGCAGAGGATCCTCACTTTAGCCGGGGATCCGCAATTACGCCAGAAAATAGGCTCCGCCAACCGGGAAAGATATTTGAATGCATACTCGCCGCAACGCTACGGGCAGAGGATGATCGATACCTTTGTTGAGATCGAAAAATTAGGTTAGTTAAAATGAAAAAGATCAGTTGGCTGGATGTCTACTTTATATTGATAATCATTTTCTACGGACTATGGCGAATAAAAGTTTATTTGGCAAGATTCCTTTAAGCCTTTCCCATCTGCCGACAGGATTGCTCATCATCGGATATCCTGTCTATTGGCTCGAACTATATCTTTTCCAGGATAACGGCGGGCGGACCAGTCTTTTGGCGTCTATTTTATTTCTTTTATTGTTTTTCGATCGCCTTTTGAGGGAACGAGGAAACATTCCTGCAAAGCTGACAGAAATAAGGCAGGCATGGGCCAAGGAAACCTTTTCCTCGCAAATTTTTATGGTATCGGCGGCAGGTGTCGCTTTTCTCATTTTGTTATGTTCCCTATACGCGGCATCGTTACCACCGCATTTGATCCAGGAGTCTGATGCCCTGAATTACCACTACACTTTGCCCCGTCAGCATCTTGTCCTTAATTCGTTTCAACATATCGCCTGGTCATCGGCCGATCTCTTCCTTCTGCCATTGCAATTTGCGCTTTCGCCCTATTGGTTTGTGACCGCTCTTCCCAATAAATTTCCGCAATTTTTGTTTCTCCTGGGGGCAGTGGCGATTGTTTATAACTTAACAAGATATTTTGCGGCTGGTAAATTGACGGTTGCCGTTTTGGCGCTTTTCGCGGTTATCGGTTCACATAATGTCGGTATCCAGATGGGAACCGCCATGCTGGATCTCGTCATTTGTTATCTTTTTCTGGCTTTTATGGATAGTTTCCTCAAAGGGAACATGATCCTGGCGGCTATTGAATTTTCGTTTTTTCTTTGGTCCAAATCGTTCATACCACTCCAGATGGTCCTGATAGCGCTGGGCATGTTCCTGCTTTTCAAGATCTTGGGAATGTTTGGAATTAAGACGGTGAATGAGGGGTTCAGCCAAAATATCCCCTTGCCGGAGGCGAGGAAGTATCTTTTACGGTTCAGGAAGGGTTTGGTTTTAGTGGCTGTCCTTAGTTTATTTATTGGCGGCCCCTTTATGGCGAAATCTTTGTGTTATTCCGGAACGCCGCTTTATCCTTTTGGGGCTGGTTCAATAAAAATGACCAAGAATCAGGACCTGTCCTCGGGGCAACCGCTTTTAGAGGCATCGAAAAGTCACATTGCCATGAAGGATAATTATGGCTATGGCCGTTCCGCAGGCGCTTTTTTAAAACATTTTTGGCTTATCGCGGTGCCGGAACAAGGCGTGAATAACAAATTTGATTATCCCGTTGGATTGCCGTATCTATTGTTCATAGGACCTTTTCTGTTTTTTTTATATCGATCGATGCGGAGGAAAATCTTCCCGGTCATTCCTGTTTTCATAGCCGTTTATTGGCTTACCTGGTGGGCTGGCACACAGCAAACAAGGTTTCTTTATATCCCTATCATTTTGATGTTTGTTATCGTTATCGCTGAATTCAAAGAACCTTCATTGGTCTTAAAAGGGGCGATCTTTTTGGCGTTATTGCTCAATTTAGCGTCCGTTACCCGGGCCCATCGTAGCGATTGGGGTTTGGAGCCGTTGCAGGTGCTGCGAGAGCAAGACCGCGATTTAATTGCGACCAATGAACGCTACGCAAGGGAGCAGCGACACGAATACGTTGATCTGGCTTTTGGGGATGTCGCCTTTGCGCAGTTTCCCGTCAATGTTACTATCGAAAAATTGCCTTTTGTCATCCGGCGTTAACATCAGTTTCAGAAAGGGATAAGAATGAAATTAAGTATCTTGATGCCCGTGTTCAATGAAGAGCGCTGGGTGGCCCAGATCGCCGAAAAGGTCTTAAAGCAAAAAGTGGATGGGATCGACGGTCTGGAGATCATTATTGTCGATGACGGCTCCAGCGATGGAACAAAAGAGATCATGCGCGCGTTGGGCCAAAAGCATGGCCGCGTCATCTTTCCGGTTTATCACCAGCACAATAAAGGCAAGGGAGCCGCCATCAGGACGGCCATCGAAAAAATGACCGGGGACATCTGCATTATCCAGGATGCCGATCTGGAATATGACCCGTCGGATTATCCGCTTGTTCTGGAGCCTATTATCAGCGGACGAGCGGATTGTGTTTACGGTTCGCGCTTTATGGGGTCCCAATCCAAAAGGGTGCTGTTTTTCTGGCATTATGTCGGCAATAAATTCCTTACGTTATTGAGCAATATGCTGACCAATATAAATCTTAGTGATATGGAGACCGGTTACAAGGCCTTTCGCAGCGAAGTCCTTAAATCCATTCCCATCCGTTGTGACCGGTTTGGATTCGAGCCGGAGATCACGGCAAAAATTGCCAAAAGGAAATGCAGGATCTTTGAGGTTGGTATCAGCTATAATGGCAGGACTTACCGGGAAGGTAAGAAAATAACGTGGCAGGACGGGATCAAAGCGATATTTTTAATAATAAAATTCTGGATCGTGGATGATTCCTTCAAGAAATAGTTATGCGCCCTCCCGAAAATGTGCTGTTCAAATTTCTTCGCGTATGATAGTCTATTGCGATTTATTTTTAGATTAAACTTTTAAGCATATTACAAATATTAATATTCTTTATATACGACTATGGAACAGGGCAGAAATCAGGCTGTTGCAGATCTCAAGAAGAGCATGGTGGCCGATCAACAAGCGTCTTATCAGCTAAAAGATGTCCCTTGTAATTTTTGCGGTGCAGATGATCCGCGTGTTATTTATCCCTCCACAGTCAATCCGCAAGACTTGAGCAAATTCGAATGTTCCTGTACTTGTGAGCGGCATGGCGAATATTATCAGCTGGTTCAATGTCGGCACTGCGGTCTTTGCTACAGTTCCCCGCGGCCTGACGCGCGCATGCTGGCGGCCGGTTACGCGAGTGTGGAAGATGCGGTTTATCAGGAAGAGATGGGAGGAAGGGTCAAAACATTCCAAAGGAACCTCCGGAACATCAGCCGGTATAAAAAGAGCGGCACGTTGCTGGATGTCGGTTCTTCGATGGGGGTATTTCTTTCCGAAGCGAAGAAGGCGGGATGGGACGCGCTGGGGATCGAGCCTTCCGCGTGGTGCGTCCAGCAGGGCAGGCGTTTATTGAACATCGATGTGCGGCAAGGCACGGACGATGACTTAGGGTCGTTCGGACGGAAATTCGATGTTGTCGCGTTGTGGGACGTGCTCGAACACGTCGACGATCCGCTTAAGACTTTGCAAAATTGTAAAGACGTTTTAGCGCAAGAAGGCATTTTGGTGTTCTCGACCGTTGACATCGGCAGCCGGTACGCGAGGCTTCTGGGAAAAAGATGGCCGTGGCTGATGAAAATGCACATTTATTATTTCGACAAGCGGTCTATCCAAAAGTATCTTGATAAGGTAGGGCTGGAGTTGCTGGAAATAAGGACATACAAACACACCGTCAGTCTTAATTATCTGCTGTATAAGTTCAACAGCATCAGCAAACCGCTTTATTACTTCGCCCAACTTTTGCAGAAGACAATATTTCTCGGAAAAAATATTTATGTGACGATCGGGATGGGAGATTTCATGGAGGTTTATGCACGAAAACGATAAACAGTTCGGTTTATGGGCGATGGTTGCCATTGTTCCGCTTATAACGGTATTTTTTAGTTTTATTTTAGGTCCCTGGTCCTGGGGACTGATGGATGATTATACGATACTGGTTTCCGGGAATGGGATCCTGGAGCGGTTTTGGCACTATTTCACCGGACTGGGGCAGTGGGGAGTTTTCCGTCCCACGTTTGCGCTTCATTCAGCGCTTTTTTACGGCATTTTTGAAAATACTCCGAGATTTTTTTATATTTTCCGCCTTCTGGAGATAAGCGCTCTTTTGATGATCTGGGGCGCGTGCGCGTATAGAATAACGCGCAAAAAAATCGCCCTTGTTCTATTGCCGGCCATTACGCTTTCATTTCATTATTTTTATGACGGGTTTTTTTATCTTTCCTCGCAGGAGGCGATCGGGCTGTTTTTCCTGGGGCTAGCTGTCTGGCTATTTTCCGATCATATTGAGCCGATTTTGAAGGCGGACACTTACCAGAGAGTCGGACGTCTCGATTGGAAAAAATGGTTGGCCGGTGTGTTCATGCTTTTGTGCGCCTTGGGGGCCAAAGAAACATTTATTTCCTGCGCCATGGCTATCGGCACAGCTTATCTGTATTTGGCATGGGCACTGCGGCGCAATTCGCTTGCCAGGGCTGTTTTTTTCTATGCCTTGGGACTGATAGCTGTTGCCGTTCTTTGGGCCGCGCTTATTTTGATCTTTATCAAATCAAATTACACCTCGGGATACAGCGTAACAGATATGACAAAATTGGGATCGAATTTCCAGGCATGGTTCAGGAAGGATTTTTTTAATCATTCTCCCTGGCTGATCGCGGCGGTATGGGTTCTTTTCGTAACGGATAAAAGCGGAAATTTCCTGAACGCCATGCGCGGAATCCCTATGCGGCTTAAATGGGGTATCGCGCTCGGGATATTGTTGTATGGAGGTTTTCTTTTGATCTTGCTGCCATGGAACACCCTGTCTTATTATGCTGCTCCTTTGGGCTTGCTTTGGGCATTTCTTATTACAATGCTTATTTCCGAAGCTGTTTCCCGGGCCGGGGCCAGCTTGCAGATCGCGCTCATTGTCGGTGCTTTGTTTATGAACCAGTTCATTTGCCAATACGCGCTGGCGAGGGAAGCGACCTACCAATATGACACGGCCAATTTGATGACATGGCTCAAGACAAACGAAAGTTTCGTAAACGACGAAAGGCCTGATCTTGTCGCAACGAACGCGATGGAACCAGCGGCGGCCATCCCCGGACTGATGAATAGGATCAGGGGGACCCATTTGAAGCCGTTTAAGTGGGCAACGGATTCCGCGCAAATATCGCAAGGGCCCCAGAATTATTATCTTTATAGCCCTCGGTTTTATGGCGTTGATCTCAGCAAGCTGAAACAATGGGAGATCGTTTTTTTGAGTAAGAATTGGGTTATGTATAAGCGATGATCTATTTCGTCCTTCCAGTTTATAATGAAGAGAAAAATTTACCGGTACTCATCGGGAAGTTACGTCAGCGGATGTCCGGGCGGGATTACAGAATCGTCGCTGTCAACGACGGGAGCATGGATAATTCCCTGGATATCCTGAAGGGATTCGGCGGTCCGGATCTGATCATCGGAGGCTCTGTCATCAATATGAATGTGGGGGCCGTTTTCTCCGATGGGATCGGCATCGTCCTGGCGCAGGCGCGTGACGACGATGTCCTGGTCATTATGGAGAGCGATCAAACAAGCGATGTCGAATTTGTCGACAGGCTTGTCGCGGGGATAGACCGCGACGGCAACGATGTTGTCATCGCTTCCCGTTATCCTAAGGGGGGCGGTTACGCGCATTTCCCTTTGTCGAGAAGGGTTTTCAGCTATTGCGCCAATTATTTAATGAGGATGTGTTTCCCCATCCAGGAGGTTTGTGACTATACGATATTTTTCCGGGCCTACCGGGTGGGGGTTCTTCGCAGGCTGGTCGCATATTTCGGGAAATATGGGTTGATCCAATCCAAAGGTTTTGTGGCCAACGCGGAGCTTCTCATCAAGCTTTCTCTTTTGACCGAACGCATCAAAGAAATTCCTTATGTTTATGATTATCAGAAAAAGCTCGGCAAAAGCAAGATCAATATCGTGCGGACCATCAATGAGTATATCGTGCTGATAAATTATATGCGGCGTATTTTTGGCAAGGTCGATAAATACAAACGGTCACATAATATCCCGGGGATTCTCCCCTAAACGGAGCGAGGTTATGAAGATATTGATTAGCGGCGGTGCGGGTCTGGTGGGTTCCCACTGTGCCGAATATTTTGCCCGTCAGAACAAGGAAATTGTTGTTGTTGATAATCTGATGCGGTCCAAGATCTTTGGCTCCAAGAACAAATCGGTCGAATATAATTGGCACTATTTGAGCAAGATCCCGAATATCAAATTGATCAAGAAGGACATCCGTGACCGTGAGGTCATGGAGCGTCTTTTTAAGAAGGAGAAGCCAGATGTCGTCATCCACACGGCCGGCCAGCCTGGCGTGCGATTTTCGCTGGATGATCCCATGGAAGATTTTTCCATTAACGGTATCGGGTCATTGATACTTTTAGAAGCGTTGCGCAAGGCCAATAAAAAAGGGCAGTTCATCTATTGTTCGACCAACAAGGTTTACGGTAACAACGTCAACGCTGTCGCGGTCAAAGAGGAGAAAAACCGGTATAGTTTTAAGGATGTCCCGGGGATCAAGGAAGATTTTGATATCGACCTGACCGGGCATACGCCCTACGGGGTTTCCAAGCTGACCGGCGATCTGTACGCCCAGGACTATTCTTATGTCTATGGCATGAAATGCGGCGTATTTCGTATGAGCTGTATTTACGGGACGCGCCAATTTGGGTTTGAAGATCAGGGTTGGCTGGCATGGTTCTCGATCAGGTATTGCCTGGGAAAACCGGTTACGATCTATGGCGACGGCAAACAACTTAGAGACGTATTATGGGTCGGTGATCTGGTAAGGGCGTTTGAGGCGTTCCTCAAAAGTGATCACCGCGGTGAGGTCTTCAATATGGGCGGGGGGCACAAAAATACCATTTCTCTTTTGGAATTGACGCAAATCCTGGAAAGGATCACCGGCCGCAAAGTAAAGATCGGGTACGAAGATTGGCGTAAATTTGATCAAAAGGTCTATATCTCGGATATCTCCAAGGCCAAGAAATATTTAAACTGGCAACCTGAAGTATCTCCCGAGGAAGGTGTCCGGCGCTTGGTCGGCTGGGTTTCATCTAATCTGGACGTGTTCCGGTAGAGCATCTATGAACATCAAATCAAAGCTGGGAAGATATTTCCTGAAATTCTATTATTATTCCTCACGGCTTGTTCTTTTCATTTTTATTTCGATCAGGGTTTTATTGCATGGCGTTTTGCATCCAACGGTCATATTTAATTTTTTATTCGGTGTCGTTACCGAGATCGCTGAATTTCACAAACGATGCGGCGGGAAGGTGAAAAATTTCAATGAGACCGAAATATGCCAGAGCATCATAAAGGGCGTTTTCATGCCGAAGAGCAATTTTTTTAATGCCGGCTTTGGCAATATCCGTCCGGTCGAAGCCCAGGTATTGGCCACTTTGACGGCCTATTTAAAACCTAAGAAAATTTTTGAGATCGGGACTTATAACGGGTTTTCAACGCTGCATTTTGAGAAAAATGCGCCGCAGGAAACAGTTATTTATACCCTGGACCTTCCTTTGGATAAAAGGGAGGTTGTTTTAAAAAACGATTTGATCGAAGCCCATCGCGATATTAAGAACATGAACTTGAATGAACGCCGCTTCTTTCGCGCCGGTGAAAGCAATGGAAGGATCGTTGAATTATTCGGGGATTCGATGGCTTTCGATTTTTCGCCCTATTACGGCAAAATAGATCTCGTTTTTGTCGATGCGAATCATTCTTATGCCTACGTTAAGTCAGACACGCAAAACGCTTTTCGAATGCTTTCACCCGTTGGCGTCATCCTTTGGCATGATTATGACTTTATCCACCCGTCCGTCTTTAAGTTGATCAATGAAATAGCGGAAACCAAAGAAATTTTTTATATCGAGAGAACCAGATTTGCCTTGTTCATGAGCAAGGACGCGCCTGTTTTTAATTCTTGAGTAATTGAAAAGGATTATATACTATTGCACTATACAGATATATTAGGCGTAAAGGTATCTGTTGTTGATCTCCAGAGGGCATGCTCATTTATCGAAGAGTGTATCCAACGCCGGCGAAAGACTTATATATGCATTGCGCCCGTTTCCACGATCGTGGATTGCCAGAAGAGCAGTGAATATTTGAAAATTATCAATGAGGCGGGAATGGTCACCCCGGATGGGATGCCCCTGGTTTGGCTGGGAAAGCTAAAAGGGGAAAAGAGCATGGAGCGTACCTACGGGCCGGATCTTATGCTTGCTTTTTCTGAAATGAGCCAGCAAAAAGGTTACCGTCATTATTTTTACGGCGGGACGCCGGAAACAGGATGTTTACTTTTGGAAAGATTAAAAAGTAAATTCCCGGGACTGAACATTGCGGGGGCTTATGCGCCTCCCCTGCGGCCTGCGGGAGCGTTTGAAGAGGCGGCGATTCTTGAGCAGATCAATAAAGCGAATCCGGATGTTTTGTGGGTCGGGCTGGGATCTCCGAAGCAGGATTATTGGATGCGGGACCATCGCGAAAAACTGGCTGTTCCCGTGATCATGGGAGTGGGAGCCGCCTTTGATTTTGTCGCCGGCGTTAAGCAGCAGGCCCCTTTGTGGATGCGTCGCTGTGGCCTGGAGTGGCTGTTCCGCCTTTGCTCTGAACCCCGGAGACTGTGGAAACGCTATCTGTTCGGGAACACCCTGTTTATTTATTTTCTTATCAAAGATATGATGAAAAAGAAGCTATATAGCTCATGATACGCATAGGAAGACAATTTATCATCCAGTTTATCTACATTTGCCTGGATCTGCTGTGCATGATCCTGTGCATTTATGTTGTCAGTTGGGCCCGAGGCACAACGCTTCCTTTCGAGGTCACTCTGTATAACCTTTTTTTTAATCCCCTTAATTCCTACCGCTTCGTCTTTCTTTTTTGGATCTTCGTAACGATCCTGTTGAACAAGAGCTACGGTCTTTATCAAACAAAACGGGAGATCTTCGAAACGGTTGAGATATGGCGGGTCGTCAAATCCGTTTTCATGTCCACTTTGATAACGATCGTGTCGTTCTATGTCGCCAAGATACCGAATTTCCCCAGGTCGATCCTTTTTCTGGTCACGTTCTCGATGATCACGCTTTTTTCCCTTTGGCGGATCCTGAAACGTATTTTTGTCGATTACCTGGTGAGCCAGGGATACAACAATTTTAATGTTTTGATCATCGGGGCGGGGAAGGTCGGTCATACGCTGGTCCAGGAGATCAGGAAGAAACCCGGTTTGGGGTTAAATGTCGTCGGCTATCTTGATGATTTCAAGAAAAACGCTCCCCATGACACCGGCTTGCCGATATTGGGGAAGATCGTGGATTTTCCCAGAGTGGCCCGCAAGGAGTTCGTTGATAAGATATTTATCACCTGTCATCATGACAACGAAGTTTTTCTGCAATTGCTGGAACAGGCTAAGGAATTGGGTGTCGCGGTCCGGGTCGTGCCGCAAGGTTTTGAGCTGATGACGGGAGAGTATTGTAAGTACAATATCGGGATCATTCCCATCCTGGAGTATTGCGAGGGGGACAACAGTCATAAACAGATAGGGAAGAGGTTTTTTGATTTTATCACTGTTTTGTGTGTGACGATCTTGGCTCTTCCCCTATTCGTTGTTATCGCCCTTATGATCGCAATAGACAGTCCCGGGCCGGTTTTTTATTTATCGCAGCGCTACGGGCGCGGCGGCCGGGTATTTAATATGTATAAATTTAGAAGCATGCGTCAAGATGCCGATAAAACTCTGGCGCAATTCCGTCACCAAAATGAGGCTGACGGACCGATTTTTAAGATCAAGAACGATCCCCGGATCACGAAGATCGGCAAGTTTCTTAGAAGGCACAGTCTCGATGAGCTGCCGCAATTGTTCAATGTCTTAAAAGGCGATATGAGCCTGGTCGGCCCGCGGCCGCTACCTATCGATCAGATCGAGAAGGAAGATCTCCGGCAATTAAAAAGGCTTGAGGTCAAGCCTGGCATCACGGGACTATGGCAAATCAGGGGCCGCAGCGACATTTCTTTCACCCGATTGGTGAAATGGGATACGTGGTATATCAATAATTGGTCTTTTTGGCTGGATATCAATATTTTATTTCAAACGATCCCCGTTGTTCTCAAAGGGAAAGGGGCGTATTGACGGGATCGCGAATGCATTATTCCGTTGAGGACAGATTCAGCTGGGTTATAAGACTTTTTGTATGCCTGCTTGTTTTCTGGCTGCCATACAGTCCGGCGGTTATTGAAAGTTCAGTGGTTACTGGCCTGATCCTGTGGATTCTCAAACGGATCGTTACGGGGAAAAGGCGCAGTATAATCCCGGAAACCCCCCTAAACAAACCAATTCTTTTGTTCTTGATAGTTTGTATCCTTTCCGCATCGCTGACGGCCTTTTGGCGGGAATCATTACCCAATTTCTTGACAAAAACATTAGAATGGTTTATTGTGTATTTTCTTGTTATTGAAGCTGTTACGACAAGAAAGCATATTTATATAATCCTGGGGATATTTTTGCTGACCCTTGTGGCGACGGCGCTGGATAGTCTGGTCCAGTATTATGTGACCCATAAGGACATTTTCTTGGGGCATGTGATTGAACCGGATGCGCGGGCCACGGCAGGATTTAAGACGCCCAATGGTTTGGGGGCGTATTTAACCGGCGCGATACTCATTGTTCTATCCTGGATCTTCAAAAAGAACGAGCGTTTCCGATATCGCTTTTTGTTCTTGTTCTTGCTTTCCTTGCTCATCTGGTCATTGGCAGTGACGTTTTCCCGCGGGGCCTGGTTGACGGCATTTTTAGGGATCATGTTTTTTGCGCTACTCTACAGATTTCATCGACGGCATTTGGAATTTTATTGTACTTTCGGATTTTTGTTTATATTGGTCGTGCTGGTGGCTTTATTCGGGTTCATTCTAACCAGCGACTGGGACCTTCCGGCGTTGCGTTATGGTACCGCTTTTTGGCGCCTGCAAGTGTGGGCAGACACCCTTAAGATGATTCAGGACAGGCCGTTTTTGGGCCATGGGATCAATACATTCATGAGGATATTCGAGACATATCGCAGCGACTTTGGAAGCAGTCCTACCTACGCGCACAACTCGTATTTACAGTTGACGGCGGAAACAGGAGTGATCGGGTTGGTTGCTTTTTTGTGGATTTTCAGGAATTTATTCCTGTGGTTCCTGCGGCCTCTTGCCATCCATGGCATAAAAAGCGACAGTCTGACCATTCCGGCCATAGGCGTGTTTTCAGCCATCTTTGCCTTTTTATTGCAAAGTTTTTTTGATAATCAATTTTACTCTTTACAGCTTTCGGCTTATTTGTGGTTTCTGGTGGGGCTTCTTGTGGTGATGATAAGGGAAATAAGATGGCAAAGCTCAAACGGGCACTGATCACAGGAGTTACCGGTCAGGATGGTTCTTATCTGACGGAATTTTTACTCAAGAAAGGGTATGAGGTCTATGGCCTGATCCGCCGTTCCAGTTCTTTTAATACGGCGCGCGTGGATCATTTATACCAGGACCCGCATGAGAAAGATATTCGTCTCAAGCTCCTTTACGGTGATCTGAATGATGCCAGTTCTTTGAATCGCATCATTAAAACGATCAGACCGAATGAGATATATAACCTCGGAGCGCAGAGCCACGTGAAGGTGAGTTTTGAGATTCCTGAATATACGGCCGAGACGGTCGCTGTTGGGACGACACGTCTTCTGGAGGCCATTCGCGATTCGGGGATCCAGACGAAATTTTATCAGGCCTCGAGTTCCGAGATGTTCGGTAACACAACGCAGCGGCCCCAGAGCGAAAAGACGCCTTTTTGCCCCCGCAGCCCTTACGCGGCCGCCAAGGTTTACGCCTACTGGATGACGGTCAATTATCGGGAAGCTTACGACCTGTTCGCTTGCAATGGGATTTTGTTCAATCATGAATCGCCCCGTCGGGGAGAGACGTTTGTGACGCGCAAGATCACGATGGCGTTAGCCAGGATCAAGCACAACGTGCAAAGAAAGTTATACCTTGGGAACCTGAATGCCAAAAGAGATTGGGGATTTGCCGGCGATTACGTTGAGGCGATGTGGCGGATGTTGCAGCAGCCCACGCCGGATGATTATGTGATCGCTACAGGCCGGGCGTATTCTGTAAAGGAATTCCTGGAAGAGGCTTTTAGTTACGCTGGGCTCGACTGGAGAAAATATGTTCAGATCGACAAGCGGTATTTTCGTCCAACGGAAGTGGATTATTTGCTGGGAGACAATTCCAAGGCCAGGCAGGAATTGGATTGGAAGCCCAAAGTCAATTTCAAGCAGCTTGTCCGGATGATGGTGGATTCGGACATGAAGGCCGTTACGCAAGAGCTTTATGGCAAGAAGCCGATAGGTCCCCGGAGGAGAGGAAAGTCCCGTTGATGAAGTTTTGGAAAGGCAGAAGGGTCGTTGTAACAGGAGGTGCCGGCTTTTTGGGGCAGGCGGTCGTACGGCTGCTGAAGCAAAAAGGGCCCCGCGCGGTATTTGTCCCGCGCAGCCGGGAATATGATTTAAGAAATTTGTCGGCCATCAAACGGTTACTTAAAAAGGCCAGGCCGGATATCGTTCTTCATCTGGCGGCTGTTGTGGGAGGGATTGGAGCCAACCGGGAAAATCCGGGGAAATTTTTTTACGACAACATCATCATGGGGGTCCAGCTGATCGACCAGGCCTATCGCTGCGGCGTTCCGAAGTTTGTGGCCGTGGGCACGATTTGCGCCTATCCGAAATTCACACCCGTACCGTTCAAAGAAAAAGATCTGTGGAACGGCTATCCGGAGGAGACCAACGCTCCTTACGGTTTGGCCAAGAAGATGCTGCTTGTTCAGTCGCAGGCCTACCGCCAACAATACGGGTTTAATTCCATTTTTTTGTTGCCGGTCAATCTTTATGGCCCCGGGGATAATTTTTCGCCCCGGTCTTCGCATGTTATTCCGGCGCTCATCAAGAAGTGTATTGATGCACGGAAAAATCATGAAGCATACATAACCGTCTGGGGGACCGGGCGGGCCACGAGGGAATTTTTATATGTCGATGACGCTGCCCGGGGCATCGTGCTGGCCGCGGAAAGGTACAATAAACCCGATCCCGTTAATATCGGTGCGGGATCTGAGATCTCCATTAAGGATCTAGTCGCAAAAATCGTCCACCTGACCGGCTTTAAGGGAAAAGTGATTTGGGATGTTTCTAAGCCGGATGGCCAGCCCCGCCGCCGTTTGGACACTTCACGGGCCAAAAAGGAATTCGGGTTTGAGGCCAAAATAAAACTAGATGCAGGTCTAAAAAAGACGATCAGCTGGTATCAAAATCAAATAGGATCATGATAAACCATATGACAACAGATCGGCTGCAGAAATTCCTGGACTGGTGCGACAAGGCGATGGCATTCTCGTTTTATGCGCTGATCTATTTTCTTCCGATCTCTATCGCTTTGTCAGAAATATTTACGGGACTGGCGCTGCTTTTTTATCTCTTTAAGCGCCTGAGTTTCTTTTTTATTCACGTATTGCAGAGAGAGAAAGAAAAAGACCGCAGCAACTACTTTATTCTTTTCTTTCGGTCTTTCAAGCCGCCTGCCAATTATTTGAACATACCTGTACTGATCTTTTTATTCTTTAGCTTGATTTCGGTCATTGTGAGCCGGTATCCCATTTTGAGCATCGAAGGTTTCCTGGGGAAAGCCCTGCAGAGCGCTTTTCTATATTTTAATTTCATCGAAGCGATCAATTCAAAGAAGCGATTGCGGAAATTTTTGATCGTTTTTCTGGCATCGGCTACGCTCATTTCCATCAATGGCCTGTATCAATATTTTATTGGTAAAGATTTTATTCATGGCCATTTAGTATATGACGGCCGGGTTTCGTCGAGCTTCCGCGCGCATAATGACTTTGCCGCGTATCTTATTGTCATTATACCTATATTTTTATGCCTTTCGGTTTTGAGCGCGATCAATGGCGCAAAGTGGTCTTTGGCGTATGGCAAGGAGCAGGTTTTTTCATTTTTTCTCTCGCGATGGGGGAAGGTGGTGACTTTCACGGTCTTTATTTTATCTTTGGCGTGCCTGGGGCTTACTTTCTCCCGAGGCGCATGGATCGCGCTTGCCTTCACGCTTTTAATCCTTTCGGCCAGAAAAAGAAGATATATCGTCGCGAATGTTCTTGTTCTTGTTTTATTTTTTACTTTCTTTTATCCGCAATTAAAAGAAACCCGTCAGGTGCGCTTGATGAGCGATACGGTATTAAATGACGAGGCCCTGGATCAAAGGGAGAAAGATCTTTATCCAATTTCTTCAGCCGTCAAGCCTACTCATGATGAGAAAAAGCTTAGTATTTTTGAGGTATATATGGAAAAATTCAGATCGATCAGATTCCTCGGCGGATCGGGCCGAACCGAATATTGGAGGGAAGCTATCCACATGATCAGGGACTACCCCGTTTTTGGTATTGGCCTTAATACTTATTCGGTGGTTGGAAGAGGATACAAGATAACTTGGGGCGGCTATCCTCACAATTGTTATCTTCAGATGGCTGTTGAAACGGGCATTTTAGGATTGCTATCCTTTTTATGGTTGCTGGGCGTCATTTTCTACAAAAGCTTTCAGGAGCTTAATTCCCTGAAGGATCCATTTCTGGGCCTCCTCTTGCTGGGCTCTTTGATCGGCCTGGGCGGGTTCCTTGTCCACAGCTTTTTCGACACGAATTTCTATTCGGTTCAACTAGGCAGCTTCATGTGGCTGATCATGGGACTCATCGTCGCTATACAAAAAATAGACAAAGCCCCAAAGGAAACCGAAGAGAACCATAATTAAATGTCATGAACAAGAAGGCAACTATCTTTGATGCCCTCATTTTATCCCTTTTCGTTATTTTAATTACCTACCAGCCTTTTCTCCTGCATCACGAGATCATTATGATGGAAACCGGCATTCATTTGCCGGGCATTTATGCCCTTTTTCACGGGGCGATCCCCTACAAAGATTTTTTGTATTTCCGTGGTCCCCTGGAATTATATGTGCCCGCTGTTCTAATGAAGTTTTTCGGAACGAATATGATATGGCTGCCGATTTTTTATTATGCGGGAACGGTCCTGACGCTGCTTTTTTGTCTTCTGTTGGCCCTGCAACTTTACCGTACGCGTCTGGCGCTCTATCTTATGACCATTGTTTTGATAGCGCGCACCTTTCCCCGGATTTCGTTTTATTATTGGGGCGGAATGCGTTATGCCCTGGGCATGCTTTCTTTGGTCCTGGCCGTCCAATCGTTTAAATCGAAGCGTTTGCCATGGATGTTTGGAGCGGGCATAGTCTCTTGCCTGGCTTTTTGGACAACGATCGAGGCAGGTGCGTGTTGTGTTTTGGCTATCGGAGGCACGCTGGCTTTTTCTTTTTTGTTCAGAAAAGAAGAGCGGCGTTTCACGGCGAAACTGTTCCAGACGTATATATTCGGCTTTCTTTCTATATTTATTCCGGTCGTCCTTTACATGTGGAGTACGCAATCGCTTGCTCCTTACATCGAGACCGTTTATGTGGTCCTGACAAAATCATTTAAAACGTTCATGAATGGGCCGGATATTCATCCGGTAGGGGTTACGGGGTTCTTGAGCGCGCTGCTTCCGACCAATAAATTTTTCAAATCCATGACCCCGGTATATTTTTATTTGATATTTGTCGGCTATTTATTATACCGACGAAAGAATAGAACGCTTAACGCGGAAATTTTTTGTCTGATCGGCGTCGCGATTTATGGCATCATGCTTTACGTAACGGCCTTTCGGCGGCTTGACGGACACCATTTTGAAATGGCCCTGCAGCCGGAAAAAATTCTTTTGTTCTTTGTTTTGGAGGAGGTTTATTTATTGCTTTTAAAGATCCGCCACCAAGAGATTGAAAAGATGCGGGAAATTGTTTTCCAGGGCTGGCAGCGGCTTATGGCGCGCAAGAAAATTTATTTGATCAATTTTTTTCTGGTCGCTTTTATCGGATCTTCGGTCGGCTATGCCTTGTCAAGATATGGCAAACGCTTCGTGACGGTAAAATTACTTGAAAATAAACTGGCTGGCAGGCCCGCGGAGGACTTCAGTTTTCTTGCCGGTGTGCAAAAAAGAGAAGTGAACATCGCAAGGGCGAGGGGTATGGTCGTGCCGGTTTGGCAGGCGCAGGAGATGGAAGAGATCGTGGCCTTCCTGGAGAAAAATACGAAGCCGGAGGAAGCCGTTTTTACTTATCCGGAGCTGGGTAATTTTAACTTTTGGGCCGATCGTCCCTTTGTGGGCCGATTTCCGATCGCTACGTTTTCCTGGATGGACGAGCGATGGTATGAAGAATTGATCGCAGATTTTAAGAAAGCCGCTCCGCGGTATGTGATCATGACCAATCTGGGGCATCGCACATTCCCCGCAGAATGGTATTTCCGCAATACGGACAATATCGCGAAGTTTAATACGATGACGAAATTGATCCTGGACAACTATCGGCCGATAAAGACGTTTGAGTCGGTCTCACTTTACGAAAGGCGATAATGCTGCGCAAAGAACCAACATATTGGGATGTTTTGATCTTATCGCTATTTACTGTTCTTATCACCTGGCATCCCTATTTCCTGCACGGGAAGATCAATATCTTCGAAGTGGGATTATACCTGCCCGGCATCCAGTCTGTGCTCGGTGGAGGGATCCCTTATCGTGATGTTTTCCACCTGCGCGGCCCGCTGGAACTTTATGTGCCGGCTTTATTGATGAAGCTCTTCGGCGTGCATCTCGGGGTTTTGTATTCTTATTTTTATGCCGGTTCTGTGTTGTGTTTGATCTTTTGCATTCTCATCGCCAGGGAAATTTTTAAAACGCGTTTTCTTTTATACCTTTTTGTCCCTGTTTTTGTCGGAAGAACGTTTCCCCGCGTCGTTTTCACCTATTGGGGCGGAATGCGTTACGCGCTAGGGTTGCTTGCGGTATGGTTTATCGTAAAGTTCTTTAAAAGCGAGAAACCGCGCTGGTTGTTGGGCGCCGGTATCGTGAGCGCTTTGGCGTCTTTAACAAGTATTGAAATGGGCATTTATGCGGGGTTGGGCGCTTTGGCGGCCTTGGCAATATCTTTTGTTCTAAAATTACAAGACAGGGGATTGGTGGCAAAAGGGATCGGGATGTATTTGGCTGGCGTAGCCACGATCGCGATCCCGTACGGTCTTTATCTTTTGGCGAATTCAGCGTTGATCCCGTATCTGGACTCGACCCTTACCATCGTCACGAACATGCAGAATGTGATCGATCCGCATCTGGTTTCCATCTATCCCAGGAATTTCAGTGAAGCGCTGGCAGCCATGATCGATCCGTTCCATACGAATTTCAAGCATATGACCCCAGCGTATCTTTACATTTTTCTTTTGGTCTATTTATTTTTTCGTTACCGGAAAAAGGAATTTTCCCGAAATGAGCTTATCCTTGTTTGTCTGGGGGTCTATGGTTTTATCATGTATAACACGGGGTTTCGCGGCATCTGGGCCGCGCAATTTGAAATGGCGCTCCAGCCGGAGAAAATCCTGCTATTCGCCTTCCTGGATATGTTTTTCCTTGCTTTTCTTGCCGGCAGATCTGCGAAGCTGCCTGTTTATCTGCGTTATTTTTTGATCGTCGCCCTGATCGGTTCCTCGCTCGGCTACGCGATCGCCAGGTATAATCACCGTTTCTTTATTTTTAAATTCCTCGGTGACACAATAGGAGGAAAAGATACGGCCATCCTGAACCCATTATCCGATATCGAGTCCCGTCCGCTTAAGATAGAACGGGCAGAGGGCATCATCGTCCCGGTGGAACAGGCCGACGAACTTGAGCAGGTTCAGGAATTTGTCCAGACGCATATCGCCCAAAATGAAGTGATATTTACCTACCCCGAACTGGGTACTTACAATTTTCTCCTCGATCGACCTTTTTACGGACGATTCCCTTTGGCGACATTTACCTGGTTTAACGATTCTTGGCACGCGGCGTTCATGGCGCAGTTGAACAGATCGAAGCCGCGATATGTTATTTTAGAAAAAGAAATTCCCCAGTATTGGAAAGATGTTTATCTGGGGCTGGAGCCCAATCGAAAGAAATTTCAGGAAACGATGGATTTTATATCTTCCAATTACACCATTATCGGCCAGACGCGGTTGTCTTATATTTACAGATTAAAACAGGATGGCGGCCATGGCCTCTAATAAATGGCTGAAAAGAAAAGTCAAACTTCGGGGGTTGTTCAACCAGTTTTTTTCTTTGATCTTCTTGCGTTATACCAGAGCGAACGGCCGTCTGTTGCAAAAGCAAATAACAAAAAAGCGGATCGATCGTCTTCATGTGGGGTGCGGCCATGTCCTGCTGAAGGATTGGTTGAACATTTTGTACGAGAAAAGACAAGAATACGGAAGAATCCATCACAACAACGGCGCGCCATGGCTTAACTATAATTTACTTAAACGCTGGCCCGTTGAGAATAATTCCATTTGTTTTATCGCCGGGAGCCACTTTATAGAGCACCTGGACTTAAATGACGGGATCAGGTTCCTGGGGGAAGCCTTCCGCGTCCTTCGTCCGGGAGGCGTTATCCGTTTAAGTTGTCCGGACCTGGAAATATATGCCCGTCATTATGTCAACGGGGATAAGAATTTCTTCGAGCATAAACTGATCCGGGAATGGTGCGCCTTTAAAAAAGCCGAGACGCCCGGAGAGATCTTTATCGCCAAGGCCTACGACAGCGGCGGTAGCCATAAATGGTTTTATGATTTTGATTCTCTCAAACACGTTCTGGGATCCGCCGGATTTCACAAGGTCAGAAAATGCGGCCGGCTGGAGGGAGCTGTCCCTGATCTGGAGACGATCGAGCCCTCCGGCAGAGAACTGGAAACACTTTACGTCGAGGCGGTAAAACCTTGATCGTGCGCACCTCCCCGCTTAAGTTCATCGGCTTGGCCTGTCTGTTCGTACTTGCGATCATTCAGTGGTATATCATGCGTATGGAGCCAAATCCCCGCTACGGTAAAGTATTCTATGCGCTTGGTCGGGAGTGCGAGGAAAATGGTTGCGCGACGAATACGCAGGTGTACTATTTCAAGAGAGCCGTCTTCTATGATCCCAATTTAAGTGACGCTTATTACCGGTTGGGAAAGATCTATGGCCGCAACGGTCAGCATGGGAAAGAGATTGAATTTTATCAAAAAGCCGGCCAGCTTGACCATACCAACGCTGAAGTTTATTTTCAGATGGGGCTTGATCATTTTCAGAAAGGAGAGCTTGATCATGCCATTAGGTGCCTTTTGCAATCGGATCGTCGCAAGCCAAGCTCGCCGGACACGTTCTATTATCTCGCCAGGGCCTATGACGAAAAAGGAATGTACAAAGAGGCTGCCTATTATTATGTCACGCTGCTGGTTTGGGGCTCCCCGCGCTCTGCGGAGGTTTGTCAACGCATTTGGTCAATATCCAAGATCCCTGGCCAGTTTCCGGTAGTAACCGGGCAACTTATGATGCTCCGGCATGCGCCACAATACGATCTGTGGGAGCAAATTGACGCATATCTTAAGACGGACCGTGTGCCGGAGTTCATGCGCGGGTGGGGGCATGAGTAAATTGGCACGTTCGGTGGCTTCGCTATTTTCCAGGGTCGCCTTAGTGTCAACCTGGAGGGCAGACGAATGGTTGACAAAACAGAAAACTTGGTTATAATGACATAAAATTTGTGCGGATAGTTTCGGAAGAGAAAAGGGAGTTAACTGGTTAGAATGAATAAGCTTACTGTCAAAGACATCGATCCAAAAGGCAAGAAAGTCATTGTCCGCGTTGATTTTAACGTACCCTTGGACGAGAAGCTCAATATCACGGATGACCGGCGTATCCGGGAAGCATTGCCGACCATCAAGTACCTTCTGGAGCAGAAAGTCAGGAAAGTCATCTTGATGAGCCATCTGGGACGGCCGGAAGGACAGGTCGTTGAGGATATGCGGCTTAAGCCGGTTGCCAAGAAATTGGAGCAACTTCTAAAGGAAAAGGTCTTGCGGCTGGATGATTGTATCGGCGATGCGGTTAAAAAGGCCATTGAGACGAGCACCGAACGTGTTGTCCTGCTGGAAAACCTCCGGTTTTATAAAGCTGAAACCAAGAATGACCCCGAATTTGCCAAAAAACTGGCCTCTTTGGCGGATATTTATGTCAATGACGCTTTTGGCACGGCCCATCGGGCCCACGCTTCCACTGAAGGCATCACCAAATATTTAACTTCTGCCGCCGGATTTCTGCTGGAAAAAGAGATCACCTACCTTGGTAAGGCCGTAGAAAATCCTCAAAAACCTTTCGTCGTCATTTTAGGTGGTAAAAAAATCTCCGACAAGATCCTCCTCATCGAAAATTTGATCCCCAAGGCCAATGCGATCATTATCGGCGGAGGGATGGCGTACACATTTCTTAAGGCCCAGGGCAAAGGAATCGGAAAATCGATCTGCGAGAATGATAAGGTCGACCTGGCCAAAAGCCTTTTGGCCAAAGCCAAGGCAAGCGGCGTCAACATCGCTCTTCCCGAAGATTTCGTTATTGTAGAAAGTTTTGACAAGCCGCAGGGGCGCAAGATCACCGCGGACATTCCCGAGGGATGGGAAGGGGTGGATATCGGCCCCAAGAGCAGGGAGAAGTTCAAGGAAATTTTAAAGACAGCCAAAACGGTCGTCTGGAACGGACCGATGGGTGTTTTTGAAATTGATGCTTTCGCGGAAGGTACCAAAGAGATCGCCAGATACTTGGCCGGATTAAAAGGAGCCACGACGATCATCGGTGGTGGAGATTCGGCTGCCGCAGTAAGTAAATTCGGTTTGGAAAAAGGCATGACGCATATTTCCACCGGCGGCGGCGCTTCCCTAGAATTCCTTGAAGGCAAAGAGTTGCCTGGTATTGTGGCCTTAACGGCGAAAGAAAAGGTATCTGTGAAATGAGAAAACCGATCATTGCCGGCAATTGGAAGCTTAATCTGACCGAACGAGAAGCCGTTATTTTAGTGACGGCTTTACGGAACGCTTTTGTCGATGTGACGGAAGTTGATATCGTGGTCTGTCCGGTCGTAACGGCCATCGCGGTCGTCCATGATGTTCTGCTGGAATCGAATATCGCTATCGGCGCGCAGAATTTATATTGGGAGGATTCCGGGGCTTTTACCGGCGAGGTTTCCGCGCCGCTTTTAAAAGAGATCGGCGTTGAATATGTCATCATCGGCCATTCGGAGAGGCGACAATATTTCGGCGAGACCAACCAGACGGTGAATAAAAAGATCCGCGCGGCCTTGAACCATGGCTTAACACCGATCGTCTGTGTCGGGGAAGTGCTCAAAGAGCGCGAGAGCAACAAGACCTTTGATGTGATCCGGACCCAATGCAAGGAATCTTTGGCCGGGTTTAGCGCGGATGAGATGAAGGGGATGATCATCGCCTACGAACCTGTCTGGGCTATCGGCACGGGAAAGACCGCTACCCCGGGCCAGGCGCAGGAAGTCCACCATTTTATCCGTGAACTGTTGACAAAAATGCATAATGAAGAAGTCGCCGAAGCGCTGCGTATCCAGTACGGTGGAAGCGTCAAGCCGGAGAATATCGCCGAGTTAATGGCCCAGCCAGATATCGACGGGGCCTTGGTCGGCGGGGCGAGCCTCAAGGCGGATTCTTTTGTATCCATCGTAAAAAACGCGTGTGGAGTCGTAAAATAGCCGAGTAGGCTCCCTGCGGGAGGAAACCAACCATGACAGGACTGATCATATTTATCCATGTTGTTATTTGCATCTTTTTAATTGCCATTATCTTAATGCAGCCGGGAAAAGCCGGCGGATTGACCGACAGTATGGCCTCCGCGGAATCGATCTTCGGTGCTAAAACGAACGTCTTTGTTATCAAGGCGACGGCGGTCTTAGCAGCGATCTTTCTGGTGACATGTTTGGGATTGGCCGTCCTGTCCTCGCAGAAGAACAGGTCGTTGATGACCGAGCGGGCGTTACCGCCGATATCGACATTAAATCCTGCGCAGGATGCATCCAAGCCGACACCGGCGCAAGAGCCCGCTGCGCAATCGGAACCAGTTACGCAGGCACCCGCGCCGGAATCCGCGCCTGCGGCTGAACCTGAACCTGCGCCCGAAGCCGCGGCCCCGGCGACACAACAGTAACCAACGTAGGTCACTCGTCCTTTGAAGGGAAAATCCTTTTCTCTTAAAACCGCATTTCTGGTATTCCTTTCCTTATTTTTTTTCTACATATATTTATATCCGGTTCAAGCCGCCTTTGCCGACAAATACGGCGGGGGGCTTGTGCTGGCCACGACCTCCGACCCCAAATCTTTTAATGAGATCACGGCCAAAGAAACATCGACCAGTCTCGTTACTGATCTTATCTTCGAAGGATTAACGACCACCAACGCTTTTACCACCAAAGTCGAGCCAAATTTAGCCAAGTCCTGGGATATCAGCGAAGACGGTTTGACCTGGACGTTCCATCTGCGCGAGGATGTGCGCTGGAACGACGGCCAGCCCTTCACGGCGGATGATGTGGTCTTCACCTTCAATCAGCTCATCTATAATTCCGAAATCCCCAGTTCCGCGCGGGATATTTTCACCATCGATGACAAGATCTTTGCGGTCGAGAAGACCGACGACCATACGGTCCGGTTTATTTTGCCGGTGAAATTCGCCCCGTTTTTGCGCGGGATGGGCCAGGCGATTCTTCCCAGGCATAAATTGGAAAAAGTCGTGGCCGCAGGGCGTTTTAATTTTACCTGGGGCATCGACACGGACCCTAAAGAGATCGTCGGGACGGGACCGTTTAAACTGGTGCGTTATGATCCCGGCCAGCGGCTGGTTTTTGAGCGGAATCCGTATTACTGGAAAAAGTCCGCAGAAGGGGATGCCTTGCCGTATTTGGCGAAAATAATCTATCTGATCGTTCAGAGTACCGATGTTGGGTTGTTGAAATTTATGGAAGGCACCCTGGATGGTTACGCTTTAAGAGGGATGGATTACCCGATGATCAAGCCCCTGGAGAAAAAGGGGAATTTTACTGTCTATGACCTCGGGCCGGATATGGGCAGTCAGTTTTTGTTCTTTAACCAAAACCGGGGTAAGAATCCCAATAGCGGGGAATATTTTGTGGCACCGTATAAATTGAGTTGGTTTACGGATCGCGAGTTCCGCAAGGCCGTGGCGCACGCGATCGATAAACAAAAGATCATTGAGATCGTGAACAATAAGCTGGGATATCCGCAAAATTCCGCGATCGGGCCGGCGGCCGGATTTTTTTATAATCCCAATGTGCCGGAATACGAATACAATTTAGATAAGGCGAAAGAGATCTTTAAAGCCGCTGGCTTTGAAGATCGGAATGGAGACGGCATTATCGAGGACCCGCAGGGTCATCCGGTGGAATTCAGCCTTTATACGAACGCGGGCGATCGCGTGGATATCGCCGCCATTATCCGCCAGGACCTGGAGCGCCTGGGAATGAAAGTCAATTTCCGCGTGCTGGAATTCAATACCTTGGTCAGCCAGTTGACAGCGAATTTTCAGTGGGAGGCGGTCATTTTGGGATTGACCGGCGGCATCGAGCCGCATTTCGGCAAGAATGTCTGGATGTCCTCGGGCCAATTGCACATGTGGTATCCGATGCAGGAAAAGCCGGCGACCGACTGGGAAAAAAGGATCGATGAGATCTTTATCCAGGGGGTGCAAGAGCTCGATGAGAACAAACGCAAGGATTTATACGATGAATATCAACGGATCGTTGCCGAAGAACTTCCGGTCATTTATACGGTTTTAAGCGCCCGGCTTTACGCGGTGCGCGATAAATTCGGCAATCTCAAGCCCACTAATTACGGCGGCGTGTTCCATAATCTCGAGGAGATCTATATCAACAAGGAGTCCCGCTGATGTGGCGTTACGCCCTTAAACGTCTGCTCGTAGCCATTCCGATGTTGTTGGGGATCGCTCTGTTAACGTTCGTGCTGATGCGCATCAGCCCCGGCAATTATCTGGACACGGTGCGCATGGACCCCCAGTTCTCCAAGGAGACGATCGCACGCTACGAACAGCTCTACCAGCTCGACAAACCGCTTTTTTACCAGTACATCCAATGGGTGAAGAATCTTTTGCATCTGGAGCTGGGATATTCGTTTTATTACAACATACCCGTTTACAAGATCATCGGTGAGCGCATCTGGAACACGTTTGTCCTTGCTTTGGCGGCGTTTCTTTTGACGTGGTGTGTCGCCATTCCGCTTGGCATTTGGGCGGCACTGAACCGCAATCGTTTTATTGACCGCGTTATTCAATTCTTTTCCTATATTGCCTTGTCGCTGCCCAGTTTCTTTTTGGGGATGATATTGCTTTTTTGGGCGAGCCAGACGGGAATGTTGCCTTTAGGTGGCATGCATAGCCCGGATTACGAATCGTTCGGTTGGCTGGGCCGGCTGACCGATCTTTTAAAGCATCTCGCGATTCCCACCGTGGCGTTATCGATCGGCTCGATCGCGGCATTGCAACGGATCGTGCGCGGCAACATGCTGGAAGTCTTGGGACAGAAATATATCCTCACCGCGCGCGCCAAAGGACTTTCCGAGCGGCGTGTGGTGTATCATCATGCGCTGCGTAACGCCATCAATCCCTTGATCACATTGTTGGGATATGAATTCTCGTCGCTGTTAAGCGGCGCGGCCTTGATCGAGATCATTTGCAGCTGGCCGGGCCTGGGATCGCTCATGCTCACCGCGGTGCGCTCCAAAGATGTTTATCTGGTGATGGCCAGCATGATGATGGGAGGGATCCTTTTTATTATCGGCAATTTGCTGGCCGATATCGCGCTGGCGAAGGCCGACCCGCGGATCCGGTATGATTAAATAATGGACACAAACGAAAAACATCTTAATGAATTTCAAATAGCGCTGCGCGGTTTTGCCAGGAATCGGCTTGCGGTTGGCTGCGCGTACGCTTTATTGACCCTGTATGCCGGCGCTCTGCTGGCCGGATTTTTCGCGCCATATTCCTTTAAAAATGAAGACAGGAATTATTCTTATGCCCCGCCGACATCGATCAAAATTTTTGATGGTGGCCGGCTTGTCCGGCCGTATGTTTTTGGCAGGCAATTATCTTTCAATGAATATAATGCCAGGATTTACACCATTGATCCTGCCAGCAAATATCCTGTCCGGTTTTTTGCCCCCGGGGATGAGTATCGGCTCTTGGGTATTTTTCCGTGCCGGTATCATTTCTTCAGTGTTGCGGCGCCCGGGCGCATTTATTTGCTCGGGGCGGATGCCCGGGGCCGGGATGTATTTTCGCGGCTGCTCTACGGGGCGCAAGTTTCGCTTTCGATAGGTTTGATCGGCGTATTTATCTCATTTACGATCGGATTGATCGTCGGCGGTATTTCCGGGTATTACGGCGGGCGGCTGGACAACTTTTTAATGCGCTTATGTGAAATGGTGATGATGGTCCCGGGATTTTATCTGTTGCTGGCCTTGCGCGCGGCGGTGCCGGATAATTTCAATTCGCTGCAGGTGTATTTCGCGATCATCATCATTCTTTCTTTTATCGGCTGGGCCGGGTTGGCGCGCATCATCCGCGGCATGTGTCTTTCGCTGCGCGAGCGGGAATATGTTTTAGCGGCCAAAGGCCTTGGCCTTTCGGATCTTAAGATCATCGTGCGCCACATTCTGCCGCACACCTTGTCGTATTCGATCTTCGCGGTCATGCTTTCGATCCCTGGCTATATTCTGGGCGAATCGGGGTTGAGTCTCATTGGTCTGGGGATCCAGGACCCGTATGCCAGTTGGGGCAACATGTTGAGTGATGCGATGAGTATCGTTCGGATCAAATTCGCCCCGTGGATCCTCTGGCCCGCGTTCTTTATTTTTTTGACGGTCGTTTGTTTTAATGTCATTGGCGATGCGTTAAGAGACTGTCTGGACCCGCTGCTTAAAGGCGAAGGAGAAAATACGTGAGTTCAAATTTACTGGTCGTGGAAAATTTGACGGTGGCCGTCGCGCAAAAAAAGATCGTGAGCGCAGCGAATCTGGAAGTTCCCTTTTTGAGCGTCACCGCGTTGGTCGGTGGTTCGGGCAGCGGCAAGACAACACTGGGGCTTGCGATCCTCAAGCTTTTGCCGGTGGGATTAAATGTCCAGCAGGGGCGTATCTGGTTTGATGGCAGAGATATTTCTGGATTTTTTGAAGAAAAGATGCGTTTGCTGCGCGGCAAGGAGATCGGCATGGTCTTTCAGGAGCCGCTCTATGCTTTTAATCCTGTTTTTTCCATCGGCGACCAGATCGCGGAGGTCTTGCGGGTCCATACTTCCTTGAATTTGCGTCAGCGGCGCTTACGGATCCTGGAACTTTTGAATCTCGTTGGATTGCCCGATCCTAAAAGGGCCGCAGCGAATTATCCTCACCAATTAAGCGGCGGGATGCGCCAGCGCGCGATGATCGCCCAGGCGATCGCCGCCGGTCCAAAGCTGCTCATTGCCGATGAGCCGACGAGCAATCTGGACGTGACCTTGCAGGCAAGGATCATGGAACTGTTCCGGAAATTAAAAGATGAACTGAAGCTTTCGATCCTGCTGATCACGCATGATCTGGGGATGGTGTCTCATATGGCCGACCGGGTGGCGGTCATGACGGAGGGAAAAATCGTTGAGCAGGGGATGGTCAAAGATGTTTTGAAAGATCCCCAACATCTTTATACCCGTACGCTGATGGAAACAATTGAGGTCTGAAATGCTGTTGGAGCTTAAAAATATCCGAAAGTCGTTTTCGGCGAAGGGAGGATTCCTGTCGCGGCCGCAGTCTTTCGTGCGCGCGGTCGACGGCGTCGATCTCACGATCGCGCCGGGAGAAAATCTCGGCCTGGTCGGCGAGTCGGGCTGCGGCAAGACGACGCTGGGCAGAATTATCGTGAAGCTGATCGCCCCCGAGAGTGGCAATATCTTATTTGACGGGAAAGACATTACGTCCCTGCCTGGCCGTCAATTTCGTGAATATCGTCAAAAGATACAAATGGTCTTTCAGGACCCCTATAGCAGTCTTGATCCGCGTTTTACGGTATATCGGATATTTGAAGAAGCCATGACGCTGGAATGGAAAAAATATTCAACACCGGCGAAGAGGCGCGAGCGCGCCGCGCAATTGCTTAAAGCGGTCGGATTAAGTCCCGAGATGATGGAGCGCTTTCCGCATGAATTTTCCGGCGGCGAACGCCAGCGCATTGCCATCGCCCGCGCGCTGGTCTTGAATCCCAAGCTCCTTATCCTGGATGAGACGGTTTCTTCGCTGGATGTGCTCATCCAGAAACAGGTTCTTGATCTCCTGGACAGTCTCCAGAAAGAATTTCAGGTGACGTATCTTTTTATCTCCCATAATCTGCGTGTCGTTGCCAAGATCAGCCGGCGGATCGCGGTGATGTATCAAGGGAGGATCGTTGAATCCGCGCCGACGCGGGAATTGTTGAACAATCCGCTGCATCCGTACACAAAAGAATTGCTTGCGGCGGCGGTCGACTACAAGGCAAGTGCGGCTGATAAGGCGGTCGTCCTTGCTCCGCAGGCTCGCTGGATGGACAAAGGCAAGGGCCATTGGGTTTTGGTCCATTAACCGGTGACCCTTGGAGAAGTTTATATGATGAGGCTTGAAGTGGCTTCAGCGCATGATAAGATAAAGAAAATCCTATGAGCGAAAATTTTTGGAAAAAATTCAGTTATTGGGTGGGGCTGCTGCCTTTGGGCGCCATTTTTGGGATTGTTTTCTATATGGCGCATCTCGAGGTCAAGGACCTCGATCTCTGGCTGCATATCGGTGTCGGCCGGTTCATCGTCACCAACGGGGTTGTTCCGCATTTTGATGTTCTGTCCTGCACGATCGCCGGCACGCCCTGGATCAACCATGAATGGCTTTTTCAGGTGATCGTTTATAATATTTTCGAGCGTTGGGGGCCGGACGGGCTGATCCAGATGCAGGTGGTCATCGTGACGTTGACCATGGTCCTGCTTTTGTTTTTAGGTTATAACAAAGATAAACAGCTGATGCTCATCTTCACTTTGTATCTCGTGTCGATGGCTTACCAGCAGCGTTTTACGATACGTCCGGACATTTACAGTCTGTTCTTTTTTGCTTTTTATATTTTTGTCCTTTCTTTGCATATTGACAAGAAATGGTCCGTGGCGGCATTGGTCATTACGCAGGTTCTCTGGAGCAACATCCACGGATTTTTCTTTTTTGGGCCGCTTTTTGTCCTGATCGGGCTGGTCTCCGAATGGCTCAAGCGCCACGCCCGGCTTCCGTATCAATGGAATAGATCGGGACGTTTGAATGACGAGGAGTATAAGCGACTGAAGTTCATATCGGGTTTCGTTATTTTAGCCTGCTTGGTCAATCCATACGTATTTGAGGGAGCTTTATATCCGCTGCGGGTGTTCTTTTCGCTTTCCGGAGAAAATAAGATATTTTTTGAACATATCCAGGAATTGCAGCGGCCTCTTAGCTGGGGGACGCTGTTTAACGGTAACGAATTTGTTTTTTACAAGGTATTGATCTTGTTATCCGCGGTGACCTTTATCTTCAACCGCCGGCAGATTGATATCAGCGCTTTATTGTTCTGGCTGGTCTTTCTTGTTTTTTCCATCCAGGCGGCGCGCAACATAGCTTTCTTCGCGCTGGCGGCGTATATGGTGATCATCAACAATGTCCTGACCATTTCCTCCAAGGATATTATTCCGCTAAAATTCACGGGCAAGAAATTCATGCACCTGACTTCAGCGGTCGTGAAATTGCTGTTTCTGGCGTGGATCTTCCAATCCGCGGAAGGGTACGCTTTGCAGGGTTATTACGATCTTGATAAATATGAACGTAAAAGCGAATTCGGCGGGGTGTCGCTACGCAGTTATCCGGCCAAGGCCGTTGATTTTTTGGTGCGTAACGATATCCGGGGAAATTTTTTCAATGATTTTAATTCCGGGGCCTACCTGGTGGGGCGGGTATTCCCCAAGATCAAGGTATTTATCGACGGCCGAACGGAGGTTTACGGCGGGAAATTTTTCGAGCAATACCGGAAATTATGGGAAGAAGGCGACAGCGCTTTGTTCGAAGAGGCGATCGATAAGTACCATATCACGGGCGCCTTGCTCAATTCGGTGCGCCAGCATATCCCTTCAAAAGTCTTAAAATATTTTTATGCGAACAAGGATTGGGCGGTCGTGTATTTCGATTATGATGCCGTGATTTTTCTGCGCCGCGTGCCGGAAAATCAGGAATACATCGACCAGCTCGCCATCGACCTGAGGAAATGGCAACCGATCAAGCTGGACTTGTATAAAATAGGGTCAAGTCCGGTCAGTCCGTTCCCCAATTATTTCCGGGCCTTTACGCTGGAATCGATCGATCTCGATGAGCCGGCTTTGGCGGAGGCCCAGGAGGCCTTGAAGATCACGCCCGGCTATGGAGAGATCCATGAGCTGATGGGAAAGATCTACAGCAAACGCAAGCAATACGAAGAGGCCTTTGTCCATTTTCGGGTGGCGGCGCTGGGCGCGCCTAGCGACAGGCGCGTGCGGTATAATTTCGCCTTGAGCTATTTTGATATGGGCCGCTATGAAGGGGCTATCAAGCAGTATTTGAGGATCATCGAGCTCTGGCCAACGGATCCCAAGGGATATTTTTTGCTTGCCAAGACGTACGCGAAAGACCGGCAATATGACCGGGCCGTGGACACCTTGCGCAAGGCGCATTCGATGCGCCCGGATGACGCGCAGGACATGGTGGGGATCGGTGATATCATTTATGAGCAAGGAGATCTTGCCAAGGCCAAGGAAGTGTATACCATGGCCCTGGCAACAAAGAAAGATCTCGGGCTGGTCCACAAGAAACTTGGTTTTGTTTATAAATCCCTGGGAGACCAGCCTAAGGCGCTCGAAGAATTCCGGCAATCGTTCGCCATTAATGCGGGCGATGAGGAAGTCAAAAAAGAACTCGGGCCATAAGATATTGTTGAAAAAAGATCGAAGTAAATTTATAATACTGCCCATATCAGTTTTAATGGATTGGGAAGGAAGTTGTTGCAATGAGTGAAGTTTTTGAAGTTTTGACGTTTATCATGGCCGGCGGCCGGGGAGAACGCCTTGACCCTTTGACGCGCGACCGCACCAAGCCCGCCGTGCCATTCGGGGGTATTTACCGGATCATTGATTTTACGTTGAGCAACTGCATCAACTCCGGCTTGCGCCGCGTTTACGTCTTGACCCAGTATAAATCGTTTTCCCTGCAGAAACATCTTCTCGCCGGATGGGATATTTTTTCGAGCCAGTTGGGTGAATTCATCGACATTATTCCCGCCCAGCAGCGCATCAGTGCCGATTGGTATAAGGGAACGGCCGATGCCATCTATCAAAATCTTTATGCGGTACAGGATTGCAATCCGAACCTCGTCCTGATCCTGGCCGGCGACCATATTTACAAGATGAATTATCAGCATATGATCAAATATCACCGGGAGAAAAAGGCGGACGTGACGGTCGCCTGTATCCCGATGCCTAAGTCGAGCTCGACCCAGTTTGGCGTTATTGAAGTCGATCGCAACGACCATGTTTGCGGATTTCAGGAAAAGCCGGAAAAACCGAAAACGATCCCCGGCAGCTCGGATACGATCCTTGCCTCGATGGGGATCTATCTTTTCAACCGCGATGTTTTGATCAATGAACTTCAGCTCGATGCCAAGCAGGACTCCGACCACGATTTCGGGAAGAACGTCATCCCGCAAATGCTGCGTAACGGCAAAAAGGTTTATGTATATAAATTCGTCGATGAACACAATAAGCCGAAATATTGGCGCGATATCGGGACGCGGGACGCCTATTATGAGGCGAACATGGACCTTTTGAGCGCGCAGAGCCAGTTTAACCTGCATGACCGTTCCTGGCCCGTGCGCACGTATCACGAGCAGTATCCGCCCATCCGGATGATCAGCACAAGATCGGGGCATGGCGCCGTTGTTGATTCCATGATCTCCGGCGGATGCGTTATCGAGGGCGGGTATATCGAGAGGTCGGTCTTATCCTCCAACGTTAAGATCGGCGATAATGCCCGCGTGAAGAATTCCGTTATTATGGAGAGTGTTGTCGTCGGGGAAGGCGCCCAGATCCAAAACGCGATCATTGACAAGGAGGTCGTGATCCCGCCCCACTCGAAAATAGGTTACGATCCCAAGTCGGATGCCCAGCGCTTCGTTTTGACAACTTCCGGTATCGTGATCGTCCCGAAAAAAACGTCGGTGCCCAACTAATATATTAGCTATGATCATTCAGCCAAAAATCAGAGGATTCATTTGCACGACCGCGCACCCCAATGGCTGTGCCCAAAACGTGCAGGAACAAATTGATTACGTAAAAAAACAGAAAAAGATCGGCCGTGGTCCGCGCAAGGCCTTGATCGTTGGCGCTTCAACCGGCTACGGCTTGGCGTCGCGCATTGTTGCGGCTTTCGGGTGCGGGGCCGCGACGATCGGTGTTTTTTTCGAAAAAGAACCGGAGGACAAGCGTACGGCGTCCGCCGGGTGGTACAATTCCGTCGCCTTCGAACAAAAAGCCCGGCAGGCCGGGCTGTATGCCAAGAGCTTTAACGGGGACGCCTTTTCGGATGATATGAAAAATAAAGTGGTCGACGCGATCAAAAAAGATCTTGGCCAAATTGATCTGGTCATTTACAGCTTAGCTTCTCCCCGTCGGCAACATCCCCGGACCGGAGTGCTCGCCAAATCAGCTTTAAAACCGATCAAACAGGTTTACACAGGTAAAACCCTGGATCTCAACACGATCACGCTAGAGCCGGTGACCTTGCCTTTGGCAACCCAGGAAGAGATCGAGCAAACTGTATCCGTCATGGGTGGCGAAGATTGGGAATTCTGGATGGATGCGCTGGAAAAGAATGGTCTGTTAAGCCCGGGGGCGATGACGGTGGCGTATTCGTATATGGGCCCGGAATTGACCCGCACCATTTATCGTGAAGGAACGATCGGCCGCGCCAAAGATCATCTCGAGGCGACGGCGCGCAAATTGGATGAGCGTCTTAAAAAAATAAAAGGGCGGGCGTTTGTGTCCGTCAACAAGGCCCTGGTCACACAGTCCAGTTCCGCTATCCCCGTGATCCCTTTATATTTTGTATTATTAAACAAGGTGATGAAGGCCAAGGGCATTTACGAAGATTGCATCGCCCAGATCTATCGCCTCTTTGCCACCCGGCTTTACACCGGCGGCCCCATCCCGGTTGATGGGCACGGGCTTGTTCGAGTCGATGACTTTGAGTTGCGCGCCGATGTCCAGTCCGAGGTCAACCAGAGATGGGAGAAGCTGACCAATGAAAATCTTGCCCAGCTCGCCGATCTCGACGGATATCACGAAGAATTCCTGCGGCTTTTTGGTTTCGGATTAACCGGCGTCGACTACAACGCCGACGTCGATCATCAGCAAAAACTTCCTTCCGCGTAATTCTCCCGCGAGAAAATGAAACTTTATCACTACCCCGTCTGGTGGATGTCATATAATGTCAATATATGTCAATTAATGTAATTTTAAGCACTTAAGTAGATTCTTATGTTATTAAATGAGTTTTTATAGATCTTAATGATAAAATCTTGATAAAAGTGTTGACATATAGATGTCTCTGTAATAAATTGTTTAGGCATGTCGATGATTGCAATTGAGGTGGTCCAGTGCGTCTTAATTTATCTATGGTAGATTCCTATAATAATATGCGCTTTCATGAACTGCTGACAATCGAGGAAGTGGCGAAATATCTCCGGGTGAAGAGAAGGACCATTTATGAGTGGGTCAAGAAGGGGAAGATTCCCGCCATCAAGACCGTGGGACAGTGGCGATTCAAGAAGGATCGGATCGACGCCTGGCTTGATGGGAAATAAATGACGGCGTAACTTATGGAACGATAGTGAACATAAGTTACTGCCGGAATTTACCCCGCACTTTCTGTGCAATTATTTAGAAAGTGCGGGGTCCAATTCGTACAATGCAATTTACGTTCACTTCGTTCCGTAAATTGCGTACTCATTGGAGGAGGAAGCATGGCTGAGACAAAAGTAACCAGAAACGTGGAACAGGATATCCGGGAGTTGGTGGCCGAGATCCTGGAAACCGAGCCGCAAGAGATCGGCATCGATGCCCATTTCGTCAAGGACCTGGGGATGGATTCAATGATGGCCCTGGAGATCCTGGCCGGCATCGAAAAGAAATATCGTATCGTCATCCCCGAAGAAACATTGCCGAAATTCACGTCCTTGCGGGCGACCATCACGATCGTCGAAGGCATTTTAAAAAAGAAATAACGTCAACGAACCCAAAAACGAGGAGAGAACATGTATTTCAAGAAGCTGGAACTTTTCGGGTTTAAATCGTTTGCGGATCGGACAGTCCTGAACTTCGAACCGGGCATAACCGCGGTGGTGGGGCCCAACGGATGCGGCAAAAGCAACATCTTTGATGCTATCCGCTGGACCCTCGGAGAGCAGAGCACCAAGGAGCTGCGCGGCGCCTCGATGGAAGACGTTATTTTTAACGGGACGGCCCAGAAACCGTCTTTGGGTTTTGCCGAGGTCAGCATTACCTTCGCGAACCCCAACCGCGCGCTGGCTATCGATTATGACGAAGTGACGATCACGCGGCGGTTGTTCCGTTCCGGCGAGAGCGAATACATGCTCAACAAGACGGTCGTGCGGCTGAAAGATATCCAGGAATTACTGATGGGAACAGGGATCGGCGCGGAGGCGTATTCCCTGGTCCAGCAGGGAAAGGTCGATCTTGTTGTCAGCGCCCGGCCCGAAGACCGGCGGATGATCTTTGATGAGGCTTCCGGCATCACCAAATATAAATCGAAAAAAAGAGAAGCTTTAAATAAATTAAAGGACACCGAGAATAATCTGCTGCGCCTTAATGACATTGTCATCGAAGTTCGCCGGCAGATCGGTTCCATCGAGCGCCAGGCCAATAAGGCCCGCAAATATCAGGAAGAGTTCAAGAATCTCGAGCGCCTCGAGATCCGTTTGGCTAAAGATCAGGTCGGGTCTTTTGAACACAAACGCGCCGAGATCAACGAAGAGATCCAGGCCTTGAAGACAAAAGAAGCGGCGATGAACAAGGAGCTGGAAGGGCGTATCGCTCTTTTGACCGGCGAGATGAATTGTCTTGCGGAATTGGAACAAAAGATCAACGACGTGCACGCGCAAGAGATCAAGCTCGACGGGCAGATCGATCTGGACAATCGCCAGATCGGGTTCAATGAAGAGCGCATTGAAGGTGTCCGGCAGAGCAGCGAAAAGATCAAGGAACAAAAAAAGCAGCTGATCGAGCGTTGCCGCACCCAGCAGGAGAAAGTCGAGAAGCTAAAGCAGGAATTGGGCGTTATCCAGGACAGTTTGCAATTTAACGAGCAGAGCCTCAAGGAAAAGCGGGTTGAACTCAAACGATGCGAATCCGTCATTCAGGAGGCCAAGGCCAAAATTCTGGAGAACGAAGAGAAGATCATGACCCTGACTTCCCAGCAGGTGAGCGTACGCAATGAGCTTACCGATGTAATGAAGGAAATCCAGGGGGCACTGGCACGCAAACGCCGTTTGGAGATCGAGCGGGAAAAAGTTTCCATCGAACATAAGGACATGGAAGAGCGGCTCGATCAGGTGGAGGGCGAAACCAATGCTATTAACGGGAAAATCTCCCAGCTGGAAAAAGCAAAAGACGATCAGGGCGTTTTGCTCAACCGGCTCAAGGACGCTTTGGCGACGCTCAAGGCAGCGATCTATGAGCTGGAAAAGAAAGAATTGTTCTATACGTCGCAGAAGGATTTTATCGAACGCCTGCACGCGCAGTATCAGGATATCCCGGACCCGATCATTGAAGGGCGGTTGATCACTCCCAACGCGCCCCTGGAGCACCATACGGGGATCATCGGGAAGGTCAAGGAAGTCCAGTCCGTGCACAACGGCAAGCTTGGATTTTTCAAAAATCTTTTTGCCCGCAGCGACGTCCAGCAGCTCTATGAGATCGTCTGCGAAGCGAAATTCATCGAGCTGGATCCGCAGCAAATATCGAGAAAGATCGCAGAGATCCGCGCGGAGATCCAGGGCCTGAAAGCGCAGGAAGAAACTGATGCGGCGCGCCTTGAGGAGGCGAGCCAGGCGGTGCGCAGCATTGAGCAGAATATCCATGATCATGAAAGGGCTCTTTCCGTCGTGAGATCACAGAAGGAGGATATTCTGGAAAAGACGAACAAGCTGCGGGAAGAATTGGAACTGGCTGTTTCCGAACTGCAAGAAGTCGAGGTGATCCTTGCCGCCGTCAAGAAACGCGAAGAGCAGCTGAACTATCAGCTGGACACGGTCAACCAGGATATTGAATGGTGCCAGGCCGATATCAAGGACAAGCAGAACTGGATCACGGCGAAATCGCAGGAAAAAGAGGAGGTCACGGTCGCGATCGCCCAGATCGAGGCTGAACTTGAATCCCAAAAAGATAAATTGAACAGTTCCCAGGAGCATGCGGAGATGTTCTCCAAAGACCTGGACAGCTGGCTGGAGGAGATTAAACGCATCGACGATGAGATCACAACGGGAGAATCCCGCGCGGCGCAGCTCCGGCAAGAAACCGAAGTTTTGGTCAGTGAGATCGATAGTCTCAAAGAGAAAAAAGAATCCTTCAAGGAGGTCATGGCGGCCCACGCGCAGCAAAAACAAGGAATCGCGCAAAGGATCCAGGACGCCCGCACGAACATGTCCGCGATGGAGCAGGAGATCGACGGGATCAAACAGCAGATCCATGACCAGCAGATGAAGGAACAGGAGTTGACTTTCGAGGAGAAAGGTTTAAAAGACCGTCTGCACCAGGCGTACAAGGTCAATATCGATGAGGTATCGCAGGCGCCTTCGGAAGAAGGATCGGCAGCGCAAGCGCCGCAGACACCGGAGATCACCTTAAGCGGCGAAGAGCTGGTCCAGGAGATTGAGCGTCTGCGCAAACGTTGCGATGCCTTTGGAAGCGTCAATCTCGTCGCTATCGAAGAATATGAAGAGCTCAAGAAGCGTTTTGAATTCTTAACGAAGCAGCAAAGTGATCTCTTGGAGGCCAAGTCGCAACTGATGGAAACGATCACCAAGATCAACCGTTCCACGCGCCAGATGTTCATGGACACCTTCACGAAAGTGGGCGATGAGTTCCGGACCCACTTCAAGATGCTCTTTGGCGGTGGCGAGGCAGAGTTGGTCCTCCTGGATCCGGAAAATGTTCTGGAATCCGGCATCGACATCATCGCGCGGCCCCCGGGAAAGAAGCTGCAGAACATCAGCTTGCTTTCCGGTGGTGAGAAGACCCTGACGGCGATCGCCCTGATCTTCGGCGTCTTTAAGGTCAACCCGAGCCCGTTCTGTATCCTTGATGAGATCGACGCGGCGCTGGATGATTCCAACGTCGGACGGTTCAGCTATATACTCAAGGAATTCGCGAAGATCGCGCAGTTCATCGTGATCACGCACAATAAAAAGACCATCTCCAGCGCCAATGTGATGTATGGCATCACGATGCCGGAAACGGGTATCTCGAGGATCGTTTCGGTGAAGTTTGCCGATGAGAAGAAGGAAGAGCCGGCCTTGGCGGCGGCTTAAACATATTTAGTCGGCGCAGATACGATTCTTGCCGCTGAATTTTGCGATGTACATGGCCTTGTCGGCCTTGGCGATGAATTCTTCTTTTGTGTGCGCATCTTCGGGGAAGGTGCTCAAGCCAATGCTGACGGTCACATGAAGTTTTTCCACGTTTGTATCCGCAGATAACTGGAAGGTCTGTCCCGCTATCTTTTCCCGAATACGCTCCGCAATGACCATACCTTGTTCTTTGGTCGTTTGCGTCAGGATAATGGCGAATTCCTCGCCGCCGTAGCGGCAGGCGTAATCATTTTCCCTCGAGGAATCCTTCAAAATATTGGCGATCTCCCGCAAGACAATATCTCC
>ORMF011050237.1_pt1 | contig 150134 bp, 146 predicted proteins | sample 1779871 | NCBI WGS metagenome assembly ORMF01 (sample SAMEA104232316, study PRJEB22302) | groundwater metagenome | biome: forest; feature: aquifer; material: groundwater | place: USA | collected 2011-08-07 | depth 5.4 m | reverse complement strand
TTTACAAGGGAGCCATGTGCTTTATAGGCCTCACGAACACACAATCCGATCACAGTCAGTCAGGGCCTAGCGACAAAAAATGGCGGAACTCGAGGCTAGCAAAGTCCGGCGAAACGAGCTCGCGATGACATAGCGCGCCTGCCCGGCGTCACCTCCGCCAAACTCAGCGCGGTGGTAGCGGGCACCCAGCTCGTCCGCGGGGAGTTCGGCGAGCGCCCGTGCTTGTCACGTATGTAAGGGCAGCCCGGAAGGCAATCGACGTGATCCTGGATGTCGAGGAGCGGTAATGGCCCGCGGCAAGCGCAACCGGACGCTGGAAGATTACATAGACCTCCCCTACCGAATGGAGGTCTATGGGGACGACGACTGCTGGGCTGCCGAGTTCCCAGATCTTCCCGGCCTCGTTGCGGCGCACGAGACCTGGGCTGGTCTGCTGGATGCTGTTGAGGATGCCAAGCGCGCGTGGTTCTCCGTCGCCCTGGAACATGGCGATCCCGTTCCGGAACCAGGGGCTGTTGAGGATCAATACAGTGGAAAGCTCAACTTGCGCCTGCCAAAGAGCCTGCATGCTGCCGCGGCCAGAGCGGGGGAGCTCGACGGTGTCAGTCTCAACACCTTCATCGTCGCTGCAATGGCAAGAGAGCTTGGAGTAAGGGAGCACAGCACCGCTGCCGAGTCGCAACGCTCGGGTGACGATTCGCGCGCGTCGGTGACGCAAGCGATGCGCGAGGACGTTGCAGCGGCTCGGCTGGCAGCTTCCAAGGCCCTTGGGCGCACCGTGTCGGGCTCGAGACGTCGTGCCGAGTGACCTGAGGCTCAACGCAGAGCGAAGGAGCCCGCACCTTCTGTGGGAACCTGGCAGCAGCCCTGCTGGATCAGGTAACCGCTGCAGCAAGCATTGAACGAACCCTCAAACACGAACCCGTGGACCAACTGGCGTATCGGGCCCGCCTGCGGCGTGACGTATCTGCCGCCCGACATCGCCTTCGTCAAGCTCAGCGCTGTCAAGCGAAATAGTGGAAGTACCATAGCCGCGCGCGTGGAGCTCCGTGAACGCTATTCCGGCGCCTCAAAGCTCCTCCGGCAATTCCCCCGATATCTCCTGACTGGTTGTCGACCATGGCAGGCACCATCGGGTGTATGCTCCGCCTGGCCAGCAAGCAGCGGAGCTCTGGGAGCCCGTCCTTGCCGCCGGATCGAGGTGGAACCAATGCAGCGCGGATACTGGAGCGCGGCCCTTGTAATCCTGGCGGCATGCTTATCAGTTGTTGCGCTTGGCGCGCCAGCCGCGCTGGGTGCACGCAGCCGGTCTCTTCAGAGCCGACAGGCTGAGGCACCGGCTGGCAGCGAGACCGCGGGCGGTGGGTGGCAGGTTCTGGCTGGCGACCGCACAGGCCCCGGCCAATTCGATGGCCCGAGCGGCGTGGCGGTGGACAGCGACGGTAACGTCTACGTGGCTGATTCGCGAAACGATCGGATCCAGAAGCTGTCGCCCACCGGGGAACCCCTGGCCCAGTGGGGGACTCTCGGCAGCAGCCCCGGTCAGTTCAGAGGACCTGAGGGCGTGGCGGTGGACGGGCAGGGCAACGTCTACGTGGCAGATACCCACAACAATCGGATACAGAAGCTGACGCCAGATGGGGAGCCCCTGGCCGAGTGGGGCTCTCCTGGCAGCAGCCCCGGCCAGTTCCTTGATCCTGAGGGCGTGGCGGTGGACGGGCAGGGCAATATCTATGTGGCTGATAAGGACAACGATCGGATTCAGAAGCTGTCCGCAACCGGGGAGCCCCTGGCCGAGTGGGGCTCCCGTGGCAGCGCCCCCGGCCAGTTCGAGCACCCTTTGGGCGTGGCGGCGGACGGGCAGGGCAACGTTTACGTGGCCGGTGCCGGCAACAACTGGGTGCAGAAGCTGTCAGCCGATGGAGAGCCTCTGGAGCAATGGGGCACGCTGGGAAGTGCCCCCGGCCAGTTCTATGGACCTCGGGGCGTGGCGGTGGACAGCGAGGGTAACGTGGACGTGGCCGATGCCGGCTACCATCGGATTCAGAAGCTGTCACCCGCCGGGGGCCCTCTGGCCCAGTGGGGCGGCGAAGGCAGCGCCCTCGGCCAGTTCGAGCACCCTTTGGGCGTGGCGGTGGACGGCGCGGGCAGCGTCTACGTGACGGATACGGGGAACGATCGGATTCAGAAGCTGTCCGCTGCTGGGGAGCCGCTGGTCCAATGGGGCGTCGATCGGCCTGCGCCGCCGGCGTTGAGTCCGGTTCCGCCTTCACGGCTGCCTGCGCAGCCCGCTATCCCAGGTCAGTTCAACGGTCCTGGGGGCGTGGCGGTGGATGGGCAGGGCAATCTCTACGTGGCCGATACGTGGAACTATCGAATTCAGAAGCTGTCCGCTGCCGGGGAGCCTGTGGTGCAGTGGGGCGCGCCCGGAAATGCCCCCGGCCAGTTCGATCGACCCGCGGGCGTGGCGGTGGACGGGCAGGCCAACGTCTACGTGGCCGATACCTTCAATAATCGGATACAGAAGCTGACGCCAGATGGGAAGCCCTTGGCCCAGTGGGGCTCTCGTGGCAGCAGCCTCGGCCAGTTCATAGGACCCGAGGGCGTAGCGGTGGACGGGCAGGGCAACATCTACGTGGTAGACAGCGGGAACAGTCGAATTCAGAAGCTGTCCGCCACCGGGGAGCCCCTTGCCCAGTTGGGGACATACGGCAGCAGCCCCGGCCAGTTCCTAGGACCTGAGGGCGTGGCGGTGGACGGGCAGGGCAACGTCTATGTGGCCGACACTGGGAATCACCGGATTCAGAAGCTGACGTTGCCCGGCCGGCCCTGATGCAGACCGTGTCATCGGCTCCCGTATTTTGGGGCGGCGCGAGGGCGGACGCGTGTCACGCCGCGCCTATCAAATCGTCCTAACAACAGAAACAGGGCGGAGGCCGCAGTTAAGAGTATCGGGCCGATGATGGCGTGCCCTGCGAGGCCACTTGCCTTCGCCAAGGTCCAGGAGATGGCGGGCATCAGGCTCGTCCCCGCGCAACTCGGCGAGGGCCACCTGCTGCATGTCTATTCCTACCCCAACGACGAGGACGCCGTGACCGTCGGTAATCCCGACGGTCACGCGCTAAGGGCAGATACGGTCGTCGTGCCCGCATAACCGCGATTACGTGACGGCGATCCCGTCTTTTTCGAGCTCCAGGGCGCTCTTGCCGACGAGCAGCGGGTCGTACTTGCCGCTCGAGCCGGTCGGGAGGCGATCGCCGACGTTGCGGATCTTGCGCTCGGCGATGCCGCCGGCGTCCTCTTCCGTCGCGATGTGGATGCAGACGTTGCGGGAGGCGTCCCGGATCACACCCATCGGGTCGTCGCCACGGAGGACGGTCTCCATGTTCTCGGTGAGCAGCTTGCGGAAGAGGATGATGCCTCTATCCGACGTGCCCAGCTTTTCGTTGGTGCGATCGGTGATCGGCCCCTGCGTGTACCACATGGCGCTGTCCTGGCCGCTGTTGTTGTCCAGCGTTGACCAGGTCGGGTGGCCGCGGCCGTCCACGCCGGGGATCGGCACCTCGTAATTCGGGATCGTGTCCTGCTGGACTGGCTGGCCGTTCTTGGGCGGGCGCGCGTTGTACCAGACGTGGAGCGTGTTCTCGTCGTCGATGGGCACGCGGTACTGGAAGCTGTTCACGTTGACGAGGATGTTGGGGAAGACGATCGGGTGGCCGAGCGCCCACTCCGGGGAATCCTCGGTGCTGTTGTCCCACATGCGGCACTTGACGATGCCGAACTCGAAGACGTCGAAGCCGATCCGCTTGTGGTGGCGCACGTCGTGCGAAAGCTCCGTCTTGCCGAGGCGCTCGAGGACGTAGTTGTCGAAGCGACGATGCAGCCACTCGACGTGGGTTGGATCGAGCGAGTTGTCCATGATCTGCATCCAGTTGCAGGGGATCACAGCCCAACCGATCGAGCGCTGGAGGCCCGGCTGCACCAGCAGCTCGAAATCTGGCAGCAGCGGCGCGGGATCGGGGCCAAGGTAAGCGAACACGAGCCCGCCCAGCTCCTGCGCCCGATACGACTTGACCGACGTGCGCTCGGCAAAGGTGCTATCCGGTGCGTCCATATCCTCGGCGGGCCGCTCCACGCATTGGCCCGCCGTGTCGAACATCCAGCCATGGTAGGCGCAGCGCAACCCTTCCTTCTCCGGAATCCCGAACACGAGACCCGCCTTGCGGTGCGGGCATTGCGGCTCAACCAGCCCGTAGCGGCCCGCGCGATCCCGGAAGAGGACGAGGTCCTCGCCCAGGATGCGCACTGCCTTCACGGGCTCCTGCTCCGTCTCGCTCGTCGAAGCGATTGGGTACCAGTAGCGGCGGAACAGCGTTCCCATGTCCGTGCCGGGCCCGATTCGGCAAAATCGTTCGTTCTCTTCCTTGGTGAGCACTTGTCCTCCCTCTACCTGGGGCCGTCTTGTGCGCCAGTATCCCGCAGGAGATGGAGGTGTGGCAACTCATGGTCGCTCATTTTGCGCGGGCCCTCGGGTCGTCTTGCGCGGGTACCCCGGGCCGCGAAGTGTCAGCAACTTGACGCTTGCGGACGCTTGCACCGTCGTATGATCGGCCACGGTGAGGCAGGCGCTTCACGCAACGTTCTCGGAGCAGTCCGATGGAATGGTACAAGGCGCCGGCACGCGGGTCCCCACCTCGGGTCCGTTTGGCTTGGCGGCGCTTCCTGGCGCCATTCCGGGCACCCCGACGCCCCCGGTGGGCTTTGCACAACACCCGAGTCTGCACAAAAGGGCAGGCTGCGAACGGCTGACCGCACCGACTGGAGAAGCCCGCGCACGTGACCGCCACGTGACAGGTGGGCGTGCAAGAGATCTTTACATCCCCAATAGTGACTATTAGAATCGGCCGGCGATCTGAAATGCGTGCATTCTGCGTAGTGGAATCAGGGTGAGCCCATGCCGCGTAAGACCTGGCACTTTCAGCTTGCTGATGGAAGCCACACGGTGACCCTTGAGCACGGGTCGATATCCGGCAAGCGCGTAATCCAGCTAGACGACCAAGTTATCGAGCGATCCTCCAAGCTCATCGACTTTGGTAGCACCCACACCTTTGACGTGAACGGACATCGATGCACGGTACGGATCCGGACCAATGGGATCACCCCGCAATACGCATTTGAGGTCGCAGCTGGTCCCAATGGAGAACACCTGACCGCGGGGCCGTCCGTGCCTGAGGCCGGGCATGAGACCATGCGGCGCGAAATACGATCCTGGGGCCGTTGGCTCCTGTTCTGGGGTGTGATTCAATTGGTTGGAGGAGTGGTTGGAGGATCCCTTTTCTCTGGTACCTGGGCGGTTGTGCTCATCTCCATCGGACTTGCTTCCTTTGTCTTTCGCACGCCCGCGAACTTCGTTCTCTATGCGACCGTGCTGTTTTGGGCAGGGCTAACTAACGCTGTTGCTGGCGGAGCGGGCGGCTTGGTGATTGCAGTGGTGCAGCTGGTGTTGTCTGTTTGGTGCTTCGCAAGTTCTATCGGTATCGAGAGTGGATCAGAGATAACGCAGTAATAGGTGGGCCAGGCAGTTCATTAGTTCGCCGGATAGGCGATCGTCCCGAGCGCGTCTTCCCACTGATTGCGGTACTGCTGACGTCGATTGCCGTTCTCGGCCTACTCGTTCTGGTTGTCGCATCGATCATCTTGGACAGCGTGGCTTCCGAGACCTCGTCGGTAAACCCGTGGGCATCCTTTGCGGAAATCGACCTCAACATCGCCGTGCTCGGATTCGCTTTTGGGCTTGCGTCCATCCTGGCTCGCTACCGGTATCGTGAGCTCGCAATCGCAAGCCTCGCGGTTACGTCAATTCCACTGGTGGGATGTATCCTGATCGTCCTGCAGCCGTAGGCCTTTGGCCCCGGTTCCACGTTGCGCTGCGCTGCCAAAGCAGGGTTTACGCTCACCAGGGGTGCTGCCCGCCGGACGGCGCCATTTCATCGTCGAGGCTCACCAGCCTGGACCGGAAGTGTCAGCAACTTGACATTTCCGGTCGCTTGCAGCCGTGTATGATCGGCCAATGTGAGTCTAGTGTCTCACGTAACGATCTAGGAGCCGTGCCATGGAACGATACGATGCCGAAAATGCCGCCAATCCCGAGGAGCTCGCCACGCGCGCGCATGAGGCCTTCGCTACGCATGCCGAGCACGCCGGACACGGCCAGGGCGCCGAGGCGAGCGCATCAGTCCGGGAGGTGCGTTACAAGGGGCGCCGCATTCGCATCGAGACCACCTATCGCATCACGGTGGATGGCAAGCCGGTCACCGGCCACGTAATGGTCAATGAAGAGGGGCGGGTGCATTACCACTCCATCCCGAATCAGGAGTTTCCTTCGGCGGTGGATATGGTCAAACGCATCATCGATCTCGTCCCGCCAGGAACCCCATTGCCGAACCCGGGCGACCATGATCAGGGCGGCGGAGCCCACCACTAATCGAACCGAGGTGTATCGTGCCTGTTCGGCCAAATATTCTTACCGATGCGACCGCGCGCAATGCGTACGTCCAGGGAGTGCTCGCCCTCAATCGTGAGATGACCAGCGTCACGACGGGAGGGCTCGGCATCAGCGGTCCCAACACACCGCTTTCCACGTGGGACCTCTTTGTCCTCTGGCATTACTACACGATGAACACCGCGACCCCGGCCGGCTCGAGTCGGAACGCCGCGCATCGGGGGCCGGTCTTTCTGCCCTGGCACCGGTGGATGCTGTTGTTGCTCGAGACGCAGCTTCAGCGCGTCTTGAACAACCCGAATTTCGGGTTGCCCTACTGGGATTGGGCCGCCGACGGCGACCGGCCGATACCGCAGCAGTCCGGTCTCGCGCTCTGGACCCACATCAGCACCACGTTGCCGAACGGTCCCTTCGCGTTCAATCCGCAAAGCGCGCAAAGCTTTCGTGTGCGCGTATGGGAGAACCCGTTCACCGGCCAGCTCGAGGCCGTCAATCGCGCGCTCTGGCGTGAGCTCGGCCAGGACACGCAATCGCCGGGCCTTCCGACCACGGCCGCGGTCACGGAGTCGCTCCGGCGCACCCGCTACGACCGTTCGCCCTACACCGCGTCATCCACCAACAACTTCCGAAACGAAGTCGAAGGCTGGACTGGTGCCGTAGTGCCGGGCCTCCACAACCGCGTGCATGTCTGGGTGGGGGGTGACATGGGCCCGGGCACCTCGCCCAACGATCCAGTCTTCTATTTGAATCATTGCAACGAGGACCGGATCTGGGAGGGCTGGATGGTCGGACGGGGGCGGATCTACGAGCCACCGGCCACGGCGGCCCAGAATCTCTTCCGGCACCGGCTGAGCGATCCGCTCCTGTCGATGCTCACGCAGCAACAGCCGCTGGTGTCGCAGATGCTCGACCTAAGCCTGTTCGTGCCGGCCGCCAGGGTTCCCACCTACGACGTTCTCCCTGCCGTGCCGTAACAGAGGCGGGTTGACGATGAATCACACGGTGCTTACGTTCATCGCGCCAGTCGATAGAGATCGGCTCGCCGCTCTCGAGGCGCTGCTTGCCCAGATGGAGCCGGACCCGGGCAAAAATAAAGTCGTGCCCTTTGCGAGCATCGATGGGCTGCATTTTGCGAGCCTCGTCATCCTACCCGCAACCGAGGGGTACGAGCCCTATCTGGTTTTCGAGAACAATTTCGACGGCCCGCTCGATTCGTATTTGGACGCCCTGCTTGGGAAGGCTGCGCCAGGGCTCCACCAGATCTTCAATCACTGCGCGGATTATCCACAGGCCCAGTCCCCGATGCCGATAGGGCTTCGGGCGTACCTTATGCGGCACGTCGTCCGGCCGAATGCCTACCACGTGGGCACGCCGGGCCGAAGCCGGGAGCGCATCCACCGGGAGACCGATCTCCGGCGTGAGCTGCACACGTTTGTCGATGGGCTCGCCGCCGCGCCAGGCACGGCCCCGGGTTTGGGCCAACCGCCGGCCGCACTTCGGCAGCGCATCCAGGGCTTCGTGACCCTTCACGCACCGTGGGTCGCGGGGACGGGGCCGCGGCTCTCCCGCGGTGAGCTCCTGATGCCGCGGGTGGTGCTTGGCGTAACCATCGTGGCGGCGATCCTGCTTTTCTGGATTCTCATCCCCGTCGGGCTCATCTGGCTCGCGCTCCTCTCCTTTCAGGAAAGTCGCGACCTGGTGCAGTCCACGGCGCCGGCGCATGACGACCTCCAGCGGCTCCTCGACCGCGAGAGCCGCACCCACATCGTGCAGAACCACATGGCGAACATCAGCCACGTCAAAGACGGGTGGCTGCGGCGGACGACACTCTGGATCGTGTTGTGGTTGGCGAACCGGTGGCCCGGGTTTCGACCAACGGCGAGCTGAGCGGTATCCCGAGCATTCACTTCGCGCATTGGTCGATGATCGATGGCGGCCGGCGGCTCCTCTTTCTCACGAACTACGATGGCAGTTGGGAAAACTATCTCGACGACTTCATCGATAAGGCGAGTGGCGGGCTCTCGGCGATCTGGAGCAACAGTCGGGGGTTCCCACGCAGCTACCTGCTCGGGCTTCGCGCAGGTGGCTCGCGGGACGGAGTCCGCTTCAAGGCGATCGCCCGGGACAAGCAGGTCTACTCGAACGTTTGGTACAGCGCGTACCCGGCGCTGACGGTGCAGGCGATCGATGGCAACAGCACGATCGTGGAGGAGATGTATCGCCCGCTGCCCGACGACGAAGCGAAGGTGAGGGAGTGGCTGTGGCGGTTCTAAGCACAGACAGCGGACCTGGTCGCGATGACGCGGTCGAGTCGCTTCCGATCGGAGATATCCAGGGGCTCGTGTTGAGCGGCTACGGCCACCTGTCGTGCGCCGCGTACCTCATGTTGCAGGTGACGGATCCCGCTGCCGCGCGGCGCTGGCTCGCCGGGGTGGCAGCGGAGCTCACGACGGGTACGTCGCGCACGCCGCCCTACGTGAATCTGGCCTTGACCTACGCGGGGTTGGCAGCGCTCGGGCTTCACCCCGATGATCTCAAGACGTTTCCCTCGGCCTTTCGGGATGGGATGGCGAGCGAGCGCCGCGCTCGAATCCTCGGCGATCGCCAGGAGAGCGCACCCGCTGCCTGGCGCTGGGGCGGACCGAGCACAGAGCCGGTGCACCTGCTGTTGATGATCTTCGAGCGCGATGCCGATCGACTCAACGCGGAGCTCGCGCGACGCCGCCTCGGGATCGGCCCAGCCACCGGACTCCACGAGGTGACCACGCTGGAGGCGGGCCGGCAGCCGGACAGCCGGGAGCATTTCGGCTTCGCCGATGGGATCGCTCAGCCGGTGATCGAGGGGACCGTCAAATCAGTCGCCGGGCGACCGAGCCCCGGCGCCGCGCCAGTCGTGAAGCCGGGTGAGTTTCTCCTGGGGTATCCGAATGCCTACGGCCAACCTGCCGACGTTTCAACGGTGGCCCCGGGGCGCGACCGAGCGAATCTGCTGCCAACGGTGCGGCCGGACCAACTCCGGGGCCTGACGGACAACCAGCCGGGCGATCACGACCTCGGCCGCAATGGGACGTACCTGGTGTTCCGGCAGCTCGCCCAGGACGTTGCCGGCTTCTGGCGCTTCTTGGACGATGCCGCTCGAGCGCACGGGCTCCTCGGTGCGGGCGGACGGGCCTACCTCGGCGCCAAGCTCGTTGGGCGCTGGCCGAGCGGCGCGCCGCTCGTGAAGTCGCCCGACGCGGATCCACTGGCCGGCAGTGGCGAACTGAGCACTGATAACGATTTCGGCTACGCGGCAGCGGATCCGCACGGGTTCGCCTGCCCTATCGGCGCGCACATCCGGCGAGCGAATCCACGCGACTCGCTAGTCACCAGCCACATCAAGGCTCCGCAGGCCGCGGAGTCGGCCAATCGCCATCTCCTCCTGCGCCGGGGCCGATCATATGGGGACCGGCTGCCGGACATGCCATTTGGGGACGAGATTCCGGAGGACGATGGGCGGGAGCGGGGCCTCCTCTTCGCTTGCCTCAACGCGGACGTGGAGCGCCAGTTCGAGTTCGTCCAGCAGACGTGGATCAACAACCCGGTGTTCGGCGGACTCGGCGGTGAAGTGGACCCGCTGATCGGCGATCAGGAAAAGGTGGATGGCACGATGACGATCCCTGGGGATCCGCTCCGCACGCGCGTTCGCGGCATGCGCCGTTTCGTGACCGTGAAAGGCGGGGCGTACTTCTTTCTTCCCAGTCGCTCGGCCCTCATCTATCTGGCGGGCCTCGAGAACGCTCCTGGAGAACGAGGCTCGGACTAGCGCTCGGATCCTTGTATGATCTCGTTTGCGCGTTATCGACCCTGCCCTGCTTTGTCTTTCTCCACCGAAATTGGTCGTGTTTCTGTTCTTAGGGGCCGGGTCACATGCGCCGGCCGCCCGGCGGGTCGCTCGGATGGGGCCCGAAGGGGTCGTACCCGGCGAAGTCCTTGTAGGCTTCGATCATAGTTTCGTCGTCGGCCCGCGTGGGATCCCAATCCTTGCGAATCTGGGCGCTAATCGTTCTGAAGTCCTGGCGTAGGTCCTCGATGGTCATCCGCCCGACGAAGTAGTACCCGTTGTACACCCGATGGATCGTCAGATCCGGGTAGAGCACGTAATCACGGGGGAGATCAACCTGGCGGCGGGACGTGACTTCAAGCATGCCCATCTCCCTCTGCACGAGGCGATCGGCGTCCGAGAGAAACGGAAACGTGGCGCCCAGCCCTATGCGGAGGGCGGCATTCTCGCGCCACGTGTCGGTGCTGATGGCGACGACCTTACAGTACGAGACGGTGAGCTCCCGTTGGTATTCCACGAGGAGGCGCAACTGCACCACACATTTCGGTCAGTACCAGCCTCGGTAGAACACCACCGCCAGTGGGTCTCGGCCCGCGTTCAACTCGGAAAGGCGTACCGTCTCGCCCGTATGGTCAGGCAGCGCGAGGTCCGGAAACTTCGCCCCCGGACCGAATTCGTCAAGCTTCACCATCGAAATCCTCCTGGGCCGGTTGACTGCTGGGCTGTATTGTAGGGCGACGACCTGGCAATGCGGCCCCAGGGCACAGCCCCGCGATCCATCCAGGAGGAGTGCGAGGCATGGGGCGCGAACGCTTGCGCAAGCGCGTCCAGTACGACCAATCGTTGGAGTACTACCGAGCTGGGAAAGAGCCGCGCGCGAATGGCAAGGTCGCCATTGGCTGAGTTGAGGGGGCGAGCGCCATTTCAAGTGCTCTGCGCACCCGACAAGTTCAAGGGCACGCTAACCGCTGTCAGCGCGGCCGAGGCGATGGCGCGCGGCGCCCGGCAAGCGGGCCCTAACGTCCTTGCAGAAGTTTGCCCGGTCGCGGACGGTGGCGAGGGCACGCTCGATGCGCTGGTCGCGGCGCAGGGCGCGACGATCCACCACGCAACGGTGACCGGCCCACTCGGCGACCCGGTGGCGGCGCGCTACGGGATCACCGCGGACGGCCGCACGGCGATCGTCGAGCTGGCGGAGGCGTCGGGTCTGATGCTGGTGCCCGCCGGGCGCCGAGTGCCGACGCTCACGACGACGTATGGCACCGGCGAGCTCATCCGCATCGCCACAGAGCGCGGCTGTGATGCGGTGATCCTCGGCGTGGGCGGCAGCGCGACGTGCGACGGCGGCCTCGGTCTGGTCCAGGCGCTTGGTGCGCGGATCTGGGACAACGGCGGCCGGCGTATCCATCAGCAATTCCGCGGTGGCATGCTCGGTCTGGTCGAGAGAGTCGAGGCACCGCCGACGCTTCCCACGATTCGCGTCGCCTGCGACGTGACCAACCCACTCTTCGGCCCCCACGGTGCCGCCTTCACGTTTGGGCCGCAGAAGGGCGCGACGCCGGGCCAGGTCATGCTCTTGGACGCAGGCCTTGCGCACCTGGCGGCCATCCTCGGCGGCGACCCGCACGCTACCGGTGCCGGAGCGGCAGGCGGGGTCGGCTACGGATTGGCCACGCTGTGCGGCGCACGGCTCGAGCGCGGCGTGGATCTGGTACTCGACGCAATCGGGTTCTCCGGCCGATGTGAGGGCGCAGACCTCGTCCTCACCGGCGAGGGGCGCCTCGACGAGCAAACTCTGGACGGCAAGGCCGTCGCTGGTGTCGCGGCGGCGGCGCACCGGACCGGAGTGCCGACAATCGCGATCGTGGGCTCGATGGGGCCTGGTGCCGAGGCCTGTACCGATCCCGCCGAGAACGGCTTGTTGCAGCGCGCCATCGGTTTGGCCGAACGTTTCGGGCATGAGCGCGCCGTCCGTGAGCCGGCCACGTTACTGGAAGCGGTGGCGCGGATGGTGGTCGCGAGGGAAATGCAGGTTCCCTCCACGAAAGACCCTTGTTAGCGGAACCACTCGCGCTGGCCCGCGATGTACTCCGCGGTCCGATAGGCCAGCGCCGCGATCGTGCAGGTGGGCGGGTACCCCGCCATGGTTGGGAAGTCGGATGAGCCGACGACGAAGAGGTTTGGCACGTCGTGGCTCTGGCAGTAGCCATTGACGACGGACCGCGTTGGGTCGCTGCCCATCCGCGTTCCACCCGCCCAGCGGCTCGGCGTCGTCTTCGCGTCGGACCACACCTGGCTTGCGCCGGTCTCGCGCATGATGCGCTCGCCGACCTCCGCCAGAAACCGCCGCAACCGCAGCTCATTTTCGTGGAGCGCAAACGTCACACGCGGGAGCGGGACGCCCCATTCGTCCTTCCGGCGCGGGTCGAGGTCGACCCGATTCTCGGGGTGCGGTAGCGTTTCGGCCTGCATGTTGAGCTCGAACATCCGGTTGTAGTAGCGGGTGAAGAACTCCTTGTACTCACGCCCCCAGCGCCGCATTCCAGGAGGCAGGACGTCAACGCGCTCGACCGGTGTGCCGCCGCCGCTCGTCCCGATCGTCCCGCCGCGGATGAAGCCCAGGCCCGCGTGGTCGAAGTTATTGCCGTTGAAGTCGTCGATGCGCATCGCGGCGGAGCCGGGGCCGATGAAGCCGTTGACGACGACGTTGTCGTAGACACCGGCCGCCCGAACGTCGCCGTGGGCGAGGATGCACTTCCCGACCATATCGCTCGAGTTCGCGAGTCCGCGCCGCGTCCGGCGCCCGCCATCCCCGGACAGCAGCAGCAGGCGCACGTTCTCATAGACGAACGCGGCCAGGATTACGACCCGGGCGCGTTGCTCGTGGATCTGGCCGTCGGGATCGAAGTACTGGACGCCCGCGGCGCGGCCCGCGTCGTCCGTCGTAATGCGGAAAACCTTGGAGTGCGTTCGCAGGTCAACCTTTCCGGTACTCAATGCGACCGGAATGGCGGTGTAGAGCGTCGCGGCCTTGGCGTGAACGTGGCAGCCGTATAGGTTGCAGTGGCCGCAGTACACGCACGCGGGCCGCTCGGGCATGCGCGTGTCGTACGGCTCCGGCGGGCGGTAGGACTCCGAGAGAATCCCCGCCGGGCTTTCGAACGGGTGGTAGCCGAGTCGTTCGCAGGCGCCCTCGAAAATCTCGCCACGTGCATTGCGCCGTAAGGGTGGCAGGGGATAGCCCCGCTTGCGAGGTCCTTCAAAGGGATTGACGCCCGCCTTGCCGGAAACCCCAAACTCCCATTCGAAGCGCTCGTAGTACGGCTCGAGATCGTCGTAGCTGACGGGCCAATCGACGACATCGTACCCACGCAAGTCGGCGCCCGCCTTTTCGGCAAGGCCGCTTGCCACCTCATTGCTGAACACCTTGAAGTCACCGGGCTGGAACCGGGAGGCCTGGCCGGTCCAATGGAGAAGCGCCCCGCCCAGCGCATTGGCGGGGCTGGTCGTGTAGCGAAGCGTGGCCGGTGCATCGGGCTCGCGGCGCTGCATGACCGGATCGTGGCGCACCCAATCAAGCTGGCTTTGCCGCACGGTGAACTTGATCGAATCGCGCGCGGCATAGTCGGCGTGCTGCAGGGCGGGCCCGCGCTCGAACGCGACGACATCCAGGCCGGCGGTCGCGAGCTCCTTGGCGAGAATCCCCCCAACGGCGCCGACGCCGACGATGCAAACGTCCGCGGTGCGGGTGTGGGCCTGGCTCATGAGTCCCCCATTCCACTTGCCACCGGAGGAAGATCGACGACGCGGTTGATGTACGCATCGGGGTAGCCGGTGCGCTGACCTGGGAATCCGACGAGCTGCCAGCCGATCAGGTCGTGGTTGCCGCCGTATTGGGGATCGCCAAAGATCCCCTCCAGGATGTGGTCCCGCACCAGCTCGAAAAATGCTGCTCCCCGGTGGACGGTGGTTGCGTTGCCCGCCTCCAGATCGCGCAGGAGCTCGTCTTGCTCGGCCGGTCCGAGTTCCCGGAACGGGCGTCCCTTCCGCTCCCGGGCATAACGCTCGATCTCCCGGAGCCCCCGCCGATATCGTGGGAGGTGGTCGCGATAGGCCTCCGCGAGCGCGGTGTCGACGTAGGCAACGGCCCCAGCTTCCACCGCGCCAGGGGTGTCTGTCGTGGGAAACACGCGGTCGGCGAGCGCCTCGAGAAGCGCTGCCTCGCGCGCCGTGAGCACCTCATATGCAATCCGCCCCTGGGTGCGGCTGGCGTCCTGTGTCACGCCGATGCTCCCGATTGAAACAATCGCATCGGGTTGTCGGTAAGGACCTTCTTCGCCGCCCGGCTCCGGAATCCAATTCGAGCATCCGCATCAAACCCGCGCATCAGAATCTCACCTCTCAGGCACGCGCATGTCGATGCAGCGCAGGACGCTTCGCCGATCCTCTGCAACATCGTCCCGCGTTTTCTCAGATCCGGTACAGCCGGGTGGCGTTGGCGCCGACCAACTTCTCGAGCGTCGGCTCGGCCAGGTCCCATTTCTCACGGAATGCCTCCGCGGGATGCTCGTGCGCGAAGTCGTCTTCGTGCGGCATGTCGCTGGCGATGACGAAGCAATCCTCGCCGAGGTTGTGCATGAGCCAGGGGAGGTCTTCGTATGGCTCGCATGAGACGTAGATTCGCCCCTCCCGGAAGTACCGCTCACCGTCGCGCTTGCTGCGATGCTTCAAGGCCCGGATGGCGGGCACCAGCCACTCTGCGCCAGCCTCCAGAATGGCCCAGCGGAGCTTCGGGAAGTCCTCCAGGAGGGTGCTGCTCAGGAGCCCCTGGGCCGCGTGCTGCACGAGGAGGCCGCTCAGCATGCCGCGGGCGAGCGGATGGATGTGGGGGAACGGGTCCGGTTTGGGGCGCGGCATGCCTTCGAACATCCGATTCAGCGTCGGACTGCCGAACCCGATGTGGAGGCCCATCACCAGATCCTGGCGCTCCGCCTCTTCGAAGATCGGCCAGAACATAGGATGGGTGATCGGGATGTCCCATTCCATGCCCCGAATGAAAATGCTGACCGCGCTGCCGGCCGCTTTGACCCGCCGGATCTCGACCACCGCGGCATCTGGATCTCGGAATGGAAGGACGGCGGAGTAGAAAAGGCGGCCGCCGGACTGATTGCACTGGGTAGCCATGTAAGTGTTGAAGCTCCGGCACAGGGCCGCCTCGAGGTCCAAACTCTCCGCCAGGCAGCCAAGCCAGGTGGAGGGATAGAGGACCTGCTTTTCGATCCCGCAGCGGTCCATATCCGCCAGGCGCATCGGCACGTCCGATATCTCCTGCGATGGGACGGCGAATGCCCGGCGCTGGGCGCGCGCCATACTGGTCGGGCTGGACGCGAACTTGCGAAGCTTGTAGTCGATCAGCCAGCCACCGTTGTGCTCGCCCCAGGCGGTATCCGTCGGAAAGAGCACGGGAACGGGCCGCCGGGCGTGGAACTCCGGCTCCAGATAGCTCCAGTGGCCGACGCCCTCCTCGACGTGGGCGTCGGCATCAATAACCTGCATGTCGCCTCCTCGGCGCTAGCGAAATTCCCATTCGTGGACGTTCCAGCTCGGCGTCGTGATCACGACCTCGTCCAGGTTCGCCGCCAACGCGGCCGCCTGGGCGCGCACGTTGATATTCGCGTAGAGCGGATAGCCCGGGATCTCCTCGCTCATGAGCTTGGACATCCCAATGATCAGGTTGGTCCGCTCGGCCGGCTCGAGCGTCACACCGTAGGTGTCCCAGAGGCGGTCGATCTCCGCGCTGGACCAGCCGCCGCGGTTGGAGCCGCGCCAGGCGTTGCCGGCCGATCCGATCTGGGAGCTGATGAAGTTCTTCATCACGGAGTCCTCAGTCGAGCCGCCGCCGATCTGCGTCAGGCCGGGGAAGGTGGCGCGCACCTCGTTCTGGCGGCCGAGCGCGAGCGGGATCGCCCAGGGCTCGGCGTCGATGCCCGCGCGCTTCCAGCCCTCCGTGATGATCGCCTGATGGCGCTCGTATTGCGAGCCTGCCGTCACCCAGAAGTCTGGCTTGAACCGCTCTCCCGTCGCGCTCGCGAACATGCCATCGCCGCCGCGGCTGTAGCCGGCCTCATTCATGAGCTGCTCGGAGCGCCGCGGGTCATAGGGGTATTTCGCGATTGTCCGGTCGAGCTGGGCGAAGTAGGGCATGAGCGGGCTCATAAACGTATCGACCGGGTAGCCCCGTCCGTCGAAGACGCCCTCGTTCACGGCGTTCTTGTCGATCGCGTGGGCGATCGCCCTGCGGACGCGAAGGTCGAGCAGGCCTCGGGTCTTCTGGTACTCGGGTCGAAATTGGACGACGCTCGCGGAGTTCGAGCCGGGAATGGAGAGCACCTTGCCGCTGCCACGCGGCTCCCAATCGTTGCGCAGCACTTCGCCATGCTCGTAGCGCAGGGCGAACGGGACCGTGATGTCCAGGTTGCTGGAAAGCAGGTTCGTAAGCGTGGTGTTTTCGTCGTTGAAGAGCCGCAAGATGATGCGTCCGATCTTCGGCTTGCCGAGCGCGTGGCCGTCAAAGGCGACCCCCTCGAGCTGGGCGCCGGGAACCCACTGCGTGAGTTTGTACGGACCGGCCCCGATGTACTCCTGGGTCCAGAACGGCAGGTTGAGGAACGCTTCGCGAGCGCTCGGGTCCTGCACGAAGGTCGTGAACGGGCGCTCGAGGATGTGCTTCGGCAGCGGGTCGAGGTAGTCCTCCCGGAGCGAGCCAGCGTCGAAGAAGAGCGAATTCCAGTGGATGATCACCGTGCGATCATCCAGTGCGACGACATCGTCAACGGCATCCTGGGGATCGGGCGAGAAGTAGCCCAAGCTCGGCGCCTTATACAGCCAATAGGCGAAAACGAAGTCCTCAGCCGTAAGCGGCTGCCCATCGTGCCAGGTCAGGTTCGGGCGGAGCGTGTAGGTGGTCTCCATGCGCCCGTCCGGGAAGACCTTCCAGGTATCGGTGTTGAGCTGGGGCAGCGTCTCAGCGAGGTAGGGGCGGGCGACGCCCTTATCGTCGATAAGCGCCTGCGAGGCGTTGAAGAAGCGGCGCGTAATCGTGGGGCTGTTCGGGCCGAGGACCTTGGTGGCGAGGTTGTCGATCTCATAACGCACCGCCACCCGCACCGTCTTTTCGGCGGATGGATTTGGTGCATTCGCGGGCCGCGCCTCGTTTCCGGTGCGACTCGCACCGCTGGACCCGGGACTCGCACAGCCGCTCGCCGCGAGCGCTACGAGCAGGGCAAGGATCATGACACGCCGCAACGCCATCCGTTTTCCTCCGCGATCAAGTGGCGCTCCGGCGATGCAGCTAGCGCAGCATGCGGACGCCGCATATGAGTTTGCCCGAGAAGCCGCGGGTGCGCCGCGGATCGGTCTCATCGCTCGTAGCCGAGTGTAGAGACGGGCACCGCAAAGCGCAAGCGACGCCATCGAACGGAGCACTCGGCCCGACCGAACGTCCGGCGGCGATGGTCCAGCTCGACGCGCATGGGGGCGTCCAATTAGACTGATGAGCGGGCTGCTTAGACCCTCTGACGTCGGCGGCTTCCGCCCGAGCATTTCCCTTAGGGACATCATGCGAATCGGACTCGTCTCGGACCTGCATTGCAACGTGCCGGCGCTCACGCGGGCGCTGGAGCTCCTCGATGACTGCGACGAGGTACTCTGCGCGGGTGACTTGATCTATCAGTTTCGTTTCTCGAACGATATCTTGACACTGCTCCGCGAACGTGGCGTACACAGCATCGTCGGGAACCACGATAAGTCTGTCCTGGTGACACCGGACCACCCCCTTCGCAACTCGCCGACTGTCAATCCCGCCGCGCTCGCGTACCTTGCGTCGCTGCCGAGCCGCCTGGCGCTGGAGTTGCGGGGAGTGCGGCTGGCGATGTTCCACGGCGCGCCCTGGGACGACGACGCCGAGCCGCACGCCTACTACGTCTACCCGCAGCATCGCCAGGATATGCTGCGCGTCGCGGCCGAGGCTGATGCCGACATCATCGTGCTGGGCCACAGCCACCTACCGTTTGCGGTAGAGGTCGCTGGCAAGCTCATTGTGAACCCCGGCACCTGCGGCGAGCCGTGTCCGGGCACCGGCCTCCCGAGCTGCGCCGCGCTGGACACAGCGACCGGCGAGGTCGAGTTCCGCCCCTTCTCCCTCTAAGTACGGGTTGAATCTGTCGAAACGCTGCCCGCGGCGGAGCCTACACCCGCTTGCCCCTGCGTCTGCTCTGTCTTCTTACTTGAGTCAGTTTCAACATCACCGCTGCGAGGCTGCTCGTCTCGGGTTGCGCTTTGCCCAACGCGCGTACTCGGCGTCTGGCGTCCTCGTAGCACGCCGCGTCATCGCGGTCGCCGATAACCCACACAGTGGCGACGGTTTCGTCATCATTCATCGTAAAGACTATGCGCCAGTTGCGGTCACCAACGACGATCTTTCGCCATCCAGTCAGACCTCCGCCGAGAGGCAGCCCAGCGTCCTTACCAGCGTCTTCGAGATGAACAAGCTTCTTGAGGAAGAGCGGAAGCTTTCCGGATTCAACGTAGCGATTCAGGTCGTCAACCGCCTCGTCGATCAGCTCAACCCGAATCGGCATCGACTTTCCAAGCGGGTGTCATCGTGGCAGGGCGTGCATATGCATTCTTAACCTCGCCGCTCGCCTACCTATTCTGGTGAGTCCCGGAGCTGATCTCGCGTGTACCCGAAGTGCGTGAGGACCTCGTCGAGCGAGTGCCTACCCGGCCCTGTGGCTAGCATCCGCGCGGCGGTGATGGACAGGTCGAGTAGATCCTCCTCGAGCTGTTGGAGCTGCTCGAGCCGCTTCATATTTATGACCGCTGCAACTGGCTTGTTGTTGCGCACGACGACCTGCTCGTGGCCTGCCTCCGCCTCGCGTATCAGGGCCGAGATCCCCCGCTTGCTGGCGTCTGTAATTGAGATTAGATCTGCCGTATCCACGAAAGCCATCGGAATCCTCACAAGCTCAATTGCATAGAATTCTACACAGTCGTGGCGTGCGCTGGCTCAGTCAGGACGTCTGATGTCAGCGCGCGGTGGCGGGCTCGCGGACGGGGTCGGCGAGGGTGCGGTCGAGGAAGTCGACCAGGAGAGGCCAGGCCAGCTCGGCGGGGAAAACGGGCTTCCATCCGGGCCAGGGCCTCCTTCGACGGCGCCAGCCCAGCAGGCGCTGTACTTTGGAAACAGCTCCGAGTACTGGATGAATCTCCAGGCCAACTACGATCTCAAGGTAGCACGCCGCAATCTGAAGCCAGAGGACGCCGAGCGAATAAAGGCCCAGCGCGTCGCCTGACGAGTGTGGGGAAGGATCTATGGGATGGCGTCGCGCCGTAAATCACTCAAAAGCATTGCCGTGGCTCGGTCCAACACCTCCTGAAGAGTAGATACGTATTGGTCGCGCAGCCAGGCATCGCCGACGCGGCCATAAGCTGATAGGGAGCCATCCGATGCCGGATGCACCTTGATCGGCAGCCATCGTCGGCTGTTCAATTCTTCGAGCGTTGAACGAACCGTGCTGGTGACTTCGATTCTGCCTTCGTCCAGGCACCAGGCGACGATCTCCCACGCCAGCTCACAGTGGCGGCGCTCGTCCGCAGCGATGCCAACAAGCGTTCGCTGCACAGCAGCATCGGTCGCCAATGTTGCGCCCTCATACGCCATGGCAGATGCCAGTCCTTCGTTGAGGCAGCCGTCTACGAGCGATTCGGACGCAAGTTTGGCGATGAGGACGGTTCGTTCGAGTGGCCGTGGGATTCCCCCAGACGCCATATGTTGGACCAGCGGGCCGGGGCCCAGATCCTCTTTGGCATAGAAGCTCGCGAGAGAGAAGCAGATCTGGGCATGGCGGACTTCGTCGAGTGCTGCGCGGTGAGCCTGGGAGAGCAGCTCTGGTGGGGCCCCGGCGGCCAGCAGGTCGAGTGCGAGCTGAGAGAATGCCGCGACGGACGCATGCTCCATGCGGGCATCGGCGAGCCATTCCTCGGCCAGCGTATGTCGAACGTTCGGAGGGAGATCGTTAGTATTCGCTCGTACGGGCATGCGCCAGGCATGGCCGGCCACGACTGGAGTTCGAACGAGCCGACGCCCGATGCGAAGCGGTCTCCCGGTGCCCATCCCGAGACTGAACGTCACGACAGCCGCGACCTCGAGGGCGACCACAAAGACGGCGGGATTGGCCGCGGCCAGGGTCAAGGGCAGCCAGCGGCCGGAATGCTGGCCGTGTGGCACGGCACGGTACGCGGCGATACCCAGGGCAAGCCCCACTCCGGCCGTGACGGGAAGGGAGACCACGACAAGAAACGGGAATAGATCAAATGGGGGCGGCGCGTACTGTGCGAAGATTTCGAACATGAGGACATAGCTGCCTATTAACACGGCGATCTCGGCCGCCTCGACGCCGAGACAGATCGCAAGTGCAGCGAGGTCCCCACCCCGGTCCTCACGCACCCGTCGCATGCTTTGGACGCCTTGCCGGATCGCCATCACCGCGGCAACCAGGCCAAGGAAGTAGAACGCTGTCGCTATCCCACCCAGCCCGTGAACGAGGAAGTCCGCCCGCTCAAATGGCGTTGCTCCATGGCTCCGAGGCGGGAATGAGAAGGACTCGGTGTGAATCGAAATGAGGACCATGGCCACAAGCACCAGAATGGCCGAGACCCACGCGAGCGCCCACGCCCCGCGAGCCTTATTCGCCACGCCCATCCAATTCGCATTGTGCTCATCATCGGGGGCGGCACGATGCCTGTTTTCTGATGCAAGCATTGAGTTCCCTCTTGAGCGTGAGCGAGGGCATCAGCCGGACGCGGAGTTGCGTCAACGACTCGCGGCGGCGGGCTCGCGCACGGGGTCCGCGAGGGTGCGGTCGAGGAATTCCACCAGCAGCGGCCAGGCGAGCTCGGCGGGATATGGGTTGTAGTTGTTGCTGTCGGGGTCCAGGAAGCCATGGCCGCCGACCCCGAAGAAGTGCCAGTCGACCGGCTGACCGTTGTCGATGAACGCCTGCATCATGCGAAGCTGGATCGGCACGGTGGTCACGTTGTCCTTGGCGGCATAGAAGACGATCGATGGGCAGCGCATGCGGGTCGCTGCTTCCCAGGGCATCGTCTGGCGTAGCTCGGTGCGCGCCTCGTCGTGGACCGTCGGGTAGTAGCCGATGAATGCTGCCACCTGCGGCCGCTCGGCGATGTACAGAATCGCGAGTCGGCTCCCCATGCAGTAGCCGCCGACCCCGATCCGCGTCGGGTCGACGAAATCCTGTCGGGTCAGGACGTCCCAGCACTGGTCGATCGCGCCGTTGAACTCGGCATCGGACTTGCCGCGCTGGATCTCCGCGCCGAGCTCGATGTTCGGGACGGCCGGCGCGCCGAGCAGCGGGTAGAGGCTCGGCACGAAGCACGCGTAGCCAAGCTTCGCGAGCTTGCGCGCCTCGAGCTTCAGGTACCCGATGCGCCCGGTGACCGAGTGCAGCAGCATCACCGCGGGCAGCGGCTCCTCGTGCTCGGGGTACGAGATGTGGCCGCCAACGCCGTCCTTCTCCTGGGTGAGGGTCCGCTCGACGATCTTCACGGGCGCGCCGGCGTCTTCACGCCGGGACGGGGCCCGCCGATCCGGTTGCCCTCGTCATCGATGCCGTAGAACCGCTTCGCCGCCAGGCCCAGCGTATTGTTGATGAGGCTCTCGGTCAGATCCTCACGCTCGCAGAAGTGGTCGAGCTCGCGCACCATCGCGTCCCAGCGCTCGTGCGGGAAGTCCGACGCGTACATGAAGATGTCGTCGCGGCCGGCCACGTCCGCCACCGCCGGCAGCATCCATTCGTCTAGCTCGGCGTGGACGAAGATGCGGCCGCTCGCAAGCTGCTCGCTCGGCGAGACCTTCATGCGCCGCGAGAGCCGCTTGCCGCGGCCATGATAGACCCGGTCCATGCGGTCGACCAGGTACGGGATCCAGCCGCAGCCGGACTCCAGGAAGGCGACGCGCAGCTTCGGGAATGTGTCGAAGACACCGCCGTTGATCATGCTCAGGAAGGAGGTAATCTGACCCGCGCCGTGGCTCATGGCCCGCACCTCCCAGAGGGCGCTGATCCCGTCGGGGATGGCGAGCGCGTCAGAGCTGCCCGCGTGCACTGCCACCGGGACGTCGAGGCGCACCGCCTCCTCGTAGAGCGGGAAGTACATCTCGTTGCCGAGCGGCTGCGGCAGGCCACTGCTCATCAGCACCGCGGCTTCGAAACCCAGCTCCAGGATGGCCCGCCGCATCTCCGTGACTGCGGTGTCGACGTCGTACAGGTGCATCAGCGCGACGCCCTTCAGGCGCGGCTCCTTCGACGTGAACGTCTGATAGAGCCAGTCGTTGTAGCCCTGGGCAAGCGCGGCGCCCCACTCCGGGGAATGCCAGTTGTTGATCGCCAGACCGCGGCTCGGATACAGCGCCGACCACTTGATGCCGCTCTCGTCGAGCAGGCTCTGCCAGTGACCGAGCGAGGCGCGTGGGCCGCCGTAATCGTTGCGCGTATCGTGGTCATCGTCCTCGCGCTCGCGCGAGTCGAGTATGCCCTCCGCCATGCGGTGGAAGTGGTCGGTCGGCGGGAAGAACGGCCGGCCGAGCAGCTCGCGCCGGCCCTTGAAGGGCTCGGGGAGGTAGTCGACGAGTATCTCGTCGCGCTCGTTGATGTGGCCGTCAGAATCGACGATTGCGCGGTCCATGGCGTACTCCTTTTGATGAGAGGGCGGTTGCGAGCAAATCCCCGAGGTCGTTGCCAGTGGGCGTCGCCTGAGGGACCAATGTGGGCTAGTAGGGGCGAGGCTTGCCTCGCCCGCCCCGTGTCGGTGGCTGCGGACGCCGGGCGGGCGGGGCAAGCCTCGCCCCTGCCGTCTCGCGCAGATGCACAGAGCCAAATATGAGCGTTAATCTGTCCGAGTGGTTGCGTCACGAGAGCTCCCACTCGTGGATGTTCCAATAGGGGAGGGTCTCGGGTGTGCTCGCGGTCGGCCCCTTCAGGGTCGAGAGGTATGCGAAGACGCTGAGGTTGTAAAAAAGCGTGATGTAGGGCACTTCGTCTGCGATGACCTGCATCATGCCCACGATCTGCTGGTTGCGCGGGGCCCGCTCCAATGTCGTGTTGAAGCCCTCCCAGAGGCGGTCGTAGTCGGCGTTGGACCAGCCGGGCCGATTGGCACCGCGCCAGCGATTGCCCGCCGTTGGAATCTGGGCGCTGGAGAGCGTCTCGAGCGCCTGGCGCTCGTTGGTGCTGATGCCGTGGCTCAGCAGGCCGGGGAAGAGCACGCGGCTCGAGTTGTCCCGCGTCTCTGCCACCGGAATGACGTACGGCTGCGCATCGATGCCGGAGCGTCGCCACGTATCGACCATGATGCTGAGCTGCCGCTCGAAGAGGGGGCCGGAGGTCACCCAGATCGGCGGCTGGAATCGCTCGCCGCTGGCGCTCGCGAACATGCCGCCGCCGTCCTTCGTGAAGCCGGCCTCGTTCAGGAGCTGCTCGGCACGCCGCGGTTCGTACGCGTACTTCGTAATGGCGCGATCCACTTCACCGAAGTAGGGCGCCTGCGGCGAGACGATCGTGTGGGCGGGGATGCCCTGCCCCTCGAAGAGCCCCAGGTTCAGCTCCTCTTTGTCCACGCTGTACGCGAGGGCGCGCCGCACCCGCACGTCGAGAAGTGGCGGTGATTTCAGGTATTCGATGCGCTGCTGGACGCCGGCCGCCACCGTGGGGTTCGGGTCCAGCATGAAGCTGCCGCGTTTGTTGTTCTCCCACTCGCGCTTGAGGGTCATGGCGTGTTCGAATCGCAGCGCGAGCCGGGACGTGAACTGCACGTTCTCCGAGAGGATGTTGGAGAGGGTCGTGTTCTCATCGCCGATGAAGCGGACGATGACCCGGTCGATCTTCGGCTTGCCGAGCGCGTGGCCGTCGAACGCGGCGCCGTCCATGTGGGAGCCCGGCTCCCAGCGCACCAGCCGATACGGGCCGGCCTGGACGTACTCCGTCGTCCAGTAGCGGTCCGTGATGAAGGCGTCGCGGTTGGCGACAGGGTCCGCCTCGTAGTTGGCGAAGGCATCGCGCAGGATGTGGCGCGGGATTGGATCGAACTCCTCGTCGACGAGGGCCGCCGCGTCCGGATAGAGCGCCTTCCAGCGGATCACCAGCGTACGCGGGTCTAGCGCGCTGACGTCCTCCATCTGGTCCTGCGGGTTGGGGGAAAACGTCGCCAGCGCGGGCGCGGTGAAGACGCGATACGAGAAGACGAAGTCGTCAGCGGTCAAAGGCTGGCCGTCGTGCCAGGTCAGGTTGGGCCGCAGCGTATACGTCGTCTCCATCCGCCCGTCGGGAAACACACGCCAGGAATCCGTGTTGACCTCGGGGAGACGCTCCGCGAGATACGGGCGGATGTTGCCGTCGGCGTCGACGAGCGCGAGCGAGGCGTTGAAGACGCGTCGGGTGAGCGACGGATTGCTCTGGCCGGGGATCTTTGGCGCGAGATCGTTCACCTCATAGCGAACGACCATCGTCATCGTGCGCGGGCTTGACCCCGACCGCGGCTGCTCCTCGCGAGGCGTTCCGCCGCCGGGCGATGCCGGTGTCGCGCAGGCGGTGAGCAGCATGCACATCATCGTCAGGAGCGAGGCTAGTAAGCGACCATCGCGACGGAGATTGTCATGCTGAGCGGAGCGAAGCATCCGTGTTCCCGGGTACGGATCCCTCGCTGCGCTCGGGATGACGGATGGTGACCTCATGCCGGTGCCGTTACCGCTGGCGCTTTGGGCTGGCGACCAACCCGGGCGCCAGCGTCGTCGAGTGCGTAAAAACGCCGGGCCGCGCCGGCGAGCATCCCGTCGATGAGCGAGTCATCGAGGTCGTCCCGATTCGAGAAGTGCTCGACTTCCCGCCGCATGACCGACCACGGCTCATGCGGGAAGTCAGAGGCAAACATGAAGATGTCGTCGCGCTCCGCCAGGCGGGCGACGACCGGCAGCATGCGCTCGTCGAGCTCGGCGTGCACGAAGACGCGACCGCTCTGGAGGATCTCCTTCGGCGCGTGCTTCATCTTCTTGGATAGGCGTGCGCCACGGCCGTGGTAAATGCGGTCCATGCGGTCGACGAGGTACGGCACCCAACCGCAGCCGGACTCCAGGTAGCCCACCCGCAGGTTCGTGAAGGTGTCGAACACGCCGCCGTTGATCATGCTCAGGAATGAGATGATCTGGCCGGCGCCGTGGCTCATGGCCCGAACCTCCCAGAGGGCGAGCGCGCCGTCCGCGAGGCCCATGGCATTCGAGCTCGCCGCGTGCACGGCGACACCGACGCCGAGCCGCTGCGCCTCCTCGTAGAGCGGGAAGTACATCTCGTGGCCGAGCGGCTTCGGGAGGCCGCTCGTCATGAGCACCGCGCCCTCGAAGCCGTACTCCTCGACCGTGCGTCGCAGCTCCTTGACCGCGGCGGGAATGTCATAGAGGTGAAGGAGGGCGACCCCCTTGAGGCGCGGCTCCTTCGCCGTGAACTGCTGATAGAGCCAGTTGTTGTAGCCCTCGGCGAGCGCGCCGCCCCACTCTGGCGAGCGGTGCGTATTGATGGTCAGCCCACGGCCCGGGTACAGGGCGGACCACTTGATGCCGCTCTCGTCCAGCAGGCTGCGCCACTTGTCGACGTCCGGCCGCGGGAACTCACGGCCGTTCTCTTCCTCCTTGCGGCTGTCCAGGATGGACTCCGCCCCGCGGTGGAACTTGTCGGAGAGCGTAAAGAAGTAGTGGCTGAACAGCCGGCGATTGCTGGTGAAAGGCGCCGGAAGATAGTCGACCAGCTCCTCGTCGCGCTCGGTTACGTGGCCATCTGAGTCGATAATGACGCGGTCCATGGGTGCGCCTCCGGAGCGATGCTAACGGTTCGCAAGTCCGCGCGCCGCCACGCGACGGCCCGTGCAACGTCGGACTTGGCCCATTCTACTGCGGACCGGTCGCGTGTCCAGCGGCGCGCGGATCGAGGGACTTGACAGAGTTGCTTCGTGATTCCGCCGTGACGAGCGCGCGGTCGAGCGAGACAACAGCGTCGGCCAGGTGCTGGCGAGCGCGCTCGAACGCGCGGGTTGCGTCGTCCAGCTCGCGCCAGTGCGCGCCAGGCATCGCGCCGCGCCAGATTGGGACGCTAGCCAGTCGGTCCGCGATCAGCGAGCCGTCGTTGTACGGCTCCGCGCCGTCCGCCTGGAGCTCGGAAGCTCGGGTGCCGTCCGGCGTACCGGCTACGTATGGCAGCTCGTCGTCCAGCCGACGCAACAGTGGGTAGAGGCTTGCGCGCTGGCTTGCGAGCGCGGCCGTCTCTCGGGCCCATTGTTTCCCGCGGAGGACGCCGATGGTCACCAGAACAAGCGCCAGCCCGGCCAGGAGCAAGGCGCGAAGGAGTTGGCCGCGGCTGCGCTCGGCGGCGCGCTGGGCTTCGATCTCCGCGATGACGTCCTGGGTGACGACGCGCAGCCCTTCCGCATAGCTGACGGTGAGGAATGCGCCAACATCCTTCTGTTGAATCCGTTCGATTGTGGCCTTGTCTACCGCGTCGGTCTTCGCGGAGACGCTGCCGCTCCCGCCGCCCGCGTCCATCGCGACGGCGACGAGGATGCCGTCGCCGAGCCGCAGCGCCCCGTGCGCCGCGTCGACCCAGTCACCAAGTGTCTGAAAGCCGCTGGGTGGCCGGTCAAGAACCGCCAGCTTGAGCGGATGACCCGCCGCGCCTAAACGTTGAGCCAGCCGCTGGAGCTCCGCTTCGTCCGCCTCGGACACGCGCGCTCGCGCGGCCGGCGCAACGTACACGTCGTGCTCGCGCAGCGCCTGCGTCATGGCCGTCTCGGTCGCCTGGGCCTGCGCAACCTGGCTCGCGATTGGGCCAACGGGACCGCCGGGCCACGAGACCGCCGGTGTAGATAGCGCGAGCATGACCAGCAGGCACGCTTGCAATCTGACATAGCGCAACATGGTCATCCGAGGCTATGCCATCGCTTGCGCGCCGACGGCAGCCTCTTGGATCAGCCTGGCGGCGCGCACGTTCAAGCTGAGGTTGCCACAGGCCGCGCAGGCATTGGGCCAGCGGGTGAAGTCGCGGGCGCGGGTATGCGCGCGGAAATCCGAATACGAAGCGCCGCGCCATATCTCCGCGAAGGACGCTTCGTTCAGGTTGCCGATCGGCACGTTCTTGCAGCAGGCGTACACTGCGCCGTTCGCCGCGATGCGGGCGTAGTACCAGCCGACGTAGCAGCCGACGTCTCGCACGAAGTCCAGCCCCTGGCGAGCGCCGCGCAGCTCGCGGCCAAACGCCTCGAGCGTCGTGGCGACACCAAGCGCCGCCGCCTGGGTTTCGAGCTCCGGGAGCTGCTCGAGCAGCAGCGCGCGATCGCCGGCCGAGATCGCCGCCTGCTGCAGCGAGCCGTGGAGGTCGGCGAGCTTGTACTGGACGCGCATCGCGCCGACCTTCGCGGCGAGATCGAGGGCTGGGCCGATCTCGTGCGCGTTGTCGCGGGTGACCACGAAGACGAGCGTGACCGCGCAGGAGGTTGCGAGCGTGGCGATGCGATCGAGCAGCGCGGGCCAGGCGCCGGCCCGCTGATTCGGATGAGTTACCTGATAGACCGCCTCGCTGGCGGCGGAGCAGTTGGCGAGGAGCTTGTCGATCCCGGCCGCCTGCAGCCGGTCGACGTTCGCATGGGATAGGTTGCTGATCAGGGTCGTCTTGAGCCCCAGCTCGCGGCACAGCTCCAGGATCTCGTACGCGGCGGGGTGGAGCAATGGCTCGCCGCCGCCCGAGAAGAGCACGCGGCTCGTGCCGATCGCCGCGGCATCGCGGAGCGCCGCCTCAGCCAGGTCGGTTGGGAGGCGTGTGCGCGCCCATTCCATCCCCACCCGCTGGGCGCGCAGCGGCGAGTAGTGCCAGCAGAAGACACAGTCGAAGTTGCAGGTGTTCGTGAGATCGACGTGCAGCGTCTCGGGGCCGGGTGGAACCGTGTCCTGCACGAACGCCAGCGCGCGCTGATCGAGTCGCCTCACTTGATTGACCGTCGCAACAAGTGAACCCCTGCCCCCCTTTTGGGGGAAGGTTGGGATGGGGGGTGGCGCTCTGGCAGCGCCGTCATGACGTATCCCTCGCGCCGCTGGCTGATGCCGAGCTTTGCGCCTCGCCGCGGGGCGATCCGCGCTGGCTCTCGGCGAGCCGGGCGGCGTAGGCGGCTTCCGCGGCCGTCGGTCCCTGGACGAACGCGGTTTCGGCCGCCGCCGCGCCTGCGAGACGGGTTTCGGCGGCGCTGCTGGCGCGGAGCGGGGTCTCGGCCGCGGACGAGCGCTCCCAGGGGCGGTCGTACTCCCACTGCTGGTGGCGGTCCCAGTAGTCGTCGCGGTACCGCCGGTCCCACGAATCGTCGCTGTAGGTTGTGACCGCCGCGGAGCTGGAGCCCATGAGCGGGTCGGCGAAACCGAGGGCGATTCTCAGCTCGTCGTCGTTCAGGAGCGTGAGGTCCATCGGTGCGTAATCGGGCGTGTAGTCGCGGTACGGGTCGTAATCGGCGATCGCGAACCAGGGGACCATCCGCCCCGAGCGAACCTCGCCGCGGACCCGCGCGGTCCGCTGATCCCCGCCGAACGTCACGTGAGAGGCGCACGCGGTGACGGTACACGCCTGACCGAGCAGATCGATGGGGGAGCGGTGACGTTGCTCGGGAGTTAGTGGCCTGGAGCAGAAGAAGCAGCACTCGCGTGGCCCCGGCCGATACGCCGCGGCCCGGCCGATGAGCCAGCGAGACTGGTCTTCGGGGACGTCGTCCGGCCGATCAAGCGCTCGCACCGCGGAACGTAAGGCATCGCGGGCCGCACCGAGCTCGAGATATTCGCCCGCCTCGCGATCCACCTGGGCGAATGCTTCGGTTCGCCGCTGCTCCCATTCCCGCTTTTCGCGAGCGCGGATGATCACCTGGTTGACGCGATAGATCACGAACCCGATGGCTATCAGGATCAGGCCGCCTATTGTGAGCTCGGGCATGAATCGTCCTCCGTAGGTGCCGCACAGGATAAGGCACGATTCCCCGGCTCGCCATACACTGGGGATAGCAATTCTGGCGGGGGGCACTGATGCACGTCGGGCGGATCGCGGCGTGGCTGGCTCTGGCGGTACTCATCACGGCGTGCGCGTCCCCGACGCCGGCCGGGCCCCGGCCGGCGAATGAGCCACGCCCAAATGCCACGCCGGTACGCGTTCGTGCCGCCATCCAGGGGCGATCCCTGGACGCTGAGCCGCACCATGAACGGAAACGTCGGCCGGGTCCGCGGCATCAACGAGCTGGAGCTGTTGGTGCATTCCGGCCTTTCCGTTGAGCGTGATCGTGGTGTGCGCCACCCGCTACTAGCCGAAGCCGTTCCTTCTTTGGAAAACGGCCTCTGGAAGGTCTCGCCCGATGGGCGAATGGAGACGACCTGGCGGATTCGGGATGGCGCGGCCTGGCACGACGGGGTGCCCCTCACGGTGGACGACCTGGTCTTCTCGGTCCAGGTGGGGCGGGATCGCGAGACCGTGTCCTTCCGCGATAAGGGTTTCGACGCCGTGGACACGGTCCGCGCGGTGGACGCCCGGACGGTCACCGTGACCTGGAGCCAACCCTACATCGAGGCCGACACGCTCTTCGGCAATCAGAGCACGTTCGCACTCCCGCTGCCCCGCCACATCCTCGAGAAACCGTTCACCGAGGATAAGGCGCAACGTCCCAGGCGGCGATCCCTGGAATTCGCATCAGTGGGAAGTGGTGGGCAGTTAGGCTGGGGTGCTGGCGGCGACCAACGCGGTTAGTGGTCCCCAGCGCTCGTGGCTGCGGAGGTCCGCCACGTTGTAGGCGGGGGCCGGCCGGCTGAAGCCCTTGAGTTGGAGCTCGCCGAGCGGTTCGATCTCTGCGAGCTCCTCGATCACGGCAAAGACGCGCTGGTCGATGACCACCTGGCCGGCGGCGGCCTCGCTGCAAAGGCGGGACGCGAGGTTGGTGACGGTGCCGATCGCCCCGTAATCCAGGCGGCCCTCGAACCCGATCGTGCCGAGCGTTGCGTAGCCCATCGCAATCCCGGTCGCGAAGCCGAGCGCATACCCCCGGCGGCGCCAGCTCTCGATGAGTGCATTTGCGCGCTCCCGCATCGCGACGGCCATCGCCGTTGCGCGCCGGGCGGGATCATCGCAGGGGACGGGGTCGTTGAAGAAGACCATGAGCCCGTCGCCAGCGAAGCGCTCGAGCGTTCCCTCGAAGCGGAAGATCAACTCCCCCATGGCCTTGTGGTATTCGCGGAGGACGGCCATCACCTCTTCGGGTTCCGCCGTCTCGGCGAAGGCGGTGAAGCCGCGCAGGTCGCAGAAGACGACCGTGATCTCACGGCGGTGGCTCGCCAGGTGGCTCTCCTCACCACCCGAGATGATGAGCTCCGCGATCTGTGGTGAGAGAAAACGGCGCAATCGGCGCTCGCGCTCCAGCTCCTCGAGCTGCTGCTGCACCCGCTGCTCCAGCGTGTAGCTCCATTCGGAGAGCTGGCGCGCCTGGCGCTGGATGGTGTCGTGGTACTGCTTGACGCGAAGCAGCGAGCGGATGCGCGCGAGCAGCTCCGCCTGATTGATCGGCCGGGAGATGAAGTCGTCTGCGCCCGCCTCGATCGCGCGGACCTTTTGCTCCTCGCCGGACGCGGTAACCATGATGACCGGGAGAATCGTCGTCTTTGGATCCTCACGGATCGCGCGGCAGACCTGAAAACCGTCCATACCGGGCATGAGCAGGTCGAGGAGGACGAGGTCTGGCGGAGAGGTCGTGATGCGAGCAAGGGCTTCGGGCCCGGAAGTTGCCGAGACAACCTCGTACCCGCCGGCGGCCAGGAGCGCCTCGGCAAGCCGGATGTTTTGCGGGGTGTCGTCGACCACGAGGATCGTCGAAGTGTCCGCCATGGGCTATGTTCCGGTCAGGCTCAACTGATCTCGGACCGCGTCCGCGAACGCGCTCACGTCGATTGGTTTGGAAATGTACCCGTTAAAGCCTGCACTAAGAAAGCGGTGCTCGTCCCCGCGCATGACGGACGCCGTGACGGCGAGCACAGGAATGGCGGCCGTGATCTCGTTTCCCCGGAGCAGGCCGAGCGCGGCGACGCCGTCGATCCCCGGCAGGCGGATGTCCATCAGGATGAGCTGAGGAAGCTCGCGCTGGGCGATGTCAACGCCGAGCTCGCCGGTGTCCGCCTCGAGGGTACGGTAGCCATGGAACTCAAGCACGTCGCGCAGGAGCTTCCGGCTCCGCTCGTCGTCCTCCACGATCAAGATCAGCTCTTGCGCCATGGCCCGGCCCCCCTTAGCCGACTTGGCTCAGAAGGGTAGCCGGGACAATAACGGGGTTTTCAGCCTCGGACTCGTCGTCCGAGGCCCCGTGGCGAAGAGGGACGGAGAAGGTGAAGGTGCTGCCCAACCCAGGCGCGCTCTCCAGCCAGATTTCTCCGCCGTGAAGCTCGACTAGGCTCTTGACGAGGGTCAAACCGAGGCCGGTTCCCTCGGCGGTTTGGGCTGCGATCGAGTTGGCCTGTTGGAACGCGTCGAAGATTCGCGGCTGCTCATCGAGCGGAATGCCGATGCCCGTGTCCCGAACGGCGATCTCCGCGCGCCCACCGTCCACGCGGCCTAGCAGGGTAACCCTGCCGTCTGGCGGCGTGAACTTCAGCGCGTTTGAGAGCAGGTTGAACAGGATCTGGCGTACCCGGCGCAGGTCTGCCTCGATCTCGCCAACCTCTGATGCGATCTTGATTTCGAGCGTCACTCCGCGGCGGGTGGCCGTCTCGCGGAGTATCTGGACCGAGCTCTCCAGCGCCTCGGGGAGCCAGAAGGTCGAGAGCTCTAGCTCAAGATGGCCGGCTTCGACCTTCGAAAGATCGAGGATGTCGTTGATCAAGGAGAGGAGGTGCTGGCCGGAATCGAGGATGTCCTTTAGATACTCCTCCTGCTTGGGATTGACCTGGCCGAACATTCGTTGGAGGAGCACCTCGGAGAAGCCAATGACCGCGGTGAGCGGCGTCCGGAGCTCGTGGGACATATTGGCGAGGAACTCGGACTTGTGGTGGCTCGCGACCTCGAGCTCGCGCGACTTGATTTCGAGCTCGCGCATCGTTGCGGCGAGCTCTTCGGTCCGCTCCGCCACCCGGTTTTCGAGTCCGGCATAGAGGTCGCTAAGCTGGCTTGCCATCCGATTGAACTCCTCGGCCAACACCTCTAATTCGTCGCCCGTATGGACCTCGATCCGCTGATCGAGCGCCCCCGCGCCGATTCGGGCGGCGCCGAATTGGAGTTGTTTGATTGGGCTCGTCATACGCCGGGCTAACGCGAAACTCGCAAGGGCAGCGAGAGTTAGCGCGGCTACCATGAGGCCCAATGTCCGAACCAACGATGCGTAGAGTGGCGAATATGCCTCTCCAATCGGTTGCTGAACGAACACGAGCCACCCCGGTCCGGGGATAGGAGCATAGGTTGAAATGACTCCTTGTTGATCTGTGCCGAAGAAGGGAAAGTCATCCACGAGCTGAGGTTCCATGGTCTGCTTGCTTTCTAAGGCGCGGCGCACAACCCTCGTGTTCGAAAGGTCTGTGTGGCGCAGCACGAGGCTGAGGTCGGGGTGGGCGATGAGTCGACCCTGCGCATCTACCAAGTACGAACTTCCGACATCGCCAACACGAATCTGACGGACGACCTCGGCGATCAGCTTGAGATTAACGTCTGCTATCGTGACACCACTGCCGCGCCTGTCGGCTACGGAGAGTGTCATGTAGGGCTCAGAACCTTCGCGGAAGGAGACGGGACCAAAATATGGTTTATAGGGGCGAACATCACTGTATTCGGGCGTGTTCGATCTATCCCGTAGCGCCCCAATGACAGTATGGCTCAATCTTGAGACCTGCAGCTGTTCGCGACCGTTAGCGTCAACATAGGTTATGGTCGTAACGGCGTCGGCCTGTCTAAGCAGACGTTGGAAGTTACCTAATCGCTCGTCGATCTCAATGTCCGCGACACCAACGTTGGTGGGGGCTGTCCAGTCGATCTGCCGTAGTAGGTCTTCGACAAATCGTGAAATCGAAGAGGCGGCCATCATGGCATCGCGGTGCTGTAATTGGGAAATTACGCGACGATTATCCTGATATGAAAAATAGAAGTCCAGCGCCCCGCTGATGAACAGTGAGATGCCAACAAGCGCAGTTAGCACGATGAGATATTTGCCAAAGAGGCTATCGGAGCCGCCAGCGCGATGAGCGGCAACCGCTCTCGCGGTTACTCCCCTTCGCACCGTTCGTCCTCTGCGGGCGGGCGGGGCGACTCTGACCTCACTGCTGTTTTTCTTCTCGCCCTAGTAGCCAGATGCGGCCTATGGAGCCGTACATGGCTTCGTAGGCTGACCGGAACGCGGTCCATGTCGCTTCGGCATCCGGGTCAGGACCCGCTGTGGGTTCATGGTGTACGAAAGATCCGAAGGCCTGGTTGCATAGATCGGCATAGAGGCGAGAAAAGAGTAAGCACGCATGCCAGACCTCGTCAACCTGCCGGCTCATCATTGGAACGGGTCGGTCTGTAACAAGCCTGAGTCCAAGGAACCGACGAAACTCGAACACGGCCTCGTCGATCCAACTTGATGGCATGATTCCCTTTTCGCTCAGCCTCCGTGAGATTGGCGATAAGTCGTACTCGGACAGCGTTTTCAGCGAGCGAATCTGCTCTTCTCCAAGCGCCGGGCTCGGTCGAGCTCCTAACGGAAGCGGACCGACCTTATTGGGCTTCATAGGTCTGTCCGTTGGGATCCGCGGTATCTCGGAGACGCCGGCGGATTTCGTTGAGCAACTCACCGCTCGTTACGTTCCGAAGGCCGAGGAGGTTCGCGAGACTGGGCTGGTAACCCCAGGCCTTCGCGATCCCTGCGGGGTGGGTATGCCAGGTCATTTGTGCCCCCGTCTCCAGGTCAAAGACGTGAGATGGAGCGGATGCTTTCCCATAAATATGGATCGAATACGCCGGAGAATCTGTCGGATTTCTGACACTGTGGATGTCTCGTCCTGGGGTAAGAAGAGCGGTCACCGCCCCGGGGGCGTTTCTCGTTTCGCCGGTCTTTGTCAGGAGAGGGCTCATGATATGGGGAGGACCGTTCCTTTCATACTTGTCTTCATGCTCCTCACCCTTCCATACTCCGATGAGTCCCCAGGTCCCGTGATCGTGAACAGGCGTACATCTCCCGGCCGGGAACACCATCATCCAGAGGGTGTATGCCCCGGCTGGATGTCTATGGAGCAGATGGCGGGCGCGGTAACCTTCTTTTTCGCGTCGATGGGCAAGGATGCCTGAGAGACTGCGTCGATTCTCGAGAAGGTGCTCAATCAGGGGAGCACCTTGCTTTACGAGCTCGGCGAGTTGGTCGCCATGCGCGTAAATCAATCGGTCAAACTGATATGTAAATTCAGACACAGAATACGCCATTTTCATCCAACGGGTTCCAGCGTTACGCCTGTCGAGAATACCAGATCCCATTTTTCAAGTCTCTTTCGCGTTGCTGGTACGGATCTGCATCGCAGAGTGCAAAGAACACGACTCGCTTCCTTGTAACGGCCAAGAGTATGAATTATGCTCACCCCCCATCGACCTACACGGAATCCGTGGAAGGCGAACCCAGAGAAGTGGGAAGCAGGTCCGCATCGCCGAACGCTGCTTCCGGAAAGCTCACCCGATCAGATTTGAATCTATTTGCGCCTCCACCCAGCCGGCCCGTCTTTCTGCTCCTTATATGCAGTTTCGTCATGTTGCTCCTGGGCGCTTCCTGGCTCATAGTGGGACGTGGAGGCGCGCGCCCCTGGACCGAATCGACACCGCCGAGGATTCCGCGAATCGGATACCTGGGCTCGCAGGGAGCCGACTGGCCCCGAGGCGGAGAGCCACGAGTGAACTATTTCAGAGAGGGGCTTGATGAGCGCGGGTACATCGACGGTCGCAATATCGTCGTTGAATTCCGTTTCGCGGACGGTGACCCAACTCGCCTTTATGAGATGGCAGCGGAGCTCGCTTCGACTGACGCCATTGTGCTTGCGGACACGGCCGCGATAACCGCCGCCAGGCAGACGACTCAAACTACTCCTCTCATCATGACGGTTGCAAGCGATCCAGTTGGCACGGGAACCGTGCAAAGCATTGCGCGGCCCGGTGGCAACATCACGGGGCTCGGCACCCTAAGTGTTGAGGTGATGGAAAAGCGACTCGGTTACCTTCGCGACACCATCCCGGGTTTGGCGACGATTGCCGTGCTGTGGCAGCGGACGGGCGTGTCGCCGCTCGAATGGGAAAAGCTCGAAACTGCCGCGGTAAACCTTGACATCAGCTTGACATCGCACGAGATTCAAGATCAATCCGAAATCGACGGCGCCGTTGCCCGAGCCGCTGAGTCCGGTGCACGGGCCATGCTGGTCCTGGCAACTCCGATGATCCAGACCAATGCCCCCCGCATTGTTTCGCTTGCTCGCGAACGCGAATTACCCGTGATGGGGACAACGCCAGAATGGGTTACCGCGGGAGCGCTGATGGCTTACGCCCCGCCCTATCCTTACATCTACAACCGCGCGGCGGATTTCGTCGATCGAATTATCAAGGGAAGCAATCCGGCCGAGATGCCAATCGAACTGCCAGTCAAGTTCGATTTCATTGTGAATACTGCCGCTATGACCGATTTCGGTTTGACATTACCGGAGCGTGTCAAGAGCGACGTTACACAGACTGTCAGCTATGCCCGCGAGGATCCCCCCTTTACGGCGTGCCAAAGCGATTGATTTCCGGCGTCATGGTTCGGATCCAGCCTGGAAAGTTGATCGCTGGGGTGTGGGTTTTTGCCATATCGAAATTGATCGCCGATTCCATGATGGGACCCTGCATGGGAAGCTCCCCTGGGAGCTTTCCACGCATTATGCGCTCGACGTATAGGGCCGATCGTCTCACAAGGTCAGTGAGGTCCGGTCCCCATGAACAAAGGCCGCCGAGTTCTACAAACCGCTTGTGTGGATAAACCACCGGGACGTCTCTCGTCTGCTCGAGTTCAACAAGGGCGCGTGGTCGGAGGCTGAACATCGAATGAGGCACAAGAGTGATGCCCCATCCATTCGTGTGAGCGCGGTCAAATAACGGCGGAATATCGCTGGGTGTCTTGATTGGGAAGACGTCAGCGATGCCCACGCCGAGCGCCGCTGCCGCGGTCCTATATTCCGCTTCGTCGTCCCCCTGCATCTTGTAATTAGGACCCAAAAGCACAGCAATCTTCTTACTTGCTCCGAGCACTTGGTTAAACAGGTCAAGTCGAGCTATGCCCGCACCTATGGACCCCGTAAGGCCCGTCATCGTCCCACCTGGTGCTCGGTAAGTCCTCACGGCACCCGCATCTGCTTGCTTGTCGCCGACCGCCCAGACGATCGGCGTTGTTATGCCATTGTCCCGTGCGATTCGCGTGACGAGGGCGTCCATCGTGACGATTGCTTTCGCCTTGGCGTCCTTCAACCGCGTAAGCGCCCCAAGCGCCTCAGCAAGCGGGTTCCCGTTCAGATACTCGATCTGAAACTGGTAGTCGGTTCCGCGGTCAAGCCCCCGGGCCTTGAGTGCGTCCTCGAGGACTTGCACGTATGGCCCCTCGAACGGCGCTACGGCAGGTCGGGTTCCACCTTGAATCACTCCGATAGTTTCGGGCATGCGGGGCCTCCCCTTAAAGCGAAGTCTGGGCTTAGCCTACTCCGCGGTAGTGCAGTCTTCGTCGCAAGGATTGCAGCCGGAGTCCGGGAGTCTGATTCGATTCCGAAGCACCTCGATGAGATCTTCGTCTGTTGCGCCGGGAATTCCTAGGATCAACTTCCATTCCCCAGGGTGAATTTCGACACCGAGGTTTGCGGCTGTCTCAAGTGGGGCCGCAGCCAGCCGCGCGAGAAACTCACGGTCCACTGCCGCGCGATCTAAGACGTCGAAAATCGTTAGGTTCGTGACCGACATATGCGACTTCTCCCTATTGCCCTATTTCCACGTGTTGTTCGATCGCCAGCGCCTTCACCACCTCCGGGATCCCGGCCAATCTCCCGAAGACCGCGCCGACGCTAGGACGGCGCCTGCTTCATCGTTCGCGGTTCGGGTCGGGATTCTCGCCCGGCTGACTTGGTTCTGGCCGGACAGGCTGATCGGGCGGGCTTGCAACTGGCATGAACTCCTCCAAGAACCGAAAGACGTCGGACCCCCAGACATCAGCGTTATTCAGACAGAATTGGTGGCCCTCAATCGCGGTTTCGCCAACACCCGGGTAAATGGTCATCCTCAACCGGTCGGCCATCCCAGCGGCAACCATCTCGCTCGCCAAGGCTAAGCTGGGCTCGATAGTATGGTCATTTGCAGCCTGAATCAAGAATGTAGGGATGTCAACCCGTCGCATCGCATCGGCAAGCCAGCCGTGGCTAATAGGATATTTCTTCCAAGTCAGAGGGCCCGGCGCGAAAGCGATTGCGGCCCTATATCCGAGATGATTTCGCGCCCCCAACACCGTCTGGATCCCTCCGTATGAACACCCCATGCCGGCGATTCGTTGCGGGTCGACATAATCTCGCGATTGCAGGTAGGACATTCCGGTCTGCTGGTCACGGAGATGCACCTCTTGCTGTTGCACCTCTACCATGCCAGCCAATTCGGGCGAGGCATTGTCGATCACGCTCTGGATCCATTCCCCAGCGTCCGAAGAACGTCCCTGGCCTCTGCGATGTGGGACGAAAAAGACGTATCCCCGTTCGGCGAAGAGCGGGCCAAGCTGCGGCTGAGCGCCAGGCAGGTGCCGACTGTCATGGTTGTAGAGAATAGCGGGGAAAGGCCCATTGCCCGTAGGCATCCAGATCGCGCCCTGAAGAGCGTGTCCGTCTTCGGTGGTCCCGTACGTTTCCCAAACGGGTTGGTCTGCGTCTTGCGAGGATGCCGCCGGCATCGGTGCAACCAGCGTTAAGGCTACGGCGATCGCCAGGGTTAGCCAAAAGGCATTGACACAGCGTTGTCGAGCGGTTGATTGAACTGCCCTATACATATGGATTCGTAGAACGGTTAGCCACAAACGCGGATGCACAATGTCGCTCCTCATCTTGGTGAATACTCCGGCTCAACCCGCCCGACCCCCGATCGCAATCTATTGGGTCTCGCTATCCCGCGGCTGCGGCCGCCATGATTTGAGTGTGCTCGTCCGTTGGGTTGCCATTTGGGTCGACCAGCCCGAAGCCGGGCACCATGCCCTCGGACCAGCAAAAGAAACACCCGGCTTGCACGTCCTCCTCCTCCAGCATCTGTGCGTACGCGCCGATCTCTGCCGCGGGCCGGTTCCATTCCAGAACGTAGAGCGGGAGCCCGTACTGCTTGTAAAGCCGGAGCAGTTGGCGCGCTTCGGCGGGATCCTTGCCGTACGGGTGGACGTCGATCCCGTCCAGCCCAAGTCCGGCCGGATCAACGTTTTGCCACCAGCTCGGCTGACCCGACACGCTCCCACCGCCGATCACCAGCGGTCGCGGGTGGACCTGGTTCAGACCCTTCATCACTTCGCCAACGAGCTGCCGATACCGGGGAGGGCGCAGCGACCAGCTCGACGGCGACGGCACGCCCAGCAAGTAGGCGTCCATCTCGTTGCCGACCACGACAACGGACGGTCGACACGTCCGCACATAGCCACGGGCGAGCGATGCCCACTGGCTCTGATCTTCGCCGAGTGATTCCAGGCCAAGGACCAGCGCGGTGTCGAATCCGGCCATATGGAGTTGAAAGAAGTACTCCGCGACGGTTGGGCCTGGGAAGGCAACCTGGCGTACCCACTGCAACTGACCGAGATCCGCGGGCTTTGGCCCCCCGAATGGATTCATTGCATCGACGCAGACGCCGAGAATACTCATTTGTCTCCCTCTGCGCAGCAATCAAGGCGTGGAGCATACTTCTGATGATCCTGGCGGTCAAATGACAAATAGTCGCAATGTGTGGCGCCGCTAAACGCAGGGTAATGGCGCTGGCTTTGCGGATGACGGCATGCTATGCTCGCGCATCCTCGCCCTGAGGTGCGCGCATGATTGGGTCCCACATCGCCGAGACGCTGGCTCGTTCGCCGTTGCTGAATGGCTTGCCCGCGGATGCGCTTGCGCGCCTGGCAACGGCGGCCCGGCGCCGCACCTATAAACGTGGGGAAGTCATCTTCCACTTTGGGGATCCGGGCGACACGCTGTTCGTGCTCGAGACTGGGCGTGTCAAAGTATTCAGCTATTCGGACTCGGGCGACGAAGCGCTCCTTGCCTTCGTCGGGCCCGGCGAGTGTTTCGGCGAGCTGGCGCTGATCGATGGCGAGCCGCGGTCCGCGACCGTCGAAGCGCTCGAGCCGGTCGAAGCCGTGTCCATCGGGCGGCCAGCGTTTCTCGCGCTGGTTCGCGATCACCCCCAAACCGCGGAGCACCTGCTGCACGCGCTGGCCGCGAAGATTCGGTACCTCACCGCCGTCGTCTCGGACCTGGCCTTCCTCGATCTGGAAGGCCGGCTCGCCAAGCGCCTCCTCGAGCTCGCCGCCGAGCACGGCAAGCAGGAGGGCACCGAGATCCTCATCGACATCCCTCTCACCCAGGAGGCGCTCGCGTCCTGGGTCGGCGCCACCCGCGCGAGCGTCAACAAGCTGCTCGGCTGGTACGAGGATCGCGGCATGATTGCCCGCCGCGGCCGCCGCATTGCTGTCCTGCAACCCGATCGCCTCCGGTCCCGCATCTTCTGACGCGCGGCTCGCGCTCATCTCGATCAGGGTCCTGTCTGGCTCTTCGCGGGAGCAGTCTACGGGGGATATCCGGCTAAAACTGTCGGCAACCTGACACTTTTCCCGTAGACGGGCGAGCAGATCGGGCGCTTCTTGCGTGCCTACCATCTGCCCAACCACCAAAAGGAGGTTGGGTTCCATGATCGGCACACGACCGAACGAGATCGCGATCGCCAGCGGCACGCCATCCGGTGCCTTCCACCTCGATGACCTCATCAGCGAAGTCATCGAGCTCGAGCGGGGCAGTCCGCCCCGTTCTTCCGCGGCATTGCCCCCACACGTCCCCGCCACGCAGATCGGTGGCCTCCCGACCCGCTCCATTGCGAGCCCGATCCGCCTGGCGCTTGGCGTGGCAGCCCTCCTCGGCCTCGTGACGACAGGCCTGGTCGCCTTGCTTCATTGGTAGCGGGAGGTAGTGGGGCGCCAGTGAGGCGCGCGTCAGTGTGGCGCACCCTCGTGCATAGCGCGCGCGTGGGGCGCGCGTGCTGAGCGCGCGTCATCTCCCCAACCAAGTGCGATGGGTTCAGCGGCACATGAAGCCGGCAGGAGGCAAACCATGAATTACACACGGCCACTATCCTGGTGGCTCGGAATCGCCGACGTTTCCGCGACCGTGTTTGATGCGATGCGTCGCCCGCCGCGCGGCGACGCCGGCGGGGACGCGGTCCTCGTCCGGCGCAAACATGGATCGGAATCACTCCGGGCGCGGCTACTCAATCGCGCATCTGGCGTGTCCGCCATCGCTACGATCGCCGTGTCGGGTTGGCTGTTGCTGGCTGTTGTCCTGGCGCCGTTGGCTCAGCCCGACCCCAGCTCCTGCAGATCAGTAGGGCCCAGGTCCGCCAAAGGGCCAAGGATAGCCCCGGTATTTGCGCTGACGCGGAGTTCCTTGCCTGCGGGGACGGTGAGGTCCCCGATGGCTTCGCCGATGATCTCCCAGTCAGCTCCGGACAATCCGTTTTCATCACGGATGGAGACCTGGCCCATGGACCTCCGGGGCGCAAAGTGAATGACTCGTTGAACGGTTCGCCCGGCGAGGGGCGCAAGGCCCTCGCCGCTCTCTGGTGGGAGCGAGTCCGAAATATCTTTAGCCGCCCCCCAGGACATTGGGATGTCCAGTTCGGCGGCCGCGTCACCCCTCCGCTGGCGGCCTCGCGATGGCCGGCGCTCTTCGGGTCGGGCACGCCTCCAACCCGCAGGTACAGCATTGCTCACCGTCTCAGTCCGGCCAGCTCCTCGCGACCCTGATTGTGCAGTAGCCCCACGAGCCCCCGGAGTACGTCCTCTGCCGGGCGGCTCGGCTCCAATCCATGCCAGCACCCGCGTCGCCGTGTCGCGTTCGGAGTCCTCGGAATCGCAAGCAATATCGAACAGCAGGTCTAGTACTGCTGGCTGGCCGCTCTTCGCAGCTGATCCCAGGGCCCTGATGGCTACTGCTCGCAGCGGATCCTGGAGGTCACCTACGATTCGCATCAACTGATTGAGTGCCGCGGCCTGACCCCTTCCGGCAGCCAGGCCGAGGGCGTCAACGGCCATGGCCCGGTCCGAGCTATCCTCGGTGCCGGCCATCGTGACGAGCATGTCAAGAACGGAAGAGTCAGTGGCAGCCCACCACTCCAAGATTTCAAATGCTGTCGTGCGATCACGCCACTCGACGGTACTAGGCGCGTAGCGGGAGCTCCGACCAAGAATCCAGAGGGCATATTCGAGAGTCCGCCTGTGGTCACGCTCCAAAAACCACGTGCCACTCAGCGGAACGCCTGCCAGGAAGTACTGGGCGGTGGACAGCGAGCGGTGCAGAGCCCACGCCTCATCGAACAGGCCGACATGTGCCAGAGGATCGTATGCCCATCTGGTGCCGTGTACCTCCATCGATAGGTCAAATGAAAGCGCAAGTAGCTCCGTCGGCTCGCGCGCCGGGTCATCATGAATGTGAATGAGTGCGTTCGCTGCGTTCACAGCTGTAGTCAGAGCGTCGTCGAGGTGATCGAGTAGTACCTCCTGCAGTTTCGGTCCCAGCTCTTGCTTTGACCAGGCACGTGCTGCGAAGCGCGCCCACCACTGGCGCTCAGCTCTCGGGATTTCGTTCACGATGGAGGTCCTCGATCGTTGATCCTGAGCGCTCACTTGGCCTTCTCTACGGTTTCTACGCTAGCAATCCATCAGCAAGTCTGGCATGCTCGCCCAGTACACGCTGTCCCGCCTCCACTCGCATGCCAACCTGCACGCACCACAAGTCCAAGAAAAGGCCTGTGGTGCTCGCCACCGATCATTCATCGGCGTTCAATAATCTTCTCTCGTGGATCAATGACGTTGAGCACGTCCAAGCAGTCGTCTAGCCAGGCCAGACGTTGAATCACTTGTGCGATTGGCTAGCGCGGAGAGCGTCCGGGCGGCGGCCGTAATGCAATCGAGCGCTCGCTGTGCCTCGGTCGAGATCAGGGTACTGATTTCATCGGACTGTGACCTGTTTGCCAGAACTAGGCTCAGCGCCTCAATCGCCGCGCGTCGCTGGGCGCTAGGAGCATCACGTGCCAGTTGAATGAGCGTCACGACAGTTAGGACCTGGTTTCGGGAGGCGACGTCCAGCAACATGTTCGTCCCGGATCGATTGCTACCCCATCGTTCACGGGTCCCGTCTGTCAAGACATTGACAACCAAACCCTGAGCTCGGGCAATGTAGCCTAGGACTTCGACCGCCGTTCGGCGTTGAGACCGAGTCCCTGCCCGAGTCGCAGGGACCAGTACCTCTTCTACAACCTCACGAATTGTCTCAGTCTTACGGCGGAGCATGCTGACAGCCTCGGCATAGTAGGGGCTATTAGGATCGCGGTCGATTGGACCGGCTAGCCCCAATCCCGACCAGTACTCCTGGACGACGCTATATCCCAGTGCGCAGATCAGACCAGGCCGGTTGGGTGCACTTGCGTTATGGACTAGGGAGGGAAAGAGGCTCTCGAATAGAGATACTTCGGAACTACGGACTAGCCCCCAGATCGCGGTCATGCGGTGTATGGGGAGGACCCGAGCCGGACGTGGAGCATGGCGTTGGTCCCACCCGAGGAGCCAGAGGGCATATTGTCTGAGCGCCTCGATGTAAGTGTCTGGTGATGACGGATTCCAGTCATACTCGCGGCCTCGGTGCAGACGCCAGGCTTCCGGGAATTGGTACAAGCAGATGCACGCATCAAACGCCCACCACTCGTCTCTGACGGACGCCCGCCGCAGTTGCTTAAGTAGGGAGCGGCGCAGCCGGGGATCCAGGCGCTGACGGGCCTCGACGCGTGCTTCGTAGCGAATCCACCACGCATCGAGCGCGTGTGCTCTTCCGCCTGCTCTTGCCCGTTTCATGGATGCCACCCGGCATTCCTCATCGGATTCACAATGCGACTACATAGAACGAGACTTCACAACCATGCAAGTCCCGTCGACCGCCCAGGTGTATGCCTGCACACCAATTGACGCCAGCTAAGAATCCCGCGTTCGTCCGTCCCCGACTAGTTCGCAGTCCGTCTGGGTCCAGAATCCGGCACGTAAGTCTATTGGCCGGAACGGGCGCGTGCACGCCGTGGTTAAAGGTATTCGAGTGCAACACGCTCAGGAGTATGGGTTTCTCTTGTTAATAGACGGCTTGACCAATCCGTTAAGACGGTGATCGTCTTTGCAATCGTCCACGGAGATGGCCGTCGCACCAGTAACTGGAGGTCGGATCCTCATGAAGCCCAGCGTCACCAGCGTCGACTGCAAGCAGATTCTGACCAGGCAGCGAGGAGGATTCCTGTACTCGTACACCCACACTCTGAACCCATTCGCTGGGTGTGCGTTCGGGGCGAAGGGCTGTGGGGCTTACTGCTACGCAGCAGAATCCCCAGTCGCGCGATTCATGGGAGCCCCCTGGGGGCATCGTGTACAGGCGAAAGTCAATGCGCCGGTTCGGCTCGAAGAGGAACTGTCTCGCGAAGGAGACAGGGCCAGCCTCCGCATTTTCATGAGCTCGGCGACCGATCCCTACCAGCCCGCGGAGCGGGAGTTTGGCATCAGCCGCGCGATCCTCAAGGTATTTCATCGCTACCCGGTCGGGCTGCTCGTCGTCCAGACGCGTTCGCCTTTCGTCGAGCGGGATTTCGATCTGCTGGCTGACATGCCATTCGCCTGGCTCTCCCTGACGGTGGAGACTGACGACGACCAAGTCCGGCGGCACCTTACACCCATCTGCCCCAGCATCAAACGCCGTCTACTAACTATGCAGCGCGCTCGCGCGCATGGGATTCGGGTCCAGGCGGCGATCAGCCCGGCGCTTCCTGGAAGCCCGGTGCGATTTGCGGATCTCTTGGCCGATGCGGCGGATCGGGTGATCGTGGACACGTTTGTGTCCGGGGATGGTTCGGGAGGTGCGCGAACACAGCGGCGTGCCCTCCCGGAGCGTTACCGTGAACTTGGCTGGGGTGATTGGCGCGATGAATCAAGCGCACGCACCTTGTATGCAATGCTCGGCGAGCACCTGGGATACGATCGGGTAGTCTGGTCCTGCGAGGGATTCAACAGTCTACGGTAGCATGCAAGTCGGAGGCGCCCTTGGGCCAGGCGATATCCCAACGCAGGCAGACGTGCCCATCTCTGGGAGGACGATACGATTGGGCAACTCACACGCACCTCTGCCCACGGCAGCAAGGACGCGCTCGAAACATTAGTGCAACTCGGCGCTGACGTGAGAGTAAGGCGGTGACGGCGCCCTCGAGACCTGCTGGGTAACCGCGCCATCTGGATTGCATGATTGGGGATCCTCTCCTGCCCATTATCCGTGTTCACTTCAGGGAGGTTAGATTGATCTCGGGATCCGTGCATCGCCACCAAGCCGTCAAAAATCCTCGCACGAGTGATGGTTTTTGGGTGCACTTCGCAGCGACGATGGAGGTGCGGAGGCACCTTGGGCGCCAGGCGCGAGCGGCGATCATCGGGAATCTATCGAAGGCATCCTCGTGGGCGATGTGGCATCTCAGCATCGATCTCGGACTGATGGACGAGGCATGGTCGATTCAGAAGCAGCTGTCGCCGGGATACCACGTTGGGATCCCCAAGGAGCCTGACCGATCTCTCGCCGAGTACGCATTGTGGCTCCTTGGAAGATCTCTACGGCGGCCTGCATCTGTTGCGGACGTTTCCCCTCATTGTCGCCTCTGGCTATATACAGTCCTTGGCCGGCGCGCAGCCATTGACCGTGATCTCGCCATCCTGCTCGGAAAGATCGCCCAGGATGAGCACCATCCCGATCGCTGCAGAGCGATCTGCTCGCTCGGACAGGCCGCGAACCGCGGCCAGGAAGAAGCCTTCGCTCTCCTCGTTCAAGTCGCCAGTGATCGCGGTGACCCTCTTCAGCACGTGGCCATGTCACAGCTCAGTCCCTGGTACACGAGTCAGGGTCCAGAGATGACTCGCCTATTGCTTGGACGCGCAAGTCAGGTAGGCAGCCAAGGCAGGGCTGTGGCGGTCGAGGCGCTGCAGAGGCCGGCTCTCCGAGAGGCGACTGACGGGAGCTATCGAGGGACGCTTGATCTCCTTCTGGACATCGTGAGCGACCCAGCCGACCCGGCTCGAGGTGCCGCGATCAAGGGCCTCGGCAGGGCGGCTGGGGTCGAGGAGCAGGGGCACCTCCGCAATCTGCTCGCCACGGTCCTCAAGGACCCCGATGACCCTGATCGCGGCTCGACGGTACAGGCGCTCGGCTCTGTTCTTAGGCAACTTGAATCTACGACACCAAGCCAGGCCTGGGCCACGGAATTGCTGTTCGCGGTCGCTCAGAATCGTGCTGATTCGAGCAGGGCGGCAGCACTTGACGCGTTGCGCTGGTGTGGTAGCCTGTTACCGTCCAACGAGCTCGAACTACTCCTGGCTGTGGCACAGGACCGCCACGATCCCGAACGAGGCGTTGCGATTGAGGCTCTGAGCGAAGTGGCAGCGCCCTGGGAGTTCGTGGAGCTTTGGTCTATTGGGGACCCTGAGCCCGCCCGACCGCACGAACTTCTCCTAAGTATTGCTTCCGACCGCGATGATCCCGATCGCCACACGGCGATCGCGGCGCTGGGAAACGTCATCGCAGGCCAGGATCATCCTGACCCTGATTTTGTCCAGTTGTTGCTCCGCATCAGCCACACTCCGGATGACCCGGGCAAGGGCCTGGCTGATGCCAGCCTGCAGCGCGCCTGCGCCGTGTCCAAATCGGCTGAGGGGCTCGCATCGCTCAGCAACGACATTGCCCTGGGACCCAAGCCGTAACTTAGACGCCAGCTGCGTTCGATCCTTGATGGGCGAGCTTCCCTGCATGCGTCGAAGCGAGACAGCATCTCAATACTGGGCCGCAGATCGTCTGTGCGAGCGAGTGGCGTGGTCTCAAGAATCAGGTCGCGACGGTGATGCAATCGCCTGCCTGCCGCGCGTCGCGATAGATGCTGCACAGAGTCCTCCCGGCGGTAGCAGCACGGAAGAGGGTGAGCGCCCAAGTGGCTGCGCGTCCTCGCTTGAGGGGGCGACGAACCCTCAACTGTGCTCAATTTCCTCGCTGAGGATACGAGCGACACGTTCGTCGGCGGCTACATCGTCGCCGTAATACGATGCCGCAAACCGAAGCGATTCGATGGCCAGCGGTCGCAGCGGATCCAGGTGACTGCCGGCGATGTCGAGAAGGGCGCTCAGCCCAGCCGAACGATCTGCGCGCCATTTCAGCCCGTCGACAGCGAGGGATCGAGCGGGGTCGTGCAGGTCGCGGGCGATGGCGACAACCGTGACCAGGGCGTCGTCGTTGGTCCATGCTTGATCTCGTAAGACCTCAATCGCCATATGTCGGCATGGGTCGTCGATGTCCTGAGCCACGGCGATAAGGGTGTCCCAAACTTGCTCATCGTCATCGGGCACATAAAACAGCATGTCGATGGCCGCCGCTCTCGCAGCGCTGCCATCGAGTCTATCCACTGCAATTGCTATCAGACCTTCCCGAAACGGGGAATGAGAAGGACTGTGGAGATGCAACCCTCTTATCGCCTCGGCGAGAGCTGGATCGCTGCGCTGCGTAGTCAGAGTCCAGATGATATATGGCCAGCACCACTCCTGGTCCGACGGTGGCCATGGCCAGGCTATGCGGCTGAGCGGATCGGAATCGGAAGCGTGGGCCTTGTAAACCTGCCAGGCTTCCTCAAATAGCCCGAGTACTACCAGTTCCGTAACCCCTTGGTGCTGGCGAGCGCGCGCCGTGAGGTGATTTCGCGTGTTGTCGTCGAGATGGTGGCGGATCTCGACTACGAGGGCGAATGTCGCCCAGCGTTCCGCTTCCTCACGCCGACCGAGTTCCGCCAGGATCCTATTCCGTTCAGATCGGATCGGCCTCATGGAGCGATGAATGGACGTACTGATTTTGTCCCGTAGCCCGACTGCCACCATCGTCCAGTCTGACTCGTATAGGCGTCCCATCCGATCGATTCCCCCGCTACATTGCAATTTTGGCGCACGGCGGATCATCGTGGACACCTTTATCGATGGCAATGGTGGTGATCTGAGGCACGGTCACAACCCTTGGGGCGCGGCATCGGTGCAGTGAACACCGATGCCGCGCCGAGGTGGCGGGACAGTGTGAGCCCTTTCGCTCTCGGTGCGGAGCAGGACTCTACGACGGAGGGGTCGCTTGCTCCAGTTCATAGCAAGGACCAAGCCCGTGCACGATCCAGTCCTGCAGACGGGCGAAACTTGCGAAATGCCTCTCGCCCGCAGCAAGCCAGTCACGCACTTCGGGGTTCGAACCTTCGTATCGCACTCCGCGGTCAACCAGTAGCGTTGCGATCTGATTGGTCGGTTCCAATTCGAAAGCGATCCGTGCACGAGGCTGCGTGCAGCCCGGTGGCAGCTCCTCGTCCGGGAAGACGATGCAAGCTGCCTTGGCATGCGCCTGGAGCTCCGCATACGCGAGATCAGTCCCCCTGATGAATTGCCGCATGGTCGGGTTCCCCCTTCAGCATGACGCGCGTGTCGATGAACGTGTCGATGACGTTCCGCAGATCCCCGCTGCCCTGACATTCGGGGCATGTAGGTCGCTCGTTGAGCTCCCAGCGATCGGGATCCTGAGGCAGCCAGACGGCGTCATCGAAGAAGAGTCTTTCGCCGTCGGCTCCTGCGAGGACGCGGTCGAACGTCGTGAGCCCTATGGTGGCCCGCAAGTCGGGGTCCATCCGGATCTGGATGAGATTCCGCGCCCCGATGCGCTCGAGAAGCCGGCCCCATCGTGGGTGGTCGGTTCCGTGGTGGAGCAGTGCGAGCGCTATGAACCCCTTCAGAGCGTTCAGTCGGGTCGTGGCGAAGATGGGAGTTGCATCGGAGGTCACGTCATTGCGGAAGCCCTTGGCGAGGTAGGCATCGTAGCGCGAGCTCAGCGCACATCGATGACAGGCCGGGGTCACTCCAGGGTACGTGAAGGTAATCTCCGCGCCGCGGCCCTGATGGTAAACCTGGGCACACAGGCTCGGCAGGCCGAGTTGGAGGGCCAGGCGATTAACCCGTGCCTGAGCCTCAAAGCGATCCGTCAGCCCGCAGATCAGGGAAACGATTGGCGGTTCGCGTCCTGGGCCCATTCGACAGGCGAGCGATCGAAACTCTGCGTCGTCCAGGTCGTCGAGCCATCGCTTCAACGGGACGACGTGGACTCTCGGATTTATCTGCAAGAGCCTCTCAGCGATGACCTCGACCTTCGGTCGGCCGACATCCTTGATGTAGACCTGCTGTGTCCCGACGTTGGCAGTGCTGACCTCGTCCGCATCGATAAGCACGAACTCCCCGACGCCGCAGCGGGCAAGATCCTCGATGAAGCCGGCGGCCCCGCCTGCGCCGATGCAGATCACTCGCGAGCGGCGCAGGCGCGCGAGATCGTATGCGTCGACCACGCGGCGGAAGATCTCGGCGTCAAGATCGCGTGCCTCGGTCACTGAATCGTCCGGCTCCACCACGAGGCGCAGCGGCTCGATACGGATACCATCTCCGTCTCGCACCGCGGCAAAGGGGAGCAATTCGAATCGGCCTGAATCCGGCTCGGTGACGACGATTGGCAAGACGAGACGATCCAGTTCAGGGATGCCGGCCAGGATGGCCCCCGCATAGACCATATCGCCGCCGGAGGGATGCCGGGCGCCCGGAGGGTGACTGTGGACGATGCCAAGGAGGTTCACACCGGCTGGATTCCACTCATCGCGAAACAGTCGATTGAGGCGTCGGTAATCGGGTGAGTACGTTGCCCCTGTTCGGCGGGCCGACCGATCGAAGTAGAAATGGGTGATGCACCCAATCTCGCGGTCGCCACCGAGAGCGCCTCCCTGCTCCGCAGGCAGTGACCCGACCGTTCGACGAATCTCATCTACGACGGACGCTTTGATGCGGACCTCGTGCATCGGGGCCCCGCTTCCTCGGCTGGGAGTTTCACGCCGGGTCGAGACTGGCGGCTCGATTAGTTCGCGGAAGGGGTCCGGCCATCCAGCGTCAGGCTGAGCTTCGGGAGTTCGAGCTTCGCGATCCAGACCCTTCATCGTCTGGCCTGCTGGTCGAGAGTCCGTCCCGTCCGAATGTACTCCTGGGTCATGTCGGCCCAGCGGGCAGCCACCTGTTTCGCGGCTTGCTCGGAGCCGAGCGACTCGCTCCAGCAGATGTAGTTGCGGCCGCCATCGGACAGTCGGTGCGTAACGTGAACGCCGGTGTTCCGGGATCCGTAGCCGGGCATCGACTCGATGTACACGCGATAGGAGCTGTCGCGTTGCCGCTCGATCGAGAACCCGTAGTCGGCCTGGCCATCCCTCGTGCGGTAGTAGGTCCTCATGGAGCTTTCTCCTTGAAGTTCTGCGGATTTCGGGCGAACGAGTGGCCTGAGTTGTGAGGGGGCGGCAACGGCCGCCCCCTCACAACTCAGGAGCTGGGATCCAGCCCGCGGCCAGCCCTCGCCAATCAGCTGCCGGGGGCGTGCCCGCGAAGCGACTAGTGGAATGTCCCGGGCGGGATCTGGTCGCCGCCGTGGAAGGTGCCCTTCGGAATCTCGTCTCCGCCGTGGAACGTGCCCTTGGGGATCTCATCTCCGCCGCACGTGTCGTAAACGTGGACCATTCGCGTAACCTCCGGTTCAATGCTGTCTGGGATTGCCGCTCGGTAGAAGGTGCGCCGCCGCGGCCTGCGATGCACCAGCCAGAGTCGCAATCTGGCCGCTGCGCTGTCTACCTCCCTCAACCGAAGTCTGACCCGCCTCCGTCCCGGCTGCTCGGCCAACTGAAAGGCTGGCTACTCCCTACAACGGGTGGACAGCGGCAGAGATTAATGGCGCTCGAGGACAGGTGTATGCACAGAGCCCCTGACGACCGAGGCGGGCACGCTTACTACACTGACACAGCGAGAGAATTGAGGGGCTGCCCCAGCAACTGGGGCCACCCGGTGGAAGGCACAAAAAAAGGCCGGCTCATATGGGAGGGGTTCTCCTCCCAGTACGAGCCGGCCTTTGTTCCGAGCGGGCTAGGCTTGAGCTATGCCGTGAACAGGGTGAGCTGGGATTCGGGCACGGGTCGTCGGCGTGGCTTCGGCCGAGGGGTCTGGCGTGCCAGTTCGTCGAGGCTCAACACACGCCCGCCGCTCGGGCTTAGCGTACCGACAGCGGCAACTCCGTCGGTTGCGGTGTCCCCGCCCGCGAACACACGCCGCCAGAGGTCGGCGGCAACCCTCTCGGGCACCACGTTCCCCGCGGCGGCAGGCTCGCCGGAGATGGTTTCCCACTCGCCGTCGATGAGGTAGCCTTCCGCCTCCAGCTCATGCTCTCGGGTCTGGGCGAACAGAGCCTCCAGTGACTGTCCCTCACCGGAAGCTTCTTGCGTCAGTCGCCGCGCCAGGGCCAGCATCAGGTCGGCGCCATCGCCTTCGAGCGCGGCGAGACCATCCTCGGGAATCTCGCCCTCGATCATCAACGCCGACCGCATCTTCGCAGCGATGAGCGCCAACGCCTCGGCCTGGAGCGTACCTTCATACACCAGGTAGGTGACCTCGACGGGCTGGCGCTGGCCGATCCGCCACGAGCGACGGCTGGCCTGGCGGAGGACGTACACCGAATACTCGGGCTGGAACCAGACGATCGAGGGCCAGTCGACCAGATCGAGGCCGGTCTGGACCAGGCGCGGGTGGCAGATCAGGACATCCACCCCCTCGGTGACTCGGGCGGCGACCCACTCCTCTCGGCGATCGGCCGCCACCGTGTTGGCCTTAAGCACCGCGACTCGGTGCCCCTCGCGTTCCAGGATCATCCGGAGGCGGGGGCTGAGGTCGCGACGCTCGGTGTGAGTGATGTAGACGAGCACGCGGCGGTGGCGCGATCGCTCGCGGTTCACGAGCTCGATCAGTGCCCGCTCCTTGGGGTAGACGACATCCTCCGGGAGCGCGGGCGCCTCGCTGATCACCCGGCCGTCTGTGGTATCCACGACCACCTCGCCCCGGGTGCACCCGTCGGGGTAGCCAAGCAGCGATTGGAGGTACGCCCCGAGCAGCCGCTTCGAGCCTTGTCGCAGGGCGCTTTGGACCGCCTGTCGCAGCTCGCTCGCCAGACGCTGATAGGCCGTGGCCTGGGAATGGCCATCCACCCGTGGCTGTTGATCGAGGGGCAGCAGGATGACCTTCTCGGTGTAGGGCGGCAGGTCGCGGGCCACGTCGGCCAGACGCAGGAAGACGGTATTTCCGATCAGGTGCATCAGCACGGCTGGAGAGACACCGGGCTTCTCGACGATCCGGGTCGGGTAGGTGCGACGCCGCGACTGACGCCCATCGTCGAGGTAGGCGTCCGGATCCTTCTTGGTGATTCGATCCACCACCCCGTATCGGCTGACCCACTTCGCCTCGTCCCGGTAGCCGAACTCGGCGCGCACCTCCCGGGAGAACCTCCAGAGGAGGTAGAAGAGCGTCGAGCTGTAGCCTCCGAAGAGGGTGCCGGTCAGGGTGAGCGTCCTGCCGCAGGCCTCGGCGAGCGCGCCGACCGCCAGCCCCTGCGCCGAACCCCGGGCTTTGAAGTCCTGCACCTCATCGGCGATGAGCAGGTCGAAGTGGCCACGCAGGCGGCGCTGAATGTAATCGGCGAGGGGGTAGCGCCGCGGCCCCGTCCGGTCGGCCTGCCAGAGCGGACCGCCGCAGGTCCGACAGCGGTGCTTCTTGCTCTGCAGGTCGGCCCATGCGAGCGGGACGTCCTCCTCGTCCATCGCGGGCGTGTAGCACGTGGGGCAGCAGAATAGGCGGACAATCTCGCCGGCCTCGTCGCGCACCAACTGGCCGGCGCCGCTGCGGGCCGGGCGCGCCAGCGCCGCTGGGATCCATCGATACCTGAGCTTCGCCCGCTCCCGCGAGCACACGACGAAGGTGATCCGACCGCCGAGGGACCGCGCGCGCTCCAGGTCACTGATCGTGCGCACGATTGCTACACGCGCTCCGGGGACGGTCTGCTGGATCTCCCGCAGCCACTTGCGGACCAGGTGCGGAGGGCAAATGACCATAATCTGACGGTAGCCGGCGAGATACGAGGCGGCAGCGGCGACCAGCGACTTGCCACAGCCCATCTCCCCGACCACGCTGGTCCCGGAGTGGAGCTGCAGCGAGAAGGCGGTGGCGCGGATCGCGTCAGCCTGCCCCCCGAGTGGACGGCGGAGGAGCCGGCGCACGTCGAACCCACAGGTCTGCCGGGTCTCCGCGTCGTAGAGAGGGGGATACGTGGCGACCACGGCGGCCGTGACCGCGTCGCGGTAGCGGTCGATGAACCGGCCGAGATTCACGTCAAGGCGCCATTGTCGTGTGGATCGCCCTCGCCGATCACCTCCAGAGTACCGGTGGCCAGATCGAGGGTCACGACCGACGTTCGCAGCACCTCACGCTCCACCTCGGTGTCCTCACCAGCCGTTTCGATAGGAACCAGCTCCTTGTGGGTCCGGCCTTTCACGAGGATGCGCTGCTCGTCTTGAACGAGGAGCACATTGTTGAGGAAGCCCGCGGCGATCAGGAGGGCCAGATGGCCCCGCCGCAGCGGCATGAGCGGGCGGACTGGCCGCTCCTCGCTCGGCCAGAGCTGTTCGGCGAGCTGCGGCTGCATCCAGACGCCCCGGCGCTGGGCCTCCTCCGCCGCCTGGGTCGCCTCGAAGAAGAGCGACCCGAACAGGATCTCGCCCGCGGGCAGAGAGGGCACCCGGAGCGGCGCGCTCGCAGGTGTCTCCGGCAGAGGCGGAAGGTCGCTGTCGCTCCAGGTTTCGAGTCGCCCCTGGCTGGTGGCGTCGTGTGCTGCCTGAATCTTGCGAGCGGCGACCAGCACGATCTGGTGGAAGGCGGCGAAGTCAGGATCGCGGAAGCGATAGGCAGTAATCGAGGTGTAGTGGCTGGCCAGATAGCGGGCAGAGACCGCCAGTCGCCGCTGAGGGATCAGGAAGACGAGCACGCCACCGGGGCAAAGCGCTCGAGTCATGCTCGTAAGGAACGCGTGCTCCAACCGGCGCTGCTCGTCGTCGTGCGCATATGGAGGATTGAGGAACAGCACCGAGAACGCGCCGTTGGCCAACCGGACGGAGAAGGCGCTCGTGGCGAGGACGTGATCGAGCTGGGTCCGGGCCTCTTGGGCGCGCTCGGTGTTGATCTCGATCCCGTAGCTCTCCGCGCCCAGAGCCGCTGCGATCGTGGCGGCGGCCTGGCCGGTCCCCGCGCAGGGATCGAGCAGACGGACGACTCGCTTCCCACTCTTGTCCGGCGGCGCGAGGTGGCGGGCGATGGTCGCCGCCACATGGGGCGGCGTCGGCCAAAATCCTGCGCGGGCGGTGGCTTCGAGACGTGGCATCCGTCCCGCTCCTACGCGGCCGCAGCCAGCGCGGCGTCATCCTCAGGAAGAGGGACGCTGCGGCCGCGAACTGCCGCGCCAAGATCGCTAGTCAGCGCCTCGGAGTCGGGCAGACAGCGATAGGCGTGCACACCCCACGACTCGAGGGCCACGATCTCCCCGTTGCGCATCCCCCGGTCCCAGAGCCAGGGGGCCCACAACGGGTGCAGTGGGAGGTCGAGCCGACGATTGAGGAAGCGGTAGTGGAGCGGAGCCGCCTCGTCGGCCCACCTGGGTAGGAGCAGAAAGTCGGCGCGCTCCGCCGTGTAGCGGGCCGACTCGGGCACGAGCACGCCGTGATAGCCAGCAACGATCCGCAAGCTGGCGGTGAGAAAGCGCCACCGGCGCGGCCCCTCCGGAGCGAGCGCGCAGAAGCGGGCCGTGCCCAGTTGCTCCAGTGCCATGGTTGCCGTCTCGCCCTTGATGAGGCGTGCCCATATTGCCTTGACGGCTTCCTGTGGGCCGAGCAGGGATAGGAACCAGACGCGCATCCGGCGGGCAGCCGGGTCGGGCTCGATCTCCCAGGCGCAAGCGTCTACCGCTGCGCTGAAGCCGCCGACCTGCAAAGTAGGCAGGTCTTCCTTGGCCGGGGCGTCCGCGGCGCTCGCCGAGGTCAAGTGTGTACTTATAGACATATCCATCTGTAACCTCCGCTTGGTTAGGTGGGTCACGAGGAGGCGTTGGGGCGTCCTCGGAGCGGGTACGCGGGTGTCAGCCTCGCCGGGAGGGCGCGGCGACCGCGTTCGGATGCAGACCCGCAATGTCGGCGACGGTCTTCGGTTCGGCGGGGACGCAGCGCAGGGTGCCGTCGTCGAGATCGAAGTAGCTCGCCATCCACGTGCAGTTGCCGTCCAGCAGCTTCTCGACGTAGCTGGCCGCGAGAGCAGCCATCACCTGGTTGACCGTCGGACCCTGGTCACCTGCGGCTACAGCTTCGGCGCAGTCTGCTTGCGGGCGGAGCTCAGGCGGCGCATCGAGAAGATCGGGGCGCTGCAGGCACGCGGCCGGTAACGCCCGACAGAGCCCGGCAGCCGGAACGAACGCCCCACGCAACTCTTCCGGCCGCGTGACGTTCCCCAATAGCACCTGGCCGCTGTTCCTTGCGTTGCCCGTATCCAACCACCAAGTCCGGCCGCTCTGGAAGCCATCGCGCCATCCAGGCTGGTCGAGGGCGGCAGCGATTGCCCGCCGAGCCGGGCTGTTGTCCACGCAGCCCACCAGGAGATTCAGTCCACTGCGGGCGTCGCCGAAGACCTGCGCGTGCAGCTCGCGGTCGAACGGGAGGACTGAGTAGCCGACCTCCCGCCCGAAGCGTCGTGACAGACGCTCGGCCAGCACCTCGACCTTGAATCGACCGACGTCTCCTCGGTCGAAGCACTGACGCGCAATGTTGTGCGGCTCGACCCGATCTGGATCGACCAGGTAGAGCCGCGCGTTGCTGCCGAGCAGCAGCCGGCAGATCGCCTCGGCGAGGAAGCCGCCCGTCCCGCCACAGCCGACCAGGACGATGGTTGCCTCCCGCTCCTGGCCCGGTGCCCAGCGGGTACCGGCGCTGGGGCTCGCGTCAATCCGGTAGCTCATCGTCCTCATCCGTCTGCGCTGCTCCTTCGCCGGCTCGGTCGGATTCGATCGGCTGATCGAAGTGAACATCGCTGAAGCCGCCCCGGTCCCCGTCGAAGACCGTGTCCCACGGTACGGGCATGAAAAACCCATAGGCGCCTACGCGCAGAGCGACCTCGGGCCGATCGGAGCCGAGCCGCCCCAGCACCCCATAGACGCGAAGCGATTGCTCGTCGGCGTCGTCAGTCGGACTGAAGCGCGCAGCGAAGCGATGGTGCGAGTGGATCTCGAGGACGGCGCTCTCGATCGGCCGGTAGCGGACAGCCGTCGGCCCGGTCGCTTGCCGCGGCTGAACGATCTGGTAGCCCAGAACCTCGTCGTAGACAACGCTGAAAAGCACCTCGCGTTCGGCCCGAGCCCAGGCGCTGGACACGGCGACGATGACGTCCCAGATCCCTTGCGGCAACCGGCCAGTCCGGAGCGCGACCGAGGGGAAGAGCGGCGGTAGACCCCGCACCGTTGCAGTGGCAACCGGCACCCGCGCGTCCAGGTACCGGTTATGAGCCGCGACGAAGAGGCCGTCGCCGCCAAGCACGTAGTCGTATGCAAGTCCGCTGGGCTCAGTCGGACCGTCGCGGGCGATTAGGTAATCGACGATCGCCGTCATGCGCCGATCCGGAGCGCGTCGGTGACGCCCATCTGCGGCACGAGATCGTCCAGCGGGTACTGGCGCTTTCCTCGAATCTCGGACCAGAGCTGGCGGACGTCGTCGGGGTATTTCCGGGACTTTCCCCGCGCCGTATCCCCTGTGGCCGAGAAGTGCGAGCGAAAGAACTCTTCGGGCACTCGGCTGGGGTCGGAAGGGAAGGCGTGCGACCCGGTACAAACGCGACCCGAGTCGAACACGTTGAAGGTCGGACAGTGGAACAGATCATCATCGAGATTGTGCGGGCGGCGCTGCGCCGCGAATACATAGGGAGGTTGGCGCGCCGGCAGGCAAACGAACACCAGCCCGGGCATTGGGAGCCGCAGACGGCGAGGCGGCGCGTCATAGCTCTCGCGCAACCTGACCGACCATACGCGGGGCTCTCGCCAGATGGCGACGCGAATACCGCTCGACGTTTTCGCCCACCACAGGGCATCCGCGGGCAGGAGGCCTGTGCTGAGGTCGAGCTCGCGGGCCAAAGCGTGCGCCACGTCGAGCGCCGCGACGAGCTTCGTCTTGACGGTGGGGCCTGCATAGTCGTGGACCACGACGCTCTCATCGTGGAAGTCGAGGCGCAGCCGGAGCGGGTCCTCCTGGACCTCTGCCTCAGGCGGCAGCGCCCATCGGTAGGGTGAGTAGCTCGGGCTCGTCGCATCGGATGGCGACGAGCCCTTCCTCCGTGATCTCGCACGCATAGAACCTCCGCATCTGCAGATATGTGAGGTGCGCATCTCTGCCGAGCGCCGCGTCCAGCAATCGGGCGAAGCGCGTGGCGGGGTCGGCTTCGATCCACGCAGTGAGGGCGCCGATTCGATCGAGAATACCCTGCGCCCGGTGCCACTGGTCCGCCAGCTCGAGCACGTTCGCGCGAGTCCACTCGACATCCGCAACCATCTCTTCTTCGACGTCCAAGAACACTGTCTCGGTCTCGCCCCACAGCCAGTCGGCGTAGTCCGCCGCAGCTGCGAACGGCATCCCGTCGAGGCACTCATGCAGCTCAGCCGGCGTAAACCCATCAGGCGGGATCTCGCTCAAGAGCGCGCGGGGCACATGCTCTTCGGCCGCGTCAAGGAGCGGGACCCGGGTGTCCGCCTCATACGGTTGAGCGCAGAGCGCGAACAAGAGCAGCTCGCCAGGCCGAAGGTCGACCTCGTGGAAGCGCTCATAGTCCCATGCGTTGCGGACGAATGGAATCCCAAAGGCGACCTGGTCGTATTCCTCGCATTCGTATACCGGGAACCACGTTGCCTCGACCCGGTTGATAAACGCATACACGCGGGCAGTCTCGCGCGTGTGCCGTGGCTCCGTGGCCGCCAGGATGTCGGCCTCAGCCTCGGGAAAGAGATCTCGGACGATCTCCCGGAACGCGCGGAAGCCCTCCTGGCCCTCGAGGAGCGCGGCGACGGACCTCGGAGCGACCGGGGTCCGCGCCAGCGCCCGCCCGAGGGCGAGTGGACTGGAGATCACCGCGCCGGGAGCCGCCGCAACGCCTCAATTGCCTGCTGGGTCGCTGCCGCGTAGGCCCTGGCCTGGGCCACGGCGAGGTTGATCTCCGGCTGGCGACGCCCGGCCGCATCCACGTCGACCTCGCCTCGCTCGTCGAGCAGCTCGGCGGCCAGCTCGAAGACGCGCAGCCGCGTCTCGGGGACCCTCCTGAGGATCGCGATGACGTTCGGCTGCTGGGTCCGCCCCTTGGTGCCGATGCGCCTCGTGAAGACGTATCGAACGTCCTCGTCTCGCTTCTCTTCCCGCGTCTCGGCGTTGGCCAGTTCGGGGAAGAACTCGGTTAGCTGCTTGCGAACCTCGTCCACGGGAAGCTTGGGGTCCGGGTCGGGAAACTCGCGTCCATCGACGACGAAGATGCGAGCCATGGACAACACCTCCTTCTTGGTCTCAGAGCTCAAGCGAACAGCGTCATCTGGCCGGGCTCGGCCGAAGTCGGCGCCTTAGCTCCGACCCGCTCGGGATCGGTCGCTGTAGACGCCCGTGGCGACGGCGTCCTGGGGGACCGATTACCGACAGGTGGTGTGGATGTAGCCGTTGGATATCTCGGCTGCAGCTGCCAGCGTGCCTCAGCTTCCGCGAGCAACTCAGGAACGACCTGGAGCGCGTCTTCCAACTCGTCGGCCTCGATCACGCGGAGGAGAGGATCGCACCCATCGCTGCCGAGCGCGAGGACCGCACGATGTCCGCCGTCCCCATCGCGAGATATGGTGACGACCAGCTTGAGGGGGCGTGGTGCAGCCTCAGCGACCGGAGGCTGCTCTGGGGGTCCGTCGGCAGCCTCCGCCTGCGTTGGAACGTTACCGTCTGGAGATGGGGCTGGCGCACCAATTGTCCGGGAGTCGTCGCCTTCCATATCAGCGGGGATGTCATCAGAGAGGACGTCGCCGGCTTCTGGCGGACTAAAGGGATCAACAGCCATTCGTCGTCTCCTTCATATCAGTATTTGAGCGCGCGCAATCCGCCCGAGGGTGCGCGGGAGTCTCAGGCCACCTTGGTAGTAGCAGCAGCAGGAGTGCGATTGGTGAGCGAGAGGTCGTGGAGCGGCATGACGATCCACAGATCGTCGGAGTCTGCCCGTCCCGATTCGCGCACGAGCACGGGAGTCTGCGGGGTCGTCCACCCTAGCTCCAGCGTCGGCGCGCTCACGGCGTCGAGGAGGTCGGTGAGAAGTCGCGTGTTGAGCGCAACGGCCTGCGGCTTCCCGACAAGGGTGGCGGGCAGAACCCCCTCTGCCTCACCCGTCTCATCGCCATGGGCATGGAGCTGAAGACGACCGTCAGCGGCCTCGATGACCACTGCCCGGGCCTCGCCACCTCCGAAGAGTCCGGCCACGCGCACCGCCTGGCGAAAGGCGGCCGTCTCCACGCTGACTCGCGTCGCGCACTCGCGCGGGATCACGCGCTCGATATCGGGGAACTGGCCCTCGATGAGGCGCGTGTAGAGCTTGGTCTCACCGACCACGAAGCTCACGCCCCGACCGTCCGGCGTGAGGTGGAGCCGGGCCCGCTCGGCGTCGACCAGGAGGCGGCCGAGCTCAGCCACGGCGCGGACGGGAACGAGGAGCCGCTGCGCGGCCGCGTTGGCCTCGGGGAGACGCGTCCGCCCCAGGCGAAAACCGTCGGCGGCGGCGAGGGTCAGCCCCTCATCGCCGAAGTTGAAGAGCACGGCGCTCAGGACCGGGCGGCTCTCGTCCCGCGCGGCCGCGAAGGCCACACGCTCGATCGCGCGCCGCAGGCGGCCCGCCTCGAGATCGATGGCGCTCGGCTTATCGGTTGTGGGGAAGACTGGAAACTCGTCGGGATCCGCCGTTGCCAGCGCGGCCTCGAGCCGACCGCACGTCACCCGGGCACGATGGTGCTCCGGATCGAGAGTGAGTCGCAGTGGCTCTGCCGACAGATTGGCCACGTACTCTCCGAGCAGCCGGGCGGGCAACGCGGTCCGGCCAGGCGTTGTCACGTCTGCGGAAACGCGCGTCGTCATCGCCAGCTCCGCGTCGGTCGCGGTGAGACGGAGACAGCCCGCCTCGGCTTCAATCAGCACCATCTGGAGGATGGGCAGGGTTGCGCGCGTCGAGGAGACGCGGGAGGCGAGTCGTAGCGCGCGGCTCAGGGCACTCTGGTCGACTGTTAGCTCCAATGGCATACCTCGTTCTCGTCAGGCTGGTTGGGACTGGCGTTGGCGACCTCAGGAGGTGCGATCACCACAACCCGGCCGAGGCGGCGCGTGGCCGGCACATCGATGACCCGCTGGTTGGATGAACCGGTCCAGGGCACGGTGCCGGTCGCGAGCGTTGATACGTACGGACCGTCGATCAAGACGTCAATCTCCTCCAGGATCGCGCGGATGGCCGGCTGTCGCTTGGCGATCCGCCGGAGCGCCTCGTACGTGTAGCCGGAGTAAACGAGGATGTGGGAGCACCCACGCAGCCGCAGGGTCCGCACTAGCGCGAGCAATCCAGCTGGCTGAGCGGTCGGCTCTCCACCAAGCAGGGTCACCCCATCCCGCTCGTACGTCGGATCAAGGAGTGTGTCCGCCAAGTGATCGACGGACACGAGCGTCCCAGCTGAGGGGTCCCAGCTGTCTGGGGTGATGCAGCCTCGACAGTGGATAGAACAGCCCTGGAATTTGGCAACGCTCCGTCGCCCCGGGCCCTCGATTAGGCTGTCGTGCCAATAGCCCGCAAGCCGCACGTAGGGACCCGCTGCCAGCTCATCGCTTCGGGCAGCGGGCATGCTGAGCACACGGTCGGGAGCGGCGCAGGCGATGCTCACTCCCTGCCCGAGCTGCTCCTCCAGCGCAGCGCGGAATGCCTCGGGGAGCCGATCCGGATTCTCCACGAGCAGCCTCCCGGTCAGGGCGTCGATAGTCAGCGTGGCGCCCTCGCCCCGGTGCGAGCGAGTTCGTGGCTTCGCAAGCGTCATCGCGCCTGGCCCGGGCGGATTTGCGGGCGAACCTGTGGTCGGAGGTGGCACTCGGCAGTCTCTTCTTCGCTACCGGGCGCGCCCAGCAGCTCACGCGTAATCTTGGCGACGTCGTCGCAGGACGGGCCGGCGATGCCCTGCACGTGCATCTCCAGCCGGCCGGTCTGGGGATCGATGGTGAACTGGACTTCAGGCATACCGCGGCCTAAAACCGAACCGTGATCGTGATCCGGTCCGGCTGTACAGTCCGGCGCGCAGTACCGTGGAGCCGGCGCCGCACCTCTTCGACGACCCGCTCGCTGTAGGCGGTCCTGAGCTTCACGAGGAACTGTCCGCCGTGGAGCGCCCGCTGGTCGTACTCGGACAGAATCGGAACATACCCCTGCTCCGTCCGCGTGAAGCCGAGGTCGTTGGACGCCGAACCGAGGGAGCGGCGACGCACTACCAGCTGCGCCGTCTCCGGGCGCTGGTCGCCCTGGTACCCGAAGAGGCTGAGCGCGTCGCCCTCCTCGACGTCGGCGTAACCGAGGCCCGCGAGAGCGCCGAGAAGGAGCCGCCGGTCTTTGAACGCGAAATCGGTGAACACGAGGTACTTGCTCATGGCAGCCTCAGAACTCCATCAGCCGTTCGCCGGTGGCGGCTGGCTGGCCGCGGACGGCGTCGATGGCGAGATGCTCTCTCGCCCAGCGTCGGATCTCCTCGATCTCTTCGCGCTTGACTTCCGACGTGGGACGAATGGACCGGATGCGTTGGAGGATGTCCGGGGTGGTGAGCTCGCGAGCACCATCCATGTAGGCGTCCAGGAGCGAGCCCTTCACCGCCGCCTCGATCTCCGCGCCCGAGAACCCATCGGCTGCCTGAGCTAGGTCCTCCAGCCCGAACGCCTGGGGGTCTCGCCCGCGTAGCGTGAGATGGACGCGAAAGATGTCCGCCCGGTCCTCGGGCGTTGGCAGGTCGACGAACACGATCTGCCCGAAGCGCCCCTGGCGGATCTGCTCGGGCGCGAGCTGCCGCACGTCGTTGGCCGTCGCGAAGACGAAGACGTCCTGCTGCTCGGCCATCCAGGCTAGGAGCGTCCCGATCGTGCGGGCCGTCTCCCCGCCGTCCGAGCGGGCCGAGGACTGGAGGCCGCCGACGCCTTTCTCGAACTCGGAAAGTCCCAGGACCGCCTTCAGAGTGGTGGCGATGCTGAGCGCGCGCTTGATGGACGTGGCGGCGCTGCCGATGACACCGCCGCCCTCGCCCATGACCGCCGCCATGTCCAGGTCGAGCAAGGGCCGACCGAAGATGCCGGCGGCGATCTTCTTGGCCAGGTCCTTGCCACAGCCGGGCAGGCCGACCAGGAGCACGCCTTTCGACGGCTCGACCCCGTAGACGCGCGCCGCCGGGGTGAACGTCACCGCCGCCTGCTGCAGGAGTGCCCGGAGGTTGGCGTAGCCGCCCAGGTGGCCGAGCGGCTCGGGGTGACAGTAGGTCAGCGCCCCGCTGCGGCGGATGACGGCCCGCTTCTCATCGAGGATGAGCGGCACCGCGTCCGGCCCGATCCCGCGATAGGTGATCGCGGCCTTGGCGAGCGCATTCTCGATCTCCGTCGCGGTCAGCCCGAGCAACGCCTGGGCGAGCTGCTCGCGGGTCTGGGCGTTGACGCTAAGCCGCACGTCGGGGTTCTCCTCCAGGCGGCTGAGCTGCTCCCCAAGAATGCCCTCGACCTCGCGCTCATCGGGGAGGGCGAGATCGACCACCTTGACCTCCTTCTCCAGCTCTGGGAGGTCGGGGAAGGCCGGTCCGACGAACAGCACGGTGACCGGCCGCGACTTGATTGCCCAGGCCAACTCGCGCAGGCGGCGAACGAGCAGTGGCTCGGGGGGACCGAAGGGCGCCAGGTAGGGCGCGTAGTCGCAGAGGACGTACAGGCCCCGCTCCGCCTGATCGATGTGATCGAGGACCGAAAGCGGGTCGTCCGTGTCGGGGATCGAGCGCTCGGTGGGACCGAGCCCGGCGCCCGCGACCTGCCGCAGCCCCTGGGGCCGACTCCAGACGAAGAGGCCTTTGGGATGGTGGCGCTCGAGCTGGGCCACGGCCATCATCAGTCTCCGAAAGCGGAGCTCCTCGAAGGTGCCGACGGCGATGAGCGGGTAACGGGCGCGGATCAGCACGTCCAGCTCGCGCACGAGGACGTCAAGGCCGGACGAAGCGGGGGATTGGGTTTGGGTCATCGGTAACCTCCTGGACCTATGCGGTGGCCGAGCATATGACCGTCAAATTCCAGCCGCCCGGCCACCGCTCACTTGGACACGGGCGCGCGCTACAGCTCGAGCGCGCCCATGCGGTTCGGCTCGATAAGCGCTCGCGCGTCGGCGTAGCAGCGCTCCACGATGTCGCCGAGCACCTGGTCGATCGGGCCGACCGGCCGATTGCGCTTTCCGGCCGGTCGGTTGGCGAGCGCTTCCAGCTCCGCCAGCAGCGCGTCCAGCTCCGCGTCGGATTGCCAGGACATCAGGCGGAACCAGCGCACGAGGTTGCGAGCCTTCCTAGCTGAGGCCCCCGGGAGACAGCCGTGTTTCTGCACGGAGGCGCGGATGGCACTCGCGGACTCGTAAACGGCGGCGTGGAGCTGCCGGGCGCCCTCCTCAAGCGGGCTCATGGCCTCCTGCAGCCGCTCCCGCGCCGCCTCCACGCGCAGCTGGCGGAGCCGCTCCTTCACGGCGAATTCCTGGCGCCGGTCGTCCTCCTCTGCCGCAAGCTGCCGTCGGATGCGCTCCTCCTCCGCCCAGAGCTCCTCTTGCACCAGGCGCTCGCTCGCTGCCTGGCGGCGTTGTTCGATGCGGAGAATCCCCTCGGCTTCCTCGAGCTGGCGGCGCTCCTCGCGGGCCTGGCGTTGCTCGGCGAGCATCTCGGAGCCCAGAAGGAGCGCGCCGACCCGGTAGCGGAGCACGAGCTTCTCGCGCAGGTCGTCCGGACCGGGCATCGTCCGGAGCACTCCCCGGGCGAGCGAGTCCTGGAACCCCTCGGGAATCGCATGGCCGGTCGCTTCCAGACGCCGGGCCGAGTCGGCCGCGAGCCGGAGGAGGGTTCCGACCACCTCCTCCCGCACGGCCTCGTACTGCTCCAGCACCTCGGACTTCGCCGTCTCCAGAGCGGTCTGCGCGGCGCCGAACTCGCGCTCGAACGCCTCGAAGGCGCGCCATGGGATCCAGCGGTAGGCCGGTGTTTCGAACAGGGTCTCGGTGAGACGGAACCGGTAGGAATACCGGTGCAGGGCAGTGTGGGCCCGAGCCGCGGGTCGCAGCAGGGGGAGGCGGAAGCGATCGGGCAGCAGGCCGCAGTGCGGGGGCCGGAAGGTAAGGTCGGAGTGCCGGGGCAAGCTGATGCCCAGCGCCTGCCAATCGAGGCGTCGGTCGAGCATGCCAAAGCCCTGCGCGTCGACGTTGACGAACACGCCGTCGTCGAGCAGGACCGAGAGGTCGAACGGGAGTTGCTCGACCTCGGCGGCCTCGACGCCGGCGCGGTGCGCGACCTCCTCGGCGCGTGCCTGCATAGGGGTTCCGACGATCTGGAGCGGGATGGCCGAGTGATTCTCCGGGGCGGCGGGCGGATAGACGGCGAGATCATGCATGCTTGGAGCCTCCTGGGTCGTCGTGGGCGGCGGTCTCCTCGCCCTTATGGCTGGATGGTTCTGGCGGCTGCCCCGATGCAGGCGCATAGAGCCCCCGCTCGCGGAGGCTCACGTGGCCTTGCCTGCCGATCACGATGTGGTCGAGCAACTCAATCCCCAGCATCTCCGCCACGCGGCCGGCTTCCTGGGTCAGGCGGACGTCTTCCGGCGAGGGGGTGGGATCGCCGCTCGGATGGTTGTGGGCGAAGATCACCGCGGCCGCGCCGCGCGCCACCGCCTCGCGGAAGCAGTCCGCCAGACGGATAGAGGTCGCGTTGATCCCGCCCTGGTAGACGAGTTGGGTGCCGATCACCCGGTTCTTGGTGTCGAGCAGTGCGACCCGCAGCTGCTCCTGGGCGAGGTCGGCGAGCTCGGGACCGAGATAGGCGGCCACATCGGCCGGTCCCCGCAGGGCTGGGCCGTCCGGCGCAACCCCCAGACCAGGGACTTCGTAGTGAGCGGTGAGATCGCCGAGGAGCCGCAGGTTCTCACGAATCAGGTGGAGGATCGTCGCGCCGTCGGGTGGGAGCAGGCTGATCTGGCGAGGGTCGCCAGGGCGCCTCACGCGGCGCGATCCACCGCGGCCGAGCCGATCTCCCAGACGACGGGCTCGTGGTAGCGGTCGTAGAGCCTGCGGTCCAGCCGCGTGCGAAATGCATAAGCGTGGTCGTCGCTCTGGGTCGCGTAGAGCTCATGGGTCTGGCGCGCGAGGGAGTCGAAGTCCGCGCGATCGGGAAACTGGCCGACGTAGGCCGCAAACGTTTGGGCGAGACGGGCCGGGGTCTTGACGCGGACCGCCAGCTCCAGCTGCTGCTCAGGTGTGAGATGCGCCAGTACCGTTGACATAGGAACCTCCATGGATCGGGAAGAGGGAGCAAGGTCCGCGCGGCGGCGCCTTGCGGGGGAAACACGGATGGGGAGGCGTGCGACCTACGCCGCGGGCGGGAGGTCGTCCGAGAGGCGTGGATCGTCGGCGTCGTTGCGGTACAGGGTGAACCGACGAAGCCGAGGCGGGCGGAGACTCGCGACGAGCGCCAGGGCGCGGGGCGTCTTGCAGCCAGCGCCAGGGAGGCGCGGCAGGGGCAAGAGGCAGAGGAGCCAGTTTGACCCGATCCGCCGCGGAACGCGAGTATGGGAGAGGGGATTATCCACGCAGGTCCTCGTCGTCGGACGCTGGGGATCCGGGATCGGCGGGATTGGCGGGTCGCCAATCCAGAAGAATCACGTCGGTCGCGACGACCTCCGACCGCCGCCGGTTCTCACCGTCTCGCCCTTCATAGGACCAGTAGCTGAGGCGACCGGCGACAAACACCAGTCGGCCCTTACTTACGTGCTGTCCAATGAACTCCCCGAGCCGGCCGAAGCACACCACCTGGTGCCAGTCCGTCTCGGATTCGGCTCCCGGTTTGGCGGGACGGTCGGTTGCGACGGAAAAGCGGGCTATCGCCTCCCCCGCAGGATTGAAGCGCACGTCGGGCGCGTTCCCGACGTGGCCGATCAACTCGGCGCGGTTGAACGTGAGGGCCATAGAACCTCCTGAGTATCTGCGCTCAGTCGCTGGACGACCGCGGCTGCTCGGCATCAGCGTCTGGGGCCGCCAGGTCCTGGGCCGCCAGGTCCTGGGCCGCCAGGTCCTGGGCCGCCAGGTCCTGGGCCGCCAGGTCCTGGGCCGCCAGGTCCTGGGCCGCCAGGTAGGCTTCGACGATCTCGGCTATGAGCCGAGTCATCGGCTGGCTTCGTGAGCGGGCCAGCCAGTAGAGGGGCGGAATCAGATGCTCTGGAATCTTCGGGCTATACATCGCTGCTGATCTGCCAGCGTCAGGCTGCGGCGTCGCGCCGTTTGCTGAGCGCCTCGGCCATGCTCCGCAGGACGCTCGCCAGCTCACGGACCCCCGTCTCTTCGAAGGACCGTCCAGAGCGCCGACTGATTTGTAGGCGGGGGGTCGCCTCGTCGAGACCCAACTGGGCGCCGAGGGCAAAGACGGAGGCGCGCAGGTCGGCCAGCTCGCGCTCGGCCGCCAGCCGCCCCGGGTCCGCCTTGTCGTACAGCGAGTTGCCGAACGCCGGACCGAAAGTCCGAAGCGCTCGCTTCATTCCATCCGTCGCTGCCGCCTTGATCGCCGTCTCATGGGCCTCGGCCGTGTCTTCGACGACGACTCCACAGCCGATGTCGCTGCGTGACTCGCAGCCATGGACTCGGACGCGAACTCGGGCCCAGTACACGCGAATCGGCGGCTCTTCACGTGCAGCGACCTTGATCTCGCGGTAGCCGACGGGACCGACGACCTCGCTTCCCCACCGGCCGTACCCGAAGATGCGGTTGGCCTGGTTGATCGCCTGATGGCCTTCCAGGTAGGCCACCATACGCCCGTCGGGTCCGGCCCGGAGGCTGACCAGACCCGGATCGAGCGGTTGAGCCAGCAGTTGCTGCATGTCCGCTAGCGATTCGCCGTGGACTCGGCCGTTCGCCGGCCGTTGATCCTGGTGTTCCGTCATAGGAGGCTCTCCTGTTCAGGGATGGGTCACGCCGCCAGCGCCACTGGCGCAGTCGTGCGAGATCCTGACTCGGCGTCCTGAATTGCCTGGACGAAAGCCGCGCGCCCGCGCCCATCGGGAAGGACGGCCAGGTCTGCCACATCCTTCACTCCGGAGAGTTGGATCGACACCGCGCGATTACCCAGGGCTGCGTTGATCGCGCCGGCGGCGGCGCACCCCGCGTCGTCGCTGTCGAGCGCCAGGTAGATGCGCTCGAAGTGGGTGAGGACGTGAAGCGCCGCGGGTCGGACGTGGGTGCCGACCAGGCCCAGCGCCGGTAGCTCCCAGGACCGCAGGGTCAGCCAGTCGAAGGGACCTTCGACCACGTACACAGTCCTGGATCCGCGTGCGCTCTCCCATCCGAGGAGCGGCTTGCGGCCGGGGAGGCCGAGGTACTTTGGCCCATCGATCGATGGATCGATCGCCCGGCCTACCATCCAGATGGGTTGCCCCCCGCGGATCTCAGGCACGACGACCCGGCCGGCCATGGTCTCGCGTCCTCCGTGGCGAAGAAGACCCACGCGCATGGCGGCCTGGAGTGGGAGGCGTCGCCAGCGCAGATAGCTCGCCAGCTCGTCACCGGCCGCATATCCGAGCCGGCAGCGCTCAACCGTTGGCTGCTCGATGCCCCGCCCCGTCACGTACGTCAGCGCGGTTTCGTCGCCGAGCAGGCGGTTCTGGTACAGCTCGACGGCCGCGGCGAGGCACGCCCGTTCATCGGGTCCCCACTCCATCCGGGCTGAGGTCCGTCCTGGATGCGACGAGGCCGGGCGCGCCGGTGGGATCGCCGCGGCGGTGCGACATGTTCCCCGGCCGTCCATGCGCTCGACGGCGGTCAGGAAGTCGACTGCTTCGATGCGCTGGATGAAGGTGAACACGTCGCCTCCTACGGCGCAGCGAAAGCAGTAGAAGGAGGCGCTGGCCGGGTAGACGTGGAGATTCGGCCGGCCGCCATCGGCATGGAATGGACAGCGGCCGACGAGGGCGCGGCCACTCGGCCGCAGGTCGATCCCGTAGTGCACGACGACATCCTCGATGGGATGCGCTCGCTTGATGGCGTCAATGTCGACGCGTTGCAGCATGTGACTCTCCAGACCCAGTAGCTGGGCGGTTCAGGCAGCCCGGGCGAGGAGCTGCGGGGGAAGGGTCTGCAAAAAACGCGAGGGGGCCCGCCGTTCGACTCGGTCTCCCCGCTGGCGCTCGCGACACCAGCTCAGGAAGAGCCGCTCGCGGGGCCGCGTCACGGCGACGTAGGCGACGCGCAGCTCTTCCTCAATGCCGGATTCGGCAGTCGCGGCGTTGCTGCCGTCGGGCCCTTCGGGCGCGAAGAACGCCCGCGCATGGGGAAGGAGGCCCTCCTCCATCCCGACGATGAACACCACCCGCCACTCGCGCCCCTTGGCGCCGTGGATCGTGGTGAGGAGCACGCGATCGTGATCGTCGGGTGCGTCCGGCGGACCGTCGCCAAGCTGGAGCTCGGCCAGCCAGCCGCCCAGATCCTCATCCGCTCGCTCCGCGAGGGAACGAAGCACGGCGAGGTTCGCAATGCGGGTTGCAGCATCGCGTTGCTGGCTGACCCAGTGCCCATACCCGCTCTGATCGAGGGCAAGGTCGAGCACCAGAGCTGCGCTGGCGGACGCGCTCTGCCGGTGCAGCTCGCCAATCAGCGTGACCAGGTTGGCTGCGCTGGTCTCCGCAGCTGCTCCGTGCCGACGTGCGAGGGCAGTCAGATCTCCGATGCCCACCGGGTGTTTGCGGAGCGCGTCGGCGAGCCGTCCCAGGCGCCGTGGCGGAACGTTGACGATGCGCGCCAGGGCGGCGCCGTCGCGAGGATTATGCGCCAGGCGCAGATAGGCGATCGCGTCCTGCACCTCCCGCCGTGCGAACAGGTCGCCGTCTCCTCGAACACGGTACGCGATACCGCCCAGACGGAATGCGAAGCCGAGCTCGTGCGCCTGTCCGTTCGTCCGGTACAGCACAGCGACCTCGCCGTACTCGCCGATCGCGCCCTCGGCGCGCAGGCGTTTGATGGTTCGAGCCACGAACTCAGCCTCGCCTCGCTCGTCGCCCGCGACAAAGACCACTGCCGGCTCGCCGGGTGGGTTCTGCGTCCAGAGCCGACGGCTGTACGGAAGCGGGGAACCGAGCGCGTTTGCGATCTCGACCATCTGACCGGTCGATCGGAAGCTCTCGTCGAGCGTGACGATCTGCGCGTCCGGAAAATCGCGCTGGAATCCTAGCAAGAGACGCACGTCCGCGCCTCGCCATCCGTAGAGGGTTTGCGCCGGGTCGCCGACGACGACCAGGTTTTGGTGTAACCCGGCCAGCATCCGCAGCAGGGCGTACTGGGCTGCGCATACGTCCTGGAGTTCGTCGCACATGACGTGGCGGTACGTGTCCTGGTACAGCCGCAAGGCGTCGGGCCGCTCGCGAAAGAGGCCCAGCGGGAGGGCCAGCATCGCCGCGTAGTCCACCGCGCCCCGGCACCGGAGGAATGCCTCGTAGGCATCAGCTAGCGGATGGAGCTCCGCGTCGTAGGTGCATGCAGCACCGTTTAGCCGCAGCCGCTCCACCTGGGACTCGAGGTCTGCGAGCTGCCATGGGTCAAGCTCCATGCCAAGGCCCTCGGCGACCTCTCGGAGAAGCGCCCGTGCGTCGTGCTCGCCGTAGACGCTCACCGGCCCCGGGCCGAGCTCCAGCTCCTCGCTCCACATCCGCACGACGCGCAGACCGAAGGCATGGAAGGTCAGGGCATCCACGCCGCGCCCGGCCGCACCGAGCATTCCCACGACCCGGGCGCGCAGCTCGCGTGCGGCTGCGGTCGTGTACGTGAGGGCGAGAATGCTGGACGGTGGCACCTGGCGCGCGGTGATGAGGTATGCAATCCGCGCGGCGAGCACCGTCGTCTTGCCAGACCCTGGTCCCGCGACGATGAGGAGTGGTCCATCCGCAGCGAGCACGGCTTCGCGCTGGGACGCGCTCAGCCGGGTCAGATCGAGCACGAACTACCGTTCATTTGTTATCTCGATCCAGCGTAAGTAGAACGCTCCATCTCGCACCTGCCACATGGTCTCCTCCATCGCTTCCTCAGGCAGGACACTCCGGATCAAGGCGAAGTCGGCCGCGGCATCAGATTCGTAGCGAGCGAAGAGCAGGCGACGGTCTGAAATCCGACGCAGCCTCGCGAGCAGCGCATGCGCTGCCGCTTCGGTAGCCCACGCGCGGTTCGGTCCTTGAAGGACCTGTTCATGACTTCGGGCCCAGAGGCCCACGGTAGCCCGGTCGTAGGGACTGAGGTTTTCCACGATCATCTTCTTCCCCTTCAATTGGCGCATGGCATGGCCCAAGCTCGTCTCGCTGGGGTGCCCCCGGGCCCAGCAAGGCCAGGCCCGGGGGCTGATAACCACGCGACGCGGGGGACGCTAGCGGAGTGGGCGGGCTCGCTGGAGGAGCCGCTCGGGGACGGCGCTACCTGGCTGCCACAAAGCCTCCATGCCAAGAGCGCTCACCACGGTGTAGGGAGCGCCTTCCCGCTCGCGAGCGAGGATTGCGCCACAGCCGGGATCGGGAGCATAGCGAAGGGGATCGATGAGCATGCGGTCGCGGCAGATGCGCGAGCAGGCTCGCGCCCACTCACCGAAGACCTGGCGAGCAAGGGCGTCGGGAAGCCCGTCGATCTCGAGAGCGGCGAGGCGTGCGACGGCCGCCACCGGATCGTGGCGGTACTCGCGGCGCGCCGCTCGGATCGCGTTCTCGGCCGCATTGACCTTGACAGTGAGCTCCCGGCGCGCGATGATCTCCGAGAGGGAAGTGACATCGGCACTGTCGGGGTTGTCTTTGGCGAGAGGCCCCAATAGCGCTTTTGCTTCCTCGAGGCGACTCGACTCCAGCGCGGATCGCGCTTGGGCGAGTCCATCGGAGAGCCGCCTGGCCCGCTCGGCCTCGGCGGCTCTCGTGCGTTCAATCTCTTCTTCGCGCCGGCGCTCCGCCAGCAGCTTGCCCAGATCGAGTTGCGCCGCGAGACGGGCGACCTCCCGGTCTCGTTCCGTCACCAGACGCGTGGCGGCCTCCTCCGCTCGGCTGGCAAGGCTGACGACGTTTCGTGCGGCGGCGCGTGCCTCTTCGGCGAATGCCGTCGCGGCGAAGGCCTCCGCTTGCTCGCGTAGGACGGTTGCCTTGCGGAGAGCGTCATCCGCCTCTGCCTGCGCGCCGACCGCAGCGTCGTAGCGCTCGAGGTCGCGCAGCGCAACAGCGCGTGTTTCCTGGTCCTGGCGGGCGACTGTGGCCAACGTGGCGCCGGCCACTTCGAGCTGCGCGAGAAGCTCGGCAAGCTCGGGAACGGGAAGTGTGAATGCCTCGCTTGCGTCGAGAGGCTTTGCACCGACGTTGTCCTCCGCCACTTCGGGCATCGGCTCGGGAAGGTCGAAGAAGTCTCCCAGCTCGGCGAGGCTCTTCAGTACGGGGGCTTGGGACATGTCTGACCTCCTTGAAAGTGGGACCGCTGTTGGTTCACGCCGCCAGATCAGGGCTGAGTGACACGTGACCGTTGGTGCGAGTGACCAGGGGATCGGACGGCAGCGCATCGAGTGGTCGCGAGGCGGTTCGTGCTTTATCCAGTTCGACTGGAACGAGGACCACGGGCGTGGTGACCTGTTCGGCCGCAACTCCGATCCAGAGCTCGGCCAAGACGGAGAGGATCTCGTCCAGTGCGAGCGCGCGTTCGCCAACGTGGGTGGCGAGTCGAATGAGGGTGAAGCGCCGACCCTCTGACGTCTGGCTCACTAGCGCGCACCCGGCCAGGGGGTGATTGCTCTGCACCATTCGTTGGACGAGCACACACGTCTGGCAGCTCAGGGTCGGGCTCGACACGCGCTCCAAGCGCCGAAGCCCAGCGCGGATTTCTCGCTCCAACAGGCGTCGTTCGATTCGGTCGGTTGCGAGAACCTCCACGCACGCGGGCGGCCTCCCGGATCGGAGTGCTCGCCAGGTAACCAACAGGCGAGCACTAGCTGCCGACAAGACGGCGCGCAGCCGTCGGAGCCAGGGATGATGTGGGGTCGAGCGGCGTTTGCTCATTCGGATCTCCTTCCTGGTGATCGTGATTACGGGTGTGGGGCCAGGCTATTGGCCTGGATCGGCGCGGGACCTGCGGGGGCGAACGTGGCACCGGGGACCTCCTTGCGTGAGTGGGTCTGGGATGTTCGGGACGATGTCGTGCAGTCAGTTCGGAGCGCAGCGGGGCAACGCACACGCCCACAAAGACGCGCAGCGTAAGCATGAGATGACCCTGTTTGGAGTTACGCGAGCTAGCTGGAGGTGGCGCGGCCAGGCAAGACGGGCAAGGGGAGGTGCCCGCCATCCGGTGCGACGAGAAAAAGGGTTGGCGGCGAGCTCAGGCGGCTTGAGGTTGACTTTGTTGATCAGCCCTTGGGTCGGGGACTGCGTCGGTGAGCCGCCCAGTCTGTACAAGCCAGCGCGCGAAGTGGAGACGCTTCTCTTCAAGCGTCGGTTTGGGGAAATCGCCGCGGAGATAGCGTAGCTTCAGCGCGACGAGACAGTCGGCCTCGCGAGGGCCGAAGCCCATCGCCCTGAGGCTGACTGCGGCGGCTGTTGGACCGAGGGTCCAGAAGTCGGCCAATCCGTCCTCCATTCATCTGTCCACCGGTGCCGAGCAGCTCGCAAAGATGCGGGCAGAACCTATCGACACTGGGCGAGGTCATCGCAGGACGGAGATCGGAGGGGGGAGTTTGGTGGCTAATTAGTCCCCTGGTTTCGCAAGCCTCCGATCGACGTTCTGCCGGTTGGCTCTAATCAGCTAATGCTGGAGAGCAAGCTCTTTGGGATCCAGCATTAGCGCGGCCGAGCTGCGCCGAGTCTCGTTGGCGGGTGCCTGGGAGAGCACGCTCATGGGGATCAGGCTATTGCCATCACCGCATCCCACGCTGCCCGTCATGAGGGAGACCTCCTCATCGGCGTTGGTGGTCGCCGATTGACCAGAACTACGTCAGCAGCATAGCAAGGCACCCTCAACCAAGCCTCAAACGGGACCAAAACAGCAAGCCCGCCGAAGACGGAGAAGGTGACCTGCTCCCCGAAATTGCTCTCACCTATTTCTTGGATCCTCCCGGAAAATACGCCGAGGAGGACGCATGCGCAGGAGTCGGTTCACCGAGGAACAGATCGTCGGCATCCTGAAAGAGCAGGAGGCCGGGGCGCCAGCTGCTGAGCTGGCGCGGCGGTACGGGATCAGCGATCAGACGCTCTACAACTGGAAGAAGAAGTACGGCGGGCTGGACGTCAACGAGGCCCGCCGCCTCAAGCAGCTCGAGGAAGAGAACAGCCGTCTGAAGCGGCTGGTAGCAGACCAGGCGCTCGACAACGTGATGTTGCGCGAGCTGCTGCGAAAAAACTTTAGGGCCCGCGGCGAGACGAGAAGCGGTGCGCTTTCTTCAGGAGCACTTTGCGGTCTCACAGCGGCGGGCCTGCGGGCTAACCGGGATCCAGCCATCCACCATCAGGTACCGACCACGGGGCGTGATGACGAGTCGCTGCGCCACCGGCTCGGCGAACTGGCAAGGGAGCGAAGTCGGTTTGGCTACCCGCGATTGCACGTGCTGCTACGCCGTGAAGGACTGCTGGTCAATCACAAGCGCGTGCTCCGCCTCTATCGGCTAGCCGGACTCAACCTTCGTCGCCAGAAACGCAAGCGGATGCCCAGCCTGGCGCGTGGAGTTCCTTCCCTCCCGACCAGGCCGAACGAGTGCTGGGCGCTGGATTTCGTGTCCGACACGCTCGCCTGGGGACGACGCATCCGGTGTCTCACCGTCGTGGACTGCTTGACCCGCGAGTCGCCAGCGATCGAGGTAGATACATCGCTACCTGGCATCCGTGTGGTCCGGGTCCTGGAGACGGTAGCCGGTCAGCGCGGCCTTCCCGAAACCATCCTCATGGATAACGGTCCGGAACTGACGAGCCGCGTCCTCGACCAGTGGGCCTATGAGCACGGGGTCCAGCTGCGATTCATCGATCCGGGCAAGCCGAGTCAGAACGCTTTCATCGAGTCATTCAATGGGAGGTTCCGAGATGAGTGCCTGAACCAGCACTGGTTCACGAATCTGGACCAGGCCAGGCGCGTCATCGACGCCTAGAGGCTCGACTACAATCGAGCCCGCCCCTTCAGCTCGCTGGGCTATCTCACGCCCGACGAGTTCGCCCAGTCAGTCCGCAAGACGGATCCAGAACCGGTCGGATCCAAGTTATGAATGCGCGGAAACAGGGGGCAGGTCAAAGGACCTCGCACCCAATCGCCATTGGCCGGTGATGTCGAGGCCATCGAAGGATAGGACTGAGACGGTTGCGCACCGTTGGGGCCACCAGAGTGATGGTCCCAAACGCTGAATTGCGGGTATTCCGGTCCGATGAGTCTGGCTTCTCGCGTGGCATCGAGCTCCCGCCCGCGACCGCCATGCCTGCCGGTCTGATACACGGATGGGGTCGAGGCGCCGCCGGTTGCGTCGTGAGAAGCGCGTCGAAGGCATTGAAAATCAAAATACGCCGCGGACTCTTCGGCGTGCGTGTTTTGGGCAAATTGGGGTTGGCCGTATAGAGAAATATCGTGCCTTACAGCCACGATGAACCTTGTCCGTGCCCCAAGGTGGCGAGCAAAACCTCGGCCGCAAGTTTCCAACTATTCTCCGAGGTTCCCGCTTTGGCTTGCGATACCGTCCGTGCAGTCTGGTAGCGCACTTAATTGGGGTCTAACAAGGCCCTTTTCGCGCACAAAACTCACGCGTACGCACGCATCACCGGGGACCTAGCCGTGATCACTCGTCGGACGCCGTCCTTACGAAGCGGCTTGGCCAGCGGGTTTCGTTCCTTCGGTGCCCCACCCAATCAAGCACCATGGCCCCGGCTACTGGATTTCAGTCCCGGTTCACCCTCGCTGATCGATCAACGCCACTCTAGCCGCTCACGGAGGGCGTTGAGGTTCGAACGCCATGGCACCAAACCAACGTGCTGCAAGCGTCCAACCACGATACCCGGGTGAATGCCGAGCATATCGGCGTATTCCCTGACGCTGGAGGAATCGAATTCGGAACGTAAGACGAACGGTTCCCAGTCTTTCGCGGGAATGAGGATTTCCTCCGCGAGCCGATCGGCATCGGCTTCGTGTGGGTCGCGGCTCGGGTTTCCATCTAGCTCCACGAAGATGCGGCGAGGTTCGTGCATCAGCACATGCGCGGCTTCGTGAAAGAACGTGAACCAAAAGATATCCGCCCAGCGGTAGCGCAGGTTGAGCTGGATTAGAGCCTTTTGGGGTGAGAGCCACCGAGCGACGCCATTCGCACCGATCTTGGGAAACTCACGGACAACGACAGCAGCAACCCCGACCTCCGCGCAGGACCTCTGAAGCCGTGTCCATCCCGCCTCCGGTGTATGCCGAGTCAAAGCGCGAGCGTTGACCAGAAGGCTCCGGAACTGGGGCTCATCGTACTCGGCTGTAGCCAGATCGCGGCCTTCCATTTCTCCGCGTCTGATCCACGCGGCAAGCGCGCCCGTATCTAGATTTGCGTTCCCCGTGATACGGAACCCAAGCGCTTCCTGGTGCTCATTCCAGTTCGCGAAGGACGCCACACCAAAGAACCGCAGAAGCAGGCGAACCCTCTCAGCAGCGGTCGTTCCCGGCTGAATCCATTTCCGATGCTCCATCTCGTGTACGGGGAATCGGTCGAGCCAAGCGGCTTGACCTTCCAAGCGTTCATCCTCGGCGACGCGCGCAACCGCGAGTTGGTACCTGGACTCAAGGTTTAGCCATATGGACGCCGGCGTGCCTAGTACATGTTCCAGCTCAAGCGCCGTTTCTTGGGTCACTGATTTCTTGCCGTTGATTATTTCGTTGATTGCTTGGCCAGGGCGTCCCATGCGCCTCGCGAGCTCGGTCTGGCTCATGTTCCGCGCGACCAGTTCCTTTCGCAGATATTCCCCAGGTGAGATCGGCTGAACTGGTTCTAGTAGATCTTCATTGCTAGTCACAGCAGCGCCATACCTCCATCAGGATCAAGGCATTTCCGCCTTCGTCCAATTCCAGGGTGAGACGCCAGCCCTCGATCAGCTGCACGGTCCATTGCGACCCACGCTCCGTGTTCCGATGCTGCGCATCCAAAAACAGGAACGTCGCCAAGTCCGCCACGCTATCGATACACGTCAGGAAATTAACCACGCACGAGTACTGCTCTGCCACAGGGGCACCCCACAGAGCGACCCCATGCGAGTGTTCAGCGTAGCAGTTAGCGAGATCCCCGTGCGAAAAGCGAACGAGCAAAGTGTTCACCCTCAGGGTGATAGTATAGTAAAATCGAAGTGACATCACACAGGTGAGAATGTGGTACGCTTTCTTCACACAGCCCTGCGCTGATGCTTTGAAGACCGAATCGAGGTTTTCTACACCAAGCTCGGCAGGGTCCGGCGCAGCGAATGAAGAGGATGTTGGCTCGGAAGAGCACCACGAGGCCAGGCTGAAGGAGGAATGGTGCACACGATCACGTTCTACCCAATCGGAAACGCAGACACTTGCCTCATCGCCCTGGAGGGCGGCAAGCGCTTGCTCTTTGACTATGCGCACATGCGGAACTGCGACGATGAATCAGACCTGCGGATCGACCTAGAGCAGGCGCTGCGAGATCAGCTGGCCAAAGACGGTCGTGATGACTACGACGTCGTGGGGTTTAGCCACCTAGACCGCGATCACATCAATCGCGCGAGCGAGTTCTTTCATCTGGAGCACGACAAGAAGTACCAAGGAACCAAGCGGGCAAAGATCAACGAGCTCTGGGTTCCTGCTGCCATGATCGTTGAAGATCCGTCGGAGCTTTCCGACGAGGCCAAGATCATTCAGAAGGAGGCTCGGTATCGACTGCGCAACGGCCAGCGGATTCGGGTTTTTTCCCGTCCCGAGGCTCTCAAAGGCTGGCTGGAGGGTGAGGGCCTCTCGCTGGATCATCGACGCGCGCTGATCACGGATGCGGGCCAGCTTGTACCAGGGTTCGAGAAAGGCAAAGACCTCTTAGAGTTTTTCGTCCATTCACCGTTTGCAGAGCGCGCCGATGGCGAGCTGATCGATCGCAACCGCTGTTCGCTCGTCTTTCAGGTGACGTTCCTCGCAGGGGATCGGGAGACCCGATTCATGCTGACTGCCGACTCGCCCCACGAGGAGTTGAGCGAGATCGTGCGGATCACCAAGGCCCATAAGAACGAGGGTCGTCTGGCTTGGGACATATTTGACCTCCCGCACCACTGCTCCTATCTCTCTCTCGCTCCTGAGAAGGGAAAAGATAAGACGGAGCCCGTGCCCGACGTGCGATGGCTGTTTGAGCAGGGCGCTAAAGGCGCAAAGATCGTCTCCCCAAGCGATCCTATCCCCAGCGAGGACACCGACCAGCCACCGCATCGACAGGCCGCAAAGTACTACGAAGACCTGTGCCAGGACATCGGCGGTGAATTTCTCGTCACGATGCAGCACCCGAAGCGTTCGGCCCCCGAGCCGCTGGTTATCACGATTGGGTCGTCGGGTGCAACTACGAAGAAGAGCATTACCGCGAGTGGCATAACGGTCATCAGCCGACCCGCTCCACGCGCTGGGTGACGTTCGTTGGAATCGCTTCTCAACCCACCAGGGACACCCGCTGATCCTGGGGATTTGCACGCTCCGCGCGCCGTTGCAACGGAGCGCATGCTACGCGAAGTGCAGCCACCTTTTGTCTCCCTCGTTGAGTGTCGGCGGGTGTCTGAGCCGATAGGCGGCGACGCGCTTGTGCTGGACGTGGAGGTGGAGCGAGGCCAAGCGCCGCCAATCGATATTCATCCTAGTGAATGCATTGCGGTCATTTTCTGGGACGACGACGATTACTACCCGGAGGTTCTGGCACTCCGTGCTGACTTCCCCCAAGTTCCGCACGTCAATATGAGGACCGAGGAGTTTCCTCGCAGCCTCTGCCTGTACGAAGAACCCTGGGCCGAAGCAAAGCTTGGCTGGACCCCGCGCAACTACATTGAGCGCATTCGCCGCTGGCTGGCTGATACGGCCGAAGATCGGCTACACAGGCCGGACCAACCCCTAGAGCTAATCGTCGAACACTCTCTCATCTCGCTCGTGATCCCGGCGGAGCTGATGGACGGCGAAACGACGAGCGTTCCGGACTCGCTCCAGATATTTCGTGCGGGCCCTACAGGTCCGCACACGACTCTTGTCGCTGTTCCTCGCTCCGAGCAGTCTGACCAAGAAGGTGCCACCAACGCACCCGAATTCTTGGCGATGGTGGTGCGTAGCGCACCACAAGTCCACGGGGTGATTCGTCGGTTGCCACAAGATCTCCGAGATCTCCATTCAATGCTCAGCGGGGCTGGGGTAGATCTCCTCGAAACAATCCGCCAGAACATCCGCGCGTGGAAGAGCGCCGGGGAGACCATGGAGCATGGCCTCGCGCTCCTGATTCATCTCCCCAAAACGCGTCACGCGCGCGGACCTATCGAAAGTACAGACGTTCGTGCCTTTATCTGTTTCGATGGTGAAAAGCGGGCCAGCATATTGAGCATCGGCCAGGCTATTGGCCTTTGGGACATAACAGAGGGACAGCCGGGATTCTTGCTCAAGGTCGATGACTCACGCGAGGGATCGGAGATCGGACTCTTGTGTCTGAACACTCTTCCCGCTTTCACGCGCCGTACGGCAGCGCGTCTTTCGGGAACTGAGCCCGTCGATATGAAAATCGTGACGATTGGCATGGGCGCTCTCGGGTCCCAAGCATTCCTCAACCTAGTTCGTTGTGGCTGGGGCGACTGGACTGTCGTAGATAGGGATTACCTCCTCCCTCATAACGCGGCGCGCCATGCACTACCAGGTTCCTTCATCGGCTCGGCGAAGGCGATGGCCATGGCCGTTGTGGCTGATTCCACCATCGCAGGTAAGCCGATCGCCAAGTGCATTGTTGCCGATGTCCTGAGACCCGGTGCACAAGCGGATGAGCTCAGTCTGGCGTATCAGGAGTCGGAACTGATCCTCGATACATCAGCCTCGGTCACCGTCGGACGGTTTCTTGCCCACGATATTCCTGCGACCGCTCGCCGTGCATCACTATTCTTGAACCCATCAGGAACGGATCTCGTGCTTCTAACTGAGGACGTGGGCCGTGCCGTCAAGCTGGACGCACTGGAAGCTCAGTACTACCGAACTGTTGCAACTGACGAACGACTCTCCGGCCACCTTCAGGACCCTCATGGCCGATTGAGGTATGGGCAAAGCTGCGCTGATATCACTTCCGAAATCTCTCAGGAGTTCATCGGGCTGCATGCCGCCATAGGCAGTAGGGCTATGAGGCAGGCAGCGGGACAGCCGGGGCCCTGCATTGTGCTGTGGCTAGCGGATCCGAGTGATCTAAGCGTGACTCGAATCGCTCCGCCCGTATACCCGGTCGTGAGCCAACAAACAGGCGACTGGCTTCTAGTGACCGACGCGTACGTCGTCGAAAAGGTTCAGCGGCTCCGTGAAGAGGCCCTTCCCAATGAAACCGGGGGGGTCCTCATCGGCCTATTCGACATGCAGCGCAAGATTGCGTATGTCGTAGATGCGCTCGCGTCCCCTCCCGACAGTACGGCGTCACCGACCAGCTACATTCGTGGAGCGCAGGGATTGCAGTCAACAGTCTCGAAGATCAGCGATTTGACTGCAGGCATGCTTCACTTTGCGGGCGAATGGCATTCTCATCCGAAGGGTCACGGGGCAATCCCAAGCGGTCTCGACCGCCGCGCCTTTCAACGGCTCGCAGCTCAGCGCGAGGTTGACGGCTATCCTGCTCTGATGCTCATCGTCGGCGACGAGACTGCGCTGGGCTGGTATCTCGACGCGCTACCGCCCTCAGATGCGGCTCTTGCATGACCGTAATCGAAGACCATTCCCTCAAGATAGGCCTGGCGCTCTCCGGCGGCGGCGTCCGGGCCGCGGCCTTCCATCTCGGGGTACTCGCGCGTCTTGCTGCCGATGGGCACCTGAGCCGCGTCACCTTCATCTCCACCGTGTCGGGTGGCAGCATGGTCGTTGGACTAATCTATGGACTGAATAACTGCGGATGGCCAACTGACGAGCAATTCCGGCACACCGTTCTAAATGAGGCACGGACGATCCTTACACACGTTGATCTCCAATGGGAGTATATCGGGCGCTTGGTTCGGGCTCCTTGGAGACTCTTCCAGGGTCGGGCAAATGTCATGTCTACCATCATGCAGCGCCAATGGGGCATCCGTGCTTCACTCAACGAGTTGTCCCCTGACCCGCGTTGGATCATTAACGCGACGACCTATGAGACAGGAAAGAACTGGCGCTTTACACCGCAGCGCATGGGAGACTATGTTCTGGGCTATGTTCGTGAACCTACCATCCCTCTGGCTGATGCGGTCGCTGCCTCGGCGGCTTATCCCGGCGGCATCGGTCCGTTAGAGCTGGCGAGCAAGGACTTTGATTTTTACGCTTTTGAGGACCTATCCAATCCTCAGGCGCGTCCGACGCCCCCATCCCATCCCAATCTCCATTTGTGGGACGGTGGTGTCTACGACAATTTGGGAGTCGAGGCATTGTTCAAGCCGGGCACTGAAAACTATCGTGACGGCTACAACTTCCTGATCGTTAGCGATGCGTCGGCACCCTTTGGGGCTCCGAAATACTGGTGGTGGAACCGGGGGATGAGGCTCGTCGGCGTGGCAATGGAACAGGTGAGAAGTCTCCGATCGCGCATGATTGTGGAGCACCTGCAACGCGATTCCGAGACCGGGGCGTATCTCCGTCTCGGCCGTTCAGCGGAGTACATCCTGACGGGAGCCGAGTTCTACAATGACTCGCGCGCCTCCATCGTCAACGGTTGCCTTGCGGAAGCGGACGTGGCGCTTGCTGCTGCAGAAGGCACACACCTGCACCGCCTACCGCCCGCTGTGTTCGACCGACTGTGCCGCCATGGATGGGAGGTCGCAGACTGTACGCTTGCGGCCTACTGCCCGAACTCCTTTCGTCCGCGGTGCTGGGCAGGCTAGTCTCCCCAAAGCGGCGAGATAAACTGAGAAACTGACCCATAGTTCGCGTCGGCGGGCGCACAGTCCGGGCCTATCAACATTTACCCTATAGCTATCGGCCAAGCATGGAGATTGGTTCTCGATGTCGGCCAATGTGCGTGCATTGTGTGCGACGCTGCATTCCGAATAGCCCGTGTGGCACCCCCCGTCGGGTGGATGTCTCACTCCATCGGTTCCATCCTGTCAGTCCGAACCTATCCAGTGACAGCGTCCGTGGTCTCAACCTTCACCCAGCCGCCGAGGATGCTACCGACCACGCGTACGATGGTGCCGGCTGACAGAGTGGCGAAGGACCGTATGCCCGGAGTGTCTCCACGGTCCTCGGGCTCGTGCCCGCAGAGGGTCGGTGGGGCCGCCACTTTCAGGAGCTCGCCCGTCTCGGACATCCCTATTGTCAAGGCTCCCATTGCTATGAGCGCACCGAAGTTTCCCACCTATTGGCCCAGGCCCGTCTGCAACCTGTGCGCACGTTCACGTCCTGTATTGGCTGCCTGGTGATGCTCTCTATCTGGACTCGTCCGCGAGAGGGACGATTCGGCTGCTGGGTTTTTCGGTATGTTCGCCCAGCCGGTATAGCCGAGGGTGGGAGTCTCGCTTCGTAAGCGACATCTAGCCGATGGGCAACTCGGAATCCCTGTCTGCATACCGACGATCCGTTTCCGCAAACGGCCTCAACGAGTCATCGACGCTAGTTGGCGAGCGCACCTGAGGCCCGATCAGGCGCTCGCCTCGGCGCGTTCAGGCGGGATTTCGTACCCACTGCAAAAAGCTACGCAAACTCTTCCATGGTAAATGCTTAGCCTAGAACAGAAATACGACCTATCCCACGGGGTCGCACGCAGGAGTGCATGACGCCCGGAGTCAACGACAAATGGTCGACCAGGAGGCTGGGCGCGCACTGGACGAACATGGACGCTCCGACAGTGATGACCATCTGATGTCATTCGCCACGAGCTTTGAGCCACTTTAAGGGGCAAATCGCCATTTAGCTTTGAGCCACCTGGAGGGCCGAGTCCCAGACCATCGTCACCGCGGAGGTGGCGATGTATCGGGAGGTTGGGCTCATGCAGGTGGTGGAGATCCTGCGCCGCTGGCGGGCTGGCGAGAGCGCGCGCACCATCGCGCGGGCGACCGGTCTGGCGCGGAATACGGTCGGAAAGTACCTGGCGGAAGCACAGCAACTGGGGCTCTCACCCCACGGGTCGCCCCCGACTAACGAGCAACTCCGGACGCTCAGCCGGCTGGGCCAGACAGCGCCACCGGCGCGCGCGGCACCCCAGGCCACGCTGCTGGAGCCCCATCGCGACCAGATCGCCACCTGGGTCACCGATGAGAAGCTCCAACTCACGCGCGTGGCCGAGCTCCTGGCCGGGCGGGGGACGCCCATCGCGTACACGACGCTGCGCCGCTTCGTGCGCCAAGAAGGGCTGGGCAGCGTCCCGCACGACACGGTCCGGCTGGCAGATTCCGCGCCCGGAGAGGTGGCGGAATTCGATTTTGGCCGCCTGGGTCTGCTGGCGGATCCCACCACCGGCAAACGCCAGCTCGTCTGGGCGCTCAATATCGTGCTCGTCTCCAGCCGCCACCAGTTCGTGTGGCCGCTCCTGCGGCAGACGCTGGCGGAGGTTATTGCGGGACTCGAGGCCGCCTGGCGTTTCTTCGGGGGCATCCCCCGCCGGCTGGTCCTGGACAACTTCCCGGCCGCGGTGGCCGGCGCCGATCCGCTCAACCCGGTCCCGACCCGGGGGTTTCTCGAATACAGCCAGGCCCGCGGGTTCCTCATCGATCCCACCCGCCCGCGCCATCCCAAGGACAAACCCCACACCGAACGCAACGTGCAATACGTCCGGGAACGGTTATGGAAAGGGGGGAGCTTCACGGATCTGGCCGATGTGCGCACGCAAGCGGAGCGCTGGTGCCGCGAGGTCGCGGGGATGCGGGTGCACGGCACGACGCGCAAGCTGCCGCTGGTCGTCTTTCGGGACACGGAGCAGGCGCACCTCCTCCCCTACGATGGCGTTCCCTACGACGTACCAATCTGGGGCCAGGTCAAGGTCCACCCGGATCACCACGTCGGCTTCGGCTACGCCCTCTACTCCGTCCCGGCCGACCGGGCGCCTATTGGCACCAGGCTGGAGCTCCGGGCCGATCGCGACCTGGTGCGCCTCTACCGCCGCGGGGAACTGATCAAGACCCATCCCCGGCAAGGGAAGGGGGAGCGTTCCACCGACCCGGCCGATTACCCACCGGAGCGCACGACCTATGCCCTGCGGGCTCCGGATCACATCGTGCGCGCGGCCATCCAGCTGGGTCCCTTCGTGGGACTGTTCGCCGAGCGGCTCCTCGCCGGGGATTTTCCCTGGTCCCGGCTCCGCCAGGGCCAGAAACTGCTCCGCCTCGCTGATCGCTACCGCGCCCGGCGGCTCGATGCCGCGTGTGAGCGGGCCCTCGCCGTGGACCTGATCGACGTCACCCGCGTCGAACGGATGCTCAAACAGGCCATCGAGCAGGAGCCTCTGCCAATCGAAGCGCCAACTCCCCGGCTCGCGGTCCTTCCCTCGGCCCGCTTCGCCCGCGAAGGCGCCACGTTCGACCATCGCTACCGCCAGCAGCCCACGTCAGCCCCCACCTCACCACCGGAGGCACTCCTATGACCGTCGATGCGGATCTTCTGCGACTCATGAAACGGCTGAAGCTCGGGGCTCTGGCTCCCACGCTCCCCGAACGGCTCGCCCTCGCCCGGGGCCAGCAGCTCGATTACGCCGCGTTCCTTACCCTGCTCCTCTCCGATGAGGTGCAGCGCCGCGACCAGATGGCCCTCGAGCGCCGGGTCCTTCAAGCTGGCTTCGAGGACTACGTGACCCTGGAGGAGTTCGACTGGTCCGCCGCCATCCAGACCGACCGCCGCCAGCTCAACGCCGTGTTCAGCCTGCGTTTCCTGACCCGGCACGAGCACGTGCTCTTCGTCGGACCCGTCGGGGTGGGCAAGACCTTCCTCGCCCAGGCGTTGGGGGTAGCGGCGATCCGCGCCGGCCACACCGTGCTCTTCACGCGCGCCGACCGGCTCTTCAAGGACCTCGCCCAATCCCGCGTAGACCATAGCTTCGAGCGGGCTTTCCGCCGCTACCTCACCCCCGACCTGCTCATCGTGGATGACTTCGGGCTCCACTGGCTGTCCGCCCAGCAAAGCAGTGATCTCTACGAATTGATCATCGAACGGGTACCGCCAGAGCAGCTTTGTCTTCACCAGCAACCGGGGCGTAGACGAGTGGCTGGGGCTCTTCGACGACCCGATCCTCGGTAACTCCGCCTTGGACCGCCTGGCCCACGGGGCCTACCAGCTCGTCATCGAGGGCACGAGCTACCGCGCGAACAAGGCACCCAAAATCACGGATCAGGACTAACGCAGCGTTACACTACGGGACGGCCGACCCCGAAAGTGGCTCAAAGCTTAATGGCGACGGGGTGGCTCAAAGGTAGTGGCGAACGACACATCTGAGGCTCCTTTAGCCGCGGAGCGCTAGGTGCTAGGTCCCCCTCAGCCACTCCGCCGTCGGACAGACGTCATGGGGCACTCGACTCGTCCGAGATCTGCTTGATCCGTTCGGATCACCTAATCACCTATCGGAAGAGGGGAAAAGCGACGGCCGCGACGGTGGCTCCGAGAACGATTCCGGCCAGCGCTTGCGCAGGAGTGTGGTCGCTGATCGCAACACGAGCCCAGGCGACCACGGCCACGACTAGCCCGAGCCAGGTGAGTGGCGGGCCGAACACCAGGACGAGTATCACCACCGCTCCCGCGGTGACAGCCGCGTGAACGGAAATCTTCCAGAACAGGGTCACGACCATGGACGAGATGAGCCCGACCGCCATGGCGCCGACTAAGGCTACGAGGTCTCGGGGTGCTCCCAGCACAATAAGCACCCCCACGCCGAGTAGGACCGACGCGATCCCAACGACGAGAACGATCGGGCGCTGCTCGCGCACGCTGACGTGGTGATCCGTGAACCGACGACGCCGGACACCTCGGATGATGTAGGCGAACGGAATCAGGCTCGCGAACAGAACGGAGACGAAACCCCACCGCACTGCATCGGCCGTCGTGGCGGCCGTATGCCACGCGACGACGACGAGCAGCACTGCCACAGTTGGGGCTGGGGCGAATATCTCTGTAACGATGCGAGCGAGTCTGCGTTGCACGGGTGCTCCGATGAACCAACCAGGATTCCGAACCCTTTGCGCAAGGGACATAACCCTCATCCTGCCCTTCGTTTTGCCTCTTCGGTTCCGAAGAACCCCTCACCTTCGATCTGGGTCAGGATTCCGGACACGGCCGGTGAGTGCGCGTAACAACGCGCCACTCGACCGAGAAACGCTGCCTCTCCTGCTACGTATGGCACCCCATCCGTTTGACCCAGCGGCGCCGAATGCTCGGGACGCTTCGCGCGGGCTTTTGCGCGGACCGCGGCTGCGACGCACGCGGCCTCGACGTGCTCAGCGAACTGTTCGGGTGGAATGCCAGCCTTCCAGCAGAAATCCCGCGCACGTTCTGGAACTCTGCTGTCGAGGTACGACCGAAGTGCCAGTTCGCCATCGCGGATCTCCACGACGCGTCGATACAAACGAAAGCGGAGATCGCGGAGATCGAGGGCGTCGGCCAGCGCCGATCGTGGGGGCACTAGCGCGATCTCTGGCGCCGCATTGCACAGCAGTTGCCACAGCGCGTGGAGCTGCCGCAGGGCCCGGTATTGTCCCAACCATTCATAGAGCGCGGGGATACCCACGTGCGCTCCCCAGGAGGGAATCGTGGAGCCGACGACGATTAGCGTGATGGAAACCGCGACCAGGAGTTGGGTAAATTCATCCGAATCCCGTATCGGGTAACCGACCCCGAATCGCATCGTGACGACGCGGGCCGTTTCGTGGACGACGTACCCAATGCCAACTACTGCGCCCAAAGCGTCGATCCGGAGGCCGAGACTGAGCGCCGGGCGGTCAGCGAGCCCGGCATACCTCCAGCATAGCCCGACGACGTTCACCAGTGCGAACCCGAGATACAGGAGGAAGACCAGCCGGTACTCGAGAATGAATGGCGCATTCCCATATCGGGTCATGAAGTCGAGCGGCGCCTCATCATCCACGGGCGCCAGCACGAAGAAGATCGTCATGAACACCAGCGTGCCGAGGAGGATCCAGCCGCTTCGTCGAACGCTGGGGCGCGCCTCTACCTCCGGGTAGTTCAAGTAGGCGAGATAGGCCTGCACCGACCAGCTGGCCAGCAGGGTCAAGGTGTGCGCGAGCAACCGGGTGAGATTTGGGACACGGAACAGGGCATCGACTCCAAGGTACACCGGGGGTAGCAGTACGGTGAGCGTGATAGCCAGGGCCAGGAGCGTCAGCCAGAATGTGCGCAGGGACCAATCATCCGGGCGGCGCCTGAGCGCGGGAACCTTGTAGAGAACGGCCGCCCAGGTCAATACCGTTGGTCCGTAGTCGAGAAGCAGCGACCTCACGATCCGCTCCCCTGATCCTCCTCCAACGATGTGCCCAGGCGCCCCAACACCCCAGCGGTGTGGGCATCATGGTTGGGACCGACGGTCGGCAGCTCTCCAACCAGTCGCTCACGGATCAAAGACGCCAGCAATTCGGCTTCTTGTTCCTGGTGAGCGCCATAGGTGGCGCGCTGAAGAACCTGCCACACCGCCTCTGGACGGAGGTCAGGAAACAACATGAACGGAAGGGCAGCCACAGGGATCTCGGCGGACACGTGGTCGCAAAGGAGGTGGCTTGCCTCGTGGAGGATGATGTGGTCCTGGTGGAGAGAGCTCGTCTCCTGCTCGTAGAAGATGATGTCGGCGGTACCCCCTGCGATCCAAAGCCCGCAGGGGCCAGCCCAGCCAGCGATGGGTCGGAGCAAGATCGGCCGTCCGCGCTGGACTTCCAGAGAGCGGCAGAACGAGGCCGCGTCGAAGCAACCTGAGAAATCGAGTCGGCGGAGACGAGCTTCACAGCGCTTGCGAAGCGGCTTCAGATCCATGGTGCCTTGTCCTAATGAGTCGCCAGATCAGTGAACGCCTTTAGACCTGTGAATGCCAAACGTCACGAAGTCACGAAATGGAAGACGGTTACATGACGCAGGCCGCTTCCACACTGGTCATGAATGCCACGCCCCATTGCGAAATCCCAAATTGACCTTCATTTACCTGAAACTAATTGTTGATCCGATGACAAATAACCATTGTAACTACATGGGACTGCCTATTCTCGCCTTGTATGCGTGACGAGCACCGGGAGCGGGGCGCCCCGACTCATCCGCGGTGGAAAGAGCGACAGGTGAACCGCTAAGAATTGCGCGGCGGCGGAAAGGATGACTGCTCAGGTTACACCTCATTAATTGTGGCGGCGCCGTCGTCCGCTGTCCTCGCCCGGTTCCGGTAGACCCTCGAGTTGGCGCACGCGCTCGATCATGTCTGCGATCGTCGCGAGACTCTCGCTAGAGAGACCCACTGCCCGTAGCGCGATCTGGCGTACCGGGCTGTCTCGGAGGGCGGCCAGGACGTCCAGTTCGGCATCGATTCGCTTCGCCGCGTCTTCGTCGAAAAAGTAGGATGGCGAGACGCCGAAGAAATCAGCCAGAGCTTCGAGATGCTTTTTCGTGGGGTTGTCGCGTAGCCCCTTGCGCAGTTGCCAGAGATAGGTCGCTGATACGGTCGGTCCGCCCCGAGCACGAATACCTTCCGCGACCTCCTCGAACGTGTGCTCGCCACGCTCCCGCGGGTGAATGGTCCGGAAGAGGCGGTCAACCCTGTGCGCCAACGTTCTGGCGCGTTCCGCCTCCTGCTCCGTCATGGTTTTGACTCCGCTGCGCGACACGCTTTCTCACCTTCATTATACCGCTGTCATCAGCGGCCTTGAAAAATACGGGCGGTCATGATTCATATCAGTTGACAAATCGCTAGTTTCTAGTTTAGGATTGACCGACGTTCATCAACTGGTGTGAATCAAGATGGTTGGTTCGGCAACGGCTCTCTCGCCCGCGCGCGCGATCCACGCTCCGCGTCGGATCGACCTCCGTTTGGTGCTGGGCGTCTTTCTCGCCATCGCAGCTATGGCGGGCTCAGTCGGTTTCTGGACGGTCACCTCGGACAGTCGTGCGGTGCTCGTGGCCACGCGCGACCTTCCCGCCGGCGTCGCCTTGCGCGCCAATGACCTCTCGGTCGCTCGCGTCCGGGTGGATGACTCCATCTATCAGGCGGCATTTCCGGCCGGAGCTCTCGATGACGTCATTGGGAAGCAGTTGGCCAAGCCCGCTCTCGCACAGCAGATCCTGGTTCGGGGACAGCTTTCAAGCCGTCCAGCTCTAGAGGTCGGGCAGCTTGCGATGACGGTGCCGATTCGCCCGGACACCGCAGTTGGTGGTCGCATTCAAGTGGGCGATGCCGTGCGGGTGCTCCTCACGATGAACAAAGGCAAACCTGATGCGAAGACAACCGTAGTCCTCTCGCGCGCCACCGTCTATGACGTCGGGCGCGACGATCGTATGACCGTAGTGAACACGTCGAGCTCGAGCAGCGGCGACCGCGGGGCAGCCCAGGGCCCGGTGACCTGGCTCACCCTGACCCTGAGCCCTGACCAGGCCGTGGCGCTGGCTGAAGCCCGGTGGAACGGTGACCTGGATATGGCGCTGCTGCCACCGGACATTCCGTAGGTTGGACCAGCATGGCGACTTATATCCCGACTACCCAGAGTAGTTCTGAAACTTCTCCTCAAGCCGCCGGCCACCGAATCGCACCACTCCGGCTGGCAGTCGCACTTGGCGATTCCGAGCGGGAGCGAGCCTTCCTACCGTCGTTGAGTCAAACCGAGGACATTGCCGTCGTGGCTCGGTGCCTTGCCGCGGAGGAGCTCATCGCGACCGTTCAGGGTGGGCAGATCGACCTCGTTCTCGTAGCCAGTGATCTCCATCGACTCGGGCTTTCCGTCCTGGCGGACCTTGCGGCGATGCCAGTCCGTGTCGTGCTTCTAACACCGGATCAAGAGAATCCTGGCTGGGGAGAGACATGCGATGCTGTACTTCCCCTGGACATCGAGCCTGCGCCACTGATCGACGCTCTCCTAGCCACGGCGCGCGGAGAGCGGCCCCAGGCGCGACCCAAGAGTGCCCGCCAGGCGGAGCAGGATGGCGAAGTCAAAGCGCGACCGGTGGCGGCATCGGGTCTCGTACTCGTCGTCACCAGCGGGCCCGGCAGCCCTGGGCGTACGACCGTCGCACTCAACCTCGCCGCGGGGCTGGGTGCCGTAGCGCCAACGATCCTTGTGGATGCCGATCTGGCGGGGCCCAGCGTCGCTGCCTGCCTGGATGCCGATCCTACTCGCAATCTCGCGATGCTGGCCCATACGGACCCAGATACTCCCCGAGCGTGGGAGCGTGCCATTGCGGATGAGAGCCAACCGCTTGGACCGCGGAGTCCTCATGGCCGGGTCCTGTGCGGGGTGCCCAAACCTGAGATGCAAAGCTTGCTTTCACGCCGCTTCCTGGACCGTCTGGTCGAGGAGCTGGCGAGGCGCCACCAGTACGTGGTCCTCGATGTCGGCGCCGATGGACTACGAGGGGAGACGGCGCTTCATCGGCTGGCGCTGGCATCCGCGGGTCACACCCTCTTCGTCACCTCTGCGGACATCCTGGGACTCTACCGGGCACGAACCGCATTGGCGAGTCTCCAACCCGATACCTGGCAGGATCGCCTGGCTCTGGTGGTGAATGGCTACGACGCGCGTTCGCATCATCGCCGCGCCGAGATCGAGTGGGCACTCAACACGCCAGTAGCCTCGGTCATTCCTTTTGACCACGAGGCCATCGAACGCGCGTTAGCCGCGCAACGAGCCCTCGTCCTCGAGGGTCGGAGTCGGGCTGCCCGGGCGCTCCTGGATTTCGCGGAGCGGATACATGGGGGATCGATCCTGCTTCCACCCGATCCGGCCCGCCAAGCTGCTCGCCGCTGGTGGCGGCCTGGGCTTCCTTTCCACTGGCGGCCGCGGTCGGCCGCCCAAACTGAAACAGGAACGCCGTGATGGACGGCACCCTGGCCGCCATGGCTGAAACGACGTTCGTTTCTGCGACTGACCGGTCCGCCGAGCGTGCACTTCGTCAGGAGATCCACGAGGCGGTCAGTCGGCTGCTCGGGGAACGGGAGCTCGTGGCGCCAGGCCCGGACGACGAGGAGCGGATTCGGGTCCTGATCGACGACCGGATTTCAGCCTATCAGCGGCGCGCGGTGAGCACCAATGCCCCGCTCGTCGTGGATCCCGACGGAGTGAAGCGGCGTCTGTTCGATGGGCTGCTGCGGCTCGGCATCCTGCAGCCCCTCATGGAGCGGTCCTCGGTCGAAGAAATCATCTGCAACGGGCCGAGTCGAGTCTTTGTCATCGAGGGTGGCCGGAAGCGACTCGTGCCCGACCTCTATTTCGACGACGACGAGGAGCTGCGCCAGCTAATCAAGCGGCTGATCGGTCCCCTGGGGCGAAGGCTTGATGAGTCCTCGCCCATGGTCGACGCCCGTCTGGCCGATGGGTCGCGGCTCAACGCGGCTATTCCACCGGCGACCACCCGCTGGTGCTGTCTCACGATTCGCAAGTTCATCCTGCGCGCCCATTCTCTGGATCAGCTGGTGGAATTCGGAACACTCACCGCGTCCGCGGCGCAGTTCCTCGATGCAGCCGTCCAGGCAGGAGTCAACATCCTGGTGAGCGGCGCCACAGGCTCTGGGAAGACCACGCTTCTCAATTGTCTGGGTGCGTCCATTGCCTCACCGGAGGAGCGGGTCGTCACCGTAGAGGAAGTAGCGGAGCTCCAACTCGAGCGGCAGTTGCCAGATTGCGTGGGCCTGCAGGCGCGCGTCGGCAACATGGAGGGTACCGGGGAGATTCGGATTCGCGATCTCGTGCGCAATGCCCTACGCATGCGACCCACCCGCATCGTGGTCGGCGAAGTTCGCGGGGCCGAAGCGCTCGACATGCTGCTCGCCATGAACACCGGCCATGAAGGATCGCTCACCACCATTCACGGCAACTCGCCGCGCGATGCCCTCGATCGGCTTGCCACTTTGGCCATGATGGCGGAGGAGCGCCTCTCTTCTGAGGTCTTGACCAAAATGGTGGCACGCACGATCGAGCTCGTGCTGCAGCTGCGTTTTGAGCCTCGATCAGGTCGCCGACGGCTCGTTCACATCTTCGAGGTCACTGGACTGGAGGGAGACACCCTGACCGGCCAGGACCTCTGGGTCCTCGATCCCCGCAGTGATCGACTGGCCTGGACCGGTCTTCAACCACGAACCCTCGCCCGGATGGAGGGTAAGGGTGTGCCCTATGTACCTCCTCCGGATTCGGAGGTCGCCCCGTGAAACCCGACCATCAAGCTGCTGCCACGCCGGTTGAGGCTCGTTTGAGGTTGACGATGCCAGGAATCCGAGCGCCTTCCCATTTGGGAAGCATTTGCGGGTCAGTTGAGGCTCATTTGAGCCCGGGTTCCTACAGTGAGACTCCACTGATTCGTGCGTGAGAAGGACCTATGCCGCTCGTGCCGCTGCTGACTTCCGTCGTCTTCGGGATGGCGATCTACCTCATCTACGATGGGCTTACCGATCCGCGCTCACCAACCGCAGAGAACCGACCGCCGCTGCGGAACGTCGAGGAGTTTCTCCGGCGCGCTGGGCTCGCCGATGTCACACCCCGCGACTTTCTTCTGTTCTCGGCTGGCGCGGGCGTTTGTTCGGGGGTCGCTGCGCAGCTCGTCCTGGGCTGGGGAGTCGTGAGCTTGCTCGCGCTTGGGCTCGGGGCCAGCGCGCCCTTCGTTTACTACGTCCATCGCCATGACACCCGGCGCGCCGCTCTGCAGCGATCGCTCGCCGACGCCATCGGACAGCTGCGGGACGCCATCCGAACAGGGCTGTCCGTACAGGAGGCACTCGTCGGCCTGGCGCGGAGCGGGCCGGAGGTGTTGCGCCCCGAGTTCGCCACCCTGCTCCGTGAGATCCGACTGCTCGGGTTCGAGCCAGCGCTGACCACGATGCGAGAGCGACTGGCGGACCCGGTCTTCGATGTGGTTGCGGCGAGCCTATTGCTGAACGATCGGCTGGGCGGGCGGAACGTGAGTCAGGTGCTCGATCGGTTGGCGCACGCTACGCGCGCGCAGCTCCGGGTGCAGGAAGAGCTCCGCGCTTACCAGGCCCGGAACGTCCTCTCGGCTCGAGTCGTCGCGGCAGTGCCGCTCGTCGTCTTGATCGGCATCCGCAACGTGAATCCGCGGTACTTAGCCATGTTCAACGATTGGTCCGGCCAGGTCGTGCTTGCCGGCTGCGTTGCAAGTGTGGCGCTGGGATATGCAGGGATGTTGTGGATCGCGCGTCTCCCGGGTGAACCGAGGGTCCTGCAATGAACCTCGACTCCTTCACCTGGGATCTGCGCGCGATCGATCCTCAGATATTCGTTTGGCCGTTGATGTTTGGGCTTGGGGCCATCCTTTTGTTGACGGCTCAGCCTATTGGTCGTCCCAAGCCGGATCTGGTCGAGCGCCTACGGCGGCTAGACGTCGACGAGCGAATCCGCGCCGAGCTGGGGGGCGTCCAGCAATCTCCCATTTTCGCTTCGCGGCTTCTGGAGCAGATGCTGCGCCCGGTGCTGGACGACCTGGGACGGGTAGTGCAGATGCTACTCGCCCGGATGGGAATCGGAACGGGCGCCGATCTGCCCCGCAAGCTACAGGTAGTGCGTCCTGGAGTGGAACAGGCGCAGTTCTTTGGCGAGAAGGTAGCGTGTGCATTGATCGGCTCCGCTCTCATACCTCTAATGAACGCGGCCGGGATTCATCCGTTCGGTCCGTGGCCCGTATGGAGCGTGGCGCTCGGTCTCGTGGGCGGCTACCTCGCTCCGGACTGGCAGCTGGAGGAGCGCATTCGCACGCGGCGGACTCGCTGCCTGATGGAGCTTCCTACAGTCCTCGACATGCTCACGATCGCGGCCTCGGCGGGCCTCGCGCTCGAACAGGCAATTAGCATCGTGGGGCGCCAGAGCCAGGGCACGGTGGCACGCGAGCTGCAGCATGCCATCCGCGAGATGGCGCTTGGCCAACGGTCCATCGTCGATGCGCTGGAGGCAATGGCTGAACGCAATGCGGTACCCGAGCTCACCAGCCTCGTTAGTCAACTCCGCAGCGCCTACGAGCAGGGCATCCCGCTCTCCCAGGCGCTCGCGGCCCAGGCGGAGGCTCTGCGCGAGCAGAAGCGGCTGCGCATCGTGGAGGAAGGAGGGAAGGCGACGGTGCGGATGATCCTGCCTGTGGCGCTCTTCATCCTTCCGGTGCTGTTCGTGGTGTTGCTCGTACCCGCTGCCATCGAGCTCATGCGGCTTGGAGGTTAATCACGTGCAGGGAGGTGAGAACGAATCAGGTGGAACGCCGAACCGTCCCGGTCTTGGACGGAGCCCGGATCAACCAATGGAGGTCAATGGATGCTGTGGCTACGAATGCTGGTTGACTACGCGACATTCACGTTGCTGCGGATTGGAATCGTAGGGATCCGCCTGCCTGCCAGGTCGAGGGGGCAATCCATGGTGGAGTACGCCATCGTGGCAGCGCTCATCGCGGTCGTGGCGATGGCCGCGGTCCAAACGCTGGGCACCGGTATCGAGCAGGTGTTCCAGAACATCGTCAGTAAGGTCCAGGGGATTGGCAGCGGCGGTGGCACCGGCACGGGCCCCGGCGCGGGACGCTGAGCAATGGGAACGCCGTGATGTGCCGGCGAGGAGCAGGTCAGGCCATGCTGGAGGCGGCAGTCGCCTTCCCGGTGCTGCTCATGGTAGCGATCGGTCTGGTGCAGTTCGCGCTCTTTGCGCATGCGCAGAACGTCGTCACTGGTGCGGTCCAGGATGGCGCCCGTGTCGCCGCGACTGACGGTCGAACGGTCTCCGACGGGGTCAGTCGCGCCGAAGACCTGCTCCGCGCCGGCCTGGGGAAGATTGCGAGCAATGTGGAGATCAAGGGTGAGGAAGATGGCCAGAGCGTCATGGTCGAAGCCGAAGGAAATCTACGTACGATCATCCCCTGGGTGGGTGATACGACGCTCCCACTCCACAGTCGGGCGGCCGTGTCCAAGGAGAAGTTCCGTGCCGGTCCCTCGAAATAACGGGTCATCGTCTACCCCCTGGGTCAGCACCGGTCGCCACCACGGCCAGGCGCTCATCGAGACGGCGCTCGTTATCCCCATGCTGCTCGTGCTGGCATTTGGCGTTGTGGGCGTTGGTCGAGTAACGCAGGCGCAGCTCGCGGTGAGCGCGGCGGCCCGTGAGGCTGCGCGGGTTGGAGCCCTCTCCGACGATGCGGCGCAGGCAAAGGAGCAAGGACGCTCCCAGGGTGAGAAGGTCGCCCAAGGCTACGGGCTGACCGGCGACTCCTTCACGATAACAGTCGATGCGGGCTCGTTCGAGCGTGGTGGCAAGGTGCGCGCTGAGGCGCGCTACGAAGTCGCCCTGGACGATCTCCCACTGCTCGGCTGGGCCAGACTGCCCGTGGCGAGTGAGCACGTCGAGCGAATCGACCTCTACCGCAGCCGATGGAAGCAGGGAAGCCAGCCATGAGACGAGTGCCAGGGTGGAGCGTCGCCCTCGGCTGCCCGACGCGGGCGGAGCCTGGACAGATGCTCGTGTGGGTTGCCGTCATGCTGCCCTTCTTTCTCTCGATAGTGGGTCTTGCGATCGACGCGGGCATCGTCTTCGCGGCTCGTCGCGAGCTGCAGAATGTGGCTGACGGTGCCGCCAGGGCTGGAGCGATGCAAATCGACATCGATGCTTATCGCCGGTCGTCGGACAGGTTGGTGCTAGACGAGACGAAGGCCCGGCAAGCCGCGGCTGAATACGTGTCCAATGAACCCGCCGAGGTGTCGGCGACGATCGAGGCGGACAGCAACCGAGTAGTGGTGGAGGCAAGCCGTGAGGTCCCCACCAGCTTCCTACAGCTCGTCGGTGTGACGACGGTGCGGATCAGCGCGAAGGTGCCAGCCGTTCCGCGCTACGGTATCGAGAGCGGGAATCAGTCGAGCGGGGGAGGAGAATGAGTGGTGGGCGGGCGACGGACGGGACGGGCGCGCGGGCCGACAACCCGCGCCGGCGCCCGTACTGGGTGGTTGGTTTCGTCCTCTTCGCGGTGATCGCTGTGGTTCTGGGTGGAGCGATCGCACTTGATCGTGCATTGCGCCCGCCCGTCGGAATCGACCTTTCACCCGGGACCGCTGCTCCGACGCCAGACATGAGCGCCCAAGCGCCGGCCCTCCCAACCGCGACCAACTTGAGCCCCTTCCAAGCCCCACGAGCACCAACCTCGGACACCGCGGGGCAAACGCCGGAGCAAAGCGTGGAGCAGGCCTACCTTCGTTACTGGGACGTGTACGCAGCTGCGCTGCTCGATCTAGATGCCTCGCGCCTTGGGGAGGTTGCAGCCGGCGATGAGCTTCGAAGAATCCAGGAAGAGATTGCAGGGTATCGACGCGCAGGGTACGCGGTGCGAGTGAGGGTCACACATGACTATGTCGTGGTTGACGTCACGGCGAGTGAGGCCCGGCTGGCGGATGAGATTGTGGACCGCAGCTTCAGAGTCGATCCAGTGACAAAGGATCCACCTCAGGGATCCGACGCGGGCAAGACGGTTCGCGATCTCTTTGTCCTACAGAAGAGCGATGGGATCTGGAAGGTGGCCAGGTCCGTTCGAGAAGGCGGGTAGGAACATATGCGTCAAATTCCTATGGTTGTTGTCGCAATTTTGGTCGGGCTGTTGCTCGGACCGTTCGTGGTGCGCGCGGATGACGACCGAGGGATCGGCTCCCACCAGACAGTGGGCGAGAACAAGGACCATTCCTCATTCAGCGCAACGATCACGACCAGCGGGCGCGGTGTTCGGATAGAGGTGCGGGGTCGCCAACAGCTTCCCGGCCGCGACGGTCCTCCAGGAAATTCGGGAGGTGTGGCGAACGGATTGCCGAACACGGTTTCGAATCGGTCGGCGGCTTCGGGGCAAGGGCCGAGCGCCAGTCTGGCTGCCAATGGGCAGCGTTGGGTCGACCCGGGACGGGGGTATTTCTGGGCCGCCCCCGATGGGCATCTCTACAGCGTGGAGGGGGTTAACATCGGGAACTCCTCCTCCGCGACTCTGACCGATCGTAGCGCGCATCCCGATAGCATACCGATGGCCTTCAACGTGGACGGACAATTCCAGGGCATCGTCTGGCTCCCCAACGGCGTTTCGGCGAACGACGTGCAGATCACGAACGCTGGCGACGCTGGAACCCTTGCTCAGGCACCAGGCACCGGTATCGCGGGGGCGCGCGATGTGGCAGTCAAGGCTCTGAGTCAAATCCCTCTGCCAGACCTCAAGATCCGAATGAATCCGGGGCTCGGGCTGGTGGCGGTTCCCGGCTGGTTCTGGGTGGAAGGCTACGACGGCCAACCGATCAGCGGTTCGCAGACTGTCAGCCTCCCGCCAGAAGTAGGAAGCGACGTGTCCATCGACGACGTGCCAGCCGACGACAGTCGGCGGAGCCAGAGCTCATATTCCGTGCAGGTAAGCGTGAGGCCAACCCGCTATGAATGGAGCTTTGGCGACGGAAAAACCGAGACGACGCAATCGCTCGGCAAGGCGTATCCGTCCGAGTCGGACATCAAGCACACGTACGAGTTCTCGTCACTGAAGTTCTCTGAGGGGTTCCCGATCAGGGTGAAAGTGGAGTTCTCGTCTGAATATCGCGTGAACAACGGCAGCCCCACGGCGCTGTCTCCGATCCAGCGTACGTACGAAGCGAACTATCGGGTGCAGGAGGCGCAAGCCATCCTGGCCAGCCGCTGAGCCGGAGGAGGGGCATGGTGTTGCAGTCGACGCGGTTCGCGGAGGAGCGACCCGCAGGCAGCGTTCGCGCCTTGGTGTCCCTGATCCTGGCGCTGCTCTCTGGCGGGGCGTTCCTCTACCTCACGGCGGGTCCGCCGCAGCTACCAGCCGAGGTGCCCCATTGGGATCAGATCATGCGGACACTAGCTGGCTCGGATTTGCCTCCAGAAGTCGTCAGCTACTTCCTGACGACGCTGGCGTGGGCGATCTGGTTCTGGATCGTCGGGTCCATCCTGCTTCGCCTCACGGTACTCATCGAGGAGGCGCGGAACCGAGGTTCGGCATGGGCGCGGCGACTGCGTGCGGTCTCGGATCGGATCACCTTGCCGGTCGTTCGGCGTGTCGTGGACGCCTCTCTGTTTGCGGTAGTCATGTTGAACGTCGCATCTCGATCCGCTCCCAGTGCCGCGGCGGCACCATTGCCGGCGGTCGTTGAGGCGAGAAGCGCTGACAACAGAAGCATGCTCGTGATGGGCGGCTGGGATCCATCAGGTCCCACTCAATCTGACGACGGGGCCGACCACCACACGGTGCAAGCGGGCGACACGCTCTGGACTATTTCCGAGCGGTTCTATGGAACCGGTCGTGAGTACACGCGGCTGGTCGAGGCCAATGCGGGAACCCAGATGACCGACGGTCGTTGGTTCACCAGGGCCGGAGTGATCCATCCCGGTTGGGTATTAATCGTCCCTCGCGCAAGCCTTGCGGTCGACCAAGGGGTCGACGGGCATTTGGTCTATACCGTCGAGAAGTGCGACACGTTGTCGGGAATCGCTGCGCGTCTGATGGGTGACGAGGCGCGCTGGCCCGAGATCTTCGACCTCAACAAGGAAGCAGCAAGCACTCCCGATGGCCAGGTGCTGACCAACCCGGACCTCATCTGGCCCGGCTTGCAGCTGCGTCTGCCGGGGGACGCTCAGGGACACGACGGCAAAGCCGCCGACGACGCAATCACGGTAGAACCGTCGCCCGAGCCAGCACCCGCCACGAATGACGACATCCCGCCGACGGAAGAGGTGGCCCCCGACCCTCTAGCAAGCAGCGACAGCTCCGAAACACCGGTTCCCCAATCCGAGACGCCAGCGGCGGCGGCCCCAGTCGAGCGACGACCGATCGTGGTGGCGAATTCCCCGCGACCCGCGACGTCCGAGCTACCGAGGGAGCTGATCTACGGTGGGGCCGCGGCCGCCATCTCCGCGGCCGTTGGTGGTAGCGTGTATCTGGCCCGGCGTCGGTTTCGGCGAAGTCTTCGGGACGCGCCGGTGTCCCGCTCCGAGTTGGGTTATGAGGCGGAGGACGGGTTCGCCGAGGGGGACGTGGCTCGGGTGTTCGTGCACCGAGTGCACGGAGCCGAGGTTGACCCGATCGCTCGCGTGGCGGCCGAGATGCTCAGCGTGCTGCGCTCAGAGGGCATCAGTGAGGTCGGTCTCCTAACCGCGCATCACGGACGGCGCGACATCGGGTTGACCGTTGACGCAGGGTTAGCGGAGCAATCGCGCATTGCTGATCTGGCGCCAACGATCGCGGCGCGCCTGGGTACTGGGTGCGACGTGCAACCGACCGCCGATCACGACCTTCTGATCCGTTTGGCGGCGACTCGGCTCTCGGAACTCATCCTGCCGCCAGCCGGACTCCAGGACGAGCTACCCGTACTGTTGCCAATCGGACTGGCCCAGCGACGCGAGCCCCTGTACGCGAGCTGGCATGAGACAAAGCATGCACTCGTTGCGGGTGCGACGGGTGTTGGGGTCGATGCAGTCTTGACCAGCCTCTTGGCGTCGCTCGTTGTGCGCCGCCATCCGCGCGACCTCCAGCTCTGGACAATCGGCGCGCGCGGCACCATGGCCCCGCAGGTCCTCGAGCTGCCACACCAGCAGCGAGTGTGCACTGATCCAGAGGACAGCGAAGCGGCTTCTCAAATATTGGAAGCGGTCCGTCAAGAGCTGGAGCGGCGAATCTCGGGTCGACGAACCAGTCAATCGGCGTTAGCCGCCGATGTCGTGCTGGTGATCGGCGAGCTGGCCGACCTGCTAGATGACAGCATCGACCTCGAAGTTGTCCTGCGGGACGGAGCAGCGTATGGCATTCGCGTTCTCGCGTCCACGAGCCGGACGGAGGAAGTGAGCCCCGATCGCATCGCGCTCTTTGGCACGCGGATCGTCATGCACGTCGACGACGAAGAGGAGAGCGTGCAGTTGCTCGGCCGGCCGGACGCGGCTGATCTTGGAGCCGACGGGGATCTCCTCCTGCAGATCGGCGGCCGTTCCCCCATCTTGCTACGCGGCTTCCGCGTCGCGTCGGAACATCTCGATCAGCTCGTCGATCTCATGGCGGAGGCCTATGACGATGACACGCTTGTGCAGGGGTCGGACCCCGACGCCGGCCAGAGCCGGCCAGACAAGACGGTTGAAGAAGGCTTGGCCCCTCAGGGGCTAAGCGCCAACCCTTCGACGATTCCGGATGCCTCTAAAGCAGATGAGGAATCACATGGCGAGTTAGATCCATCGGAGATGTCCGCATCTTATGAAAGAAGCGTGACTGTCGGTCGAAGTGCCCGCGTGAAGGCCTCGGACCCTTTAAGGTCAGGCAGCGAGCTAACCGCGGAGCAGAAGACCGGTGGTCCGATACCGGCCATCGCGTCTGAGCAGGGTCAGAGCAATTCGGACGTGCCCGGCTCGACATCGACTTTGCAATCGGAGGGGCAAGCTGGGCTTGTCACCATGCTGGAGCAGCGACGGGCGCCTGCACTCGTCCAGGTCCGGTGCTTCGGCGTGCTCGAAGTCACCAGCGGGGACCGCGAGTTAACCCCCGAGGGAAGCGGCGGTCCCCGGCATAAAGCGTGGGAAATCCTCGCCTGCCTGGCCTCCCACGCCGAGCGCGGAATGCCAAAAGAGAAGCTGCTTAATGCCTTATGGCCAGGAGTTGGGTCAGAAAGCGCGTCGAGCCGCCTCTATTCCAATCTGAGCATTTTGCGTTCGCTCCTGGCAGAACAAGTGCCGGGGCTCCCGGCCGACGTCGTGCGGGGCGACAAGAGCTCGGGCATGTACCGCCTCGATTCGAGTCTGGTGTGGTCTGATGTACAGGATTTCCTAGCTCTGATCCATGGGGCACGCAAGCTTCAGCCCCCGGATCAGAAGCTGGCGTATGAGCAGGCCCGCGGCTTGTACCGTGGTGACCTTCTGACTGACATGCCGTACAAGTGGACCAACGCCGAGAATGAGCATGGGTACACGCTTTGGGAGGAGTACCGGGAAGAGTACCGGCAGCTGACCTGCCGGCTCGCACAGCTCTGCTCGGCCGCCGGCGAGGCTGACAAAGCGGTGCTCCTCTATCGTGATCTCCTGCGGGACGAGCCTACGCTTGAAGACGTCGTCCGCCAGCTCTTCCGCTGCTACCAGCAACTTGGTGACCGCAACTCACTCATCCGGGACGAGCGCCTCCTCCGCGAAGCGATCCGCCAGCGCTACTACGATCCGGATGAGCCGAATCAAGACCAGGCGCTCTACGAGCCTGAACTGGAGACGGTCGAGGTGTATCGCGAAATCCTTGCGGATCTCCAAGGCGAAGCGCCATCGTCGGCATCGCCTTCCGTCCAGCAGCGTCATGCCCGTTAGCTGACTCCACTTTCCCGCGAGGTCGATTCCGTATTCAAGTCAGTGTTCGGTGGTGCGTCGGCAAATACGGCCGGACGGTCGCAGCTCGCTCCCTCAGAAAACGGATAGCCAAACTAAGGATCGGACGTCGGGTGTTCTAACCACATCCGAGCTTGCATGACTTCGGTATCCGCGCGTCCTTCCTCCCACAGACCGATCGGATCGCGATAGCGTGTGACAACCGGTGAAGGCTCCCGCACCTTGGTCACGCGGTACAGCAGGTACTTTTGGCGATGCTGCGCCGCGAACCTCAATTCGGCCGATGTGATCGGAAACGGCTCACCGGGATCCGATGAGACTGTGCCCTTGACTTCAATGTAGAGAACGTCGCCGTCAACATCGACGGACTCAAGGTCGTGATCAGCCACCTCATTGTCTCGCGAAATCCACCGGACGGAATCGGGATCAAGCCCTGCATCTTCAATGCGCTGTCGTTCTGCGTGATAGGCGGCCTCCTCCGCGCGACGACCGTAGAGACGTCGGGTCGCCTCCATCGTTTCCCAGTCGGGGTGTCGACCCGCGCCGCCTCCCCCACCACCTCCGGAACCGCCACCGGCAGGCGGCGCGGGTCGCAATGTTCCATTCGGCGCATCGATGATTGTCAGCCCGGCTACATTCAAGGGTGGAAGCTCGGGCACTGTGTGCCGTTGGGGGCTTTGCCCCGGAGCCCATGTGGATGTTGAGTTCCCGCTTGCATTGGGATTCGGGCGTGGTCCCGGGGGCGGAGGCGTCGTGCCCTGCCCAGTGGCTTCCGTCTCTGGTCGTTTCGCGCCGCCCAGAATGATGGCATCGGCCTCTTCTTCGTCCTCTTGACCCAGGTACTCTCGCATCCGCCTAACGTGCTGCTCGTCGATACCCTTGGCAGCGAGAAACTGCAACCGCGCACTCCGACCACGGTCGAACAGAATCGCGAACGCATCGCCGAGTCCTGGGCGACCAAGGAATTCGGCGACGGCGATGCCAAAACGATAGTGATCTCTCACGGCGTTCTCTGCGCAATAGTACGTCCCGGTCGCCACCCGAATTGGGCCACTTCCCGGTAGAACCGCCTGCTTCAGGAACGCATCTTCCGTGAGCATGATCTCGTCGGCCACGGTATCGCGGACCGTTACGTGTACCGTGAGCGACCTCACGACGCTGACTGAGAGTCGGTCCAAGCGTCGTCGGGACTGAAGTAGTTCTGACGGCGCCTCAGCGTCGATGAGGGCCAGGATGTAGGGCCTCGCCTCTATCAGGCTACGCTCAAGGTCTCGGGTCGCCGCATCAACTGGATCGCCGGGGATCGCCTCTATTGAGGCGATGTCACTCACTCGTCGCAGCTTGAAAGCGGAGATGAGCCTATTCCAATTCTTGTCCCCCGCGAACCAGGGGAATCGATTTCCTAAGCGCCTCGCTAGCCGACCGTCGTCAGATACGACGGGCTGAGGAGCGAACGTAAGTTCTCCACCGCGATGAGAAAGGAGCGGGATGTCACTCCACGCCTTCAAATCCGAAGGCGGTCCCGCAGCATCGGAGAGCCCATCGTTCAAATTCCTCATGATCCACCGACATAAATCAGCGGTCTGGTCGTTGTACGCCTGGCGCCTTCGAGCGTTCCTCACGGCACTTGGATGGGGTAAGGGGAATTCCTTAGGCACAATGCGAAGAATCTTGACGTAGTCTTCCGTCACGGCCTGAGCTGGATCGACGAAACCGAGCCGGGCCACCAATGCTGAAGCGATCGACTCCAGCCCTTCCACCGTGACTTGGGGCAACAGTTGCCCCAAGCGTTTTGGGACATCTGCTCCCGTTAGCCACACCTCACCGGGCGCCAGAAGGCGGACTGATCCCCCGATTCTTGCGGGGACCCACTGTGAGCCCCGCAGGAGGAATCGAATGTACGACGGGACCGGTCGGGCCCGCTCGCCTTTGTGTTGGGAATTTTCACATCGGATTTCGGCGTCCATTGCCGGGCCGAATGTTTCCCAATGGGCCATCAGCAAATCGAGGAGTGCTGAGCCTTGCTTGGTCGTCGGGTGCTCTAAGAGGCCATCAAGTCGGTCGAAGAGGTGCGTCCTTAGAAACTGCGAGTAAGGATGTCTCTGTGGGTCCACTACTTGTTCGGCAATCGCTCGTGTATACCCTTTCCATCGCGAAATAATGGTCGCCGACCCAGGACGTTCGGGTTCCCAACTCCCGACTTGCACCCGGTAACTTTGGAGTCTTGGCTTATCAGCGACACCCAGCCAAGAGTAGTAATCCCTCTCTAACGCCTGCGCAAAAGGTTCCTCCGGCACCGGCTCTGCCAGGAACTCCTCTTCGCCGAGGGGGCCGTAGAGGTCCTCTACGTGTACATTGTTCCAGGCACGACCAAAGTACGCTTTTTCGGCCGGTCGCCAGGATATTCCACGTTTTCGGGAACCGCGGACCCGGACCGGGACGATTCCGACCTCGCTTGTAATGGATTGATCACCACCATGCTCTTCCCGAAAGTACGCGTGAAGAAACTCATGAGCAGCACGGATCTGCGCCTCGGTTGGCTTCTCCCGTAGGACCGGAAGCAAACCCGTGAGGATGATTTCCCGCCAGCGAAAGGTTTGAACTCCCAGCTTCCGTAGGAAATCAGTCGCCTCGTCGGGTCCAGCGGTTGCCTCAGGAGCCAGGACGTTGCCTGGGAACTGAGTAGGCATTTCAAAGCTGGCGTTTTGGCGGGGGAAAAATACGGGTCCTTCAGCCGAAACCCACTTTCCATCAAACGTAGCGAGGAGCTTGCATTGCTTGAGCCTACCGACCAAGGCTGGGCGACGAGTTTCGGGATGGTGGATGATCCACCGGTCGAGCAGTGCGTAGAAGTCAGCCAGCTCCTTCGGCTCAATAGTAGGTGTCCGCCGCAATGACGTGACGATCACATCATCCGAGATCACCTGACCGCCCAACTTCTGTGCAAACTCACGGCTGACTTGATCGCGATCGACTTCAGCCAAGACGAGCGAGCCGGGAATCGTCCGTATTTTGGACGGGCTGAAAAAGCGCCTGAATGTCTGCGAGGCCGCTGGAGCGACGGGAGCAAAGAGCGCCTTCTTGGGTGATGTCGGTCCCGAGAACGTGGGTACGAAGGAACAATCCCGCAGGTCGCTTTGCACTAACTCGGAAATGCGGGCTCCGAAGCCGGACGGGCTGCCCGTTGGTGCGCACGCATGAACCACACGATAGTCATTGGGCCAGATACGAGCGAGCTCCGGCGCTACCGTCTTGCTGAAGAATGTTGCGGTCCTCTCTGCGAGCCAGTCATTGTAGGGAAGGGATTGAGGAGTTTCGCTAACGTGGCGACGGTCGAGGCTCAGGTAAAAGTCGCCATTCAGCAGGAACGCGTGACCCGTGTGCGTTTCAGTCGGGAAGTAAACGCTGACCGGTCTGGTTGGCTGTCCCGTCGCCAAGGCATCGCCATCGAGCGGGAACGCGACGGCTACCGAAGCCTGGCGAACCCGCGACCAGCTTCGATCAAGCCCCTCGACTAACTGAGTACTCGGCAGCCGAATGGGCGATGACCGGAATAGGAGCCACTTAGTGACCGGTTCGGCATTCCGACCGATCTCGACAACGGTGCCCGCTCCCCTCGGTTCCGCGTCCGTCTTAATCAGCCGATCCTCACCTTCTGGCCAACTGATCGTAATTTCGGTTGTGGCATCGAGGAAGAGGAGCAATTCTGGAGAGATGACTGATCGGATATCGGTCAGTACCTGCCTCCAGTCCAGTCCCTGCCGCAAAGGCAACCGGATCACCGTGACGAACCCGTCCTCGATAAGTTTTGTGACGTGTTCGCGGTCCTGACGGAGCGCGGAAAGTTTCTGGGGAAAAGGAAAGGCGTAGAACGGTAGCCTTTGACCTGGGGGGAGGGGCCCGGCAAGGTCGGCTACGGCCTTCCGGACGCGTTCGGTGCTGAAGCAGAAGCCATGTGGAGGCGAGAACAATTGCGGCTGGTCGCTTATCTCTCCGACCGCCTTGAACCCGAGGCCTTTGTATCCGATCGACTTTCTCGGGTCTTTGCTGGAGCGCCCAAGGCTACAGATTGACCGAACGTTGTCAGGCCCAAAGCCCGATCCCTCGTTGGCAACGATCAGGGACGTTCGCGTGAGCGCGAAGGCGACGCGATGGGAGGAGCCGTGCACCGACTTCGCGCTAGCGGCGTCATTTGCATTCTGAAGTAGCTCGAAGACGTAGCGTCCGCCATACTCCTTCTGCACAAGCTCCTCGCCCGTGCCGCGCTCGTCGAGCGACTTCAGGAGTTGGGTCTTATCACCGCTTGCGACGGCGTTCTTGATGAAGCGGAGCTCGGAACCGAGAATTCGGGCTGCGGCGGCATCTGCGCGTTGCTGACCCGCGCCGCGAGATTCAACTTGAAGCATCGGGCTAGGTCCGGCGAAGGGGAGGCACAGAGCAGGACGACACTGGCATGATCCTTAATTCAACCCCAGCGCCTTGAACGCCGCCTGGCGTACGTCACCAAAGAAGATCGGATCAACGCGCTCAAGCACGTCCGGGTTAACCTCTAGGAACTGACGCTTGTTCTCGATCGGTACCAGAGCACGCTTGGCGCCGTTGTCCATTGCTACCTGAAGCGGCTCCGTCAGCGAACGGACGGGTTTGATGTTGCCCTGGATGCTCATGTCGCCGAGGATTAGCAGGCCTGCCTGCGGGGGCGCCTTGCGGAGTGCCGAGTAGGCGGCGATGAAGAAAGCCACGCCCACCTCGGCCACGACCTTGTTCCCGAGCAGATCGACGGCCTCGACATGGAAGTCGGACGTGTCGACCTCGCGGCCGACGCCGAAGGCGGTCTTGTTCGCCAGCAGATGGCTGAAGGCACGGCTGACCGACTCCTTCATGTCGCCGGATAGACCACCAGCCGGACGGAGCTTCCCGGTGCCCGCGGATAGGCTGACCTCCACGCGGTAAAGGCCCACGGTACCGTCGCTGCTAACCGATGCGGTGTAGACGGCGCCCGGGGGTAGCGGATCGGCCGAGATGAGATCGCGGCCGCCCTGCTCGGGCACACCCACGAACTGCTCTTCGCCAGTCTCATTGACCAGGTAGCTGAAAGAGGTCTGGTAGTACTCGAAGGAGCCCATTTTCTTGAGCTGCTCCTTCACGCGCCGCCGCCCTTCGAGCGCCACCTCCAGGATTTCCGCGAGGTCGTCCTGGGAGACCTGGCCGTGCGGGTGGAGGATCTTTACGAGGCCGGACACCGTGCGGCGCACGGCTTTGCGGTCCCGCGCGTTGAGGTGGGGGCCGAGAGAGAAGTAGTGATCGATGATCTCCGTGTAGTTTGTCTTGCGCAGGTCGCGCAACGCCTCGGCCAGGTAATCGATCACGAATCCGTAATGGTCGGTGAAGTGCTCGTTCATCATCTTCGGCACTTCCCACCCTGGCAAGTAAAAGTGCAGCCGGTCGATGAACGCCATGTCATCGCGGATGACGTCCGGCATGGGAGCAAAGAGGTGCCCCGTCTGCACCATGACGTCGATCGGCTGCTGCGTGTTGCCGAACATCGCGATGCTGGCTTCTCCGGCCATTGCCTCCTGGCCGCGCTGGAACTGACCTGACTCGCAGTAGGTCTTCATCGAGGTGATGACTTCCTTCGGCATCTTCTGGAGGTCGGCCACTTCGTCGAAGCCCACCACATCCCAGATCTGGACCATTCCCTTGTAGCGGCCTTGCTGCTGTCCGAAAAGGTTCGCCACCGTCGTCGGTCCCGTGAGGAGCGCTGCATACGGGGACAACTCCTGCAGGGCATAGCTTTTGCCGGTCCCCCGAGGCCCCAACTCCACGAGATTAAAGTTGCGCTCGCACAGCGGAATGAGCCTGGTTAGGAAAAGCAGTTTCAACCGCCGATCCATCACGGTCGGCTCATACCCGATGCTGCGCACCATGAAATCAATCCACTCGTCGGTCGTGAACGCGGCACGCAGCTCGCGGTACTCGTCCAGGCTAAAGGTAGCGAGCTGGATGGGAATCAAGCGGTCGATCCAGAACGGGTTCCTACCCTTGGTCTCCTCGTCGTACTCGAACCGCATGTCCACTTGCGCCCAGATGCCGCCCGTGAGCAACCGGTCGAAGTCGCGGACGTAGTGACTGGGGATGTGCACGTTTCGGTGACCGAAGTTCGTCACCTCCGCCCAGTATTCGGAGTCGGTCAAGCGGACCTTCACTTTGTCGATGAACGTGTGCTTCCCCTGCTCCTTCACCCGGCTCTGGGCCCTGGTGCTCTCGTCGGGGCGGATGTAGTTGTCGGCCAGCGTGTCGTTGACAACCTGCATGCCCATCTGGATAGCCATTTCGTCCGACGAGGCGCAGTACTTCCCGAGCAGGTACTCCAACACGAAAACCGGAACGTTCGCTCCGACCTTCACCTTGCGCACGAGGTCCTTGCGGACCACCTTGCCCGCGAAGACCCGGTTTACCTTGTCGTCAAGCTCGTCCCTGGAAGGTGCCTGCAGATTGATCACTGTCAGACCCCCAGCTGTACGGGTATGTCGTCGGACTGGGCGAGCACCGCATCGGTCGTCGGATCCTGAACGACGATACGCACCGATGTGCAATCGTCCCGCACGAGCCGGAGCCCGATGGTAGCCCTTGCGCCCGGCGCTACCCGCACCACGCCGCTGGCTCGATCGAACTCAGCGTCGGTTGCCATCCCAGCCTGCCCGACCTGCTCGCCTCCCGACACCAGTACGACCCGCATCGCCACAGATTCGGTCTTGAACAGATCTCCCACCGCTAGTACCTCAACGGCTACGATCCGATTCGTCAACTTTTCGGGCGCATTGAGTATCTGGGCGACTTTGCCGCCCGGTTGGCTCACTACAGGCGAGGGCATACGCAGGCTAATCACCGGGATGACCATTTCCTGGAGGCTTGCGCCGCCGTGATGGAAGCCCAATCCACCTCCCGTTTTGAACACACCAAGCCCAGTCGGGAACACAAAGTCTAGGTTCGTGTCGTAGCCCAGCTCCGCGCCACTGACGCGAACAGTCCCGGGTGGGTTCGTACCGCCCCGACCGATCCAGCAGCGCCGATGCAGGTCCAGGGTGTCGCCCCCAGGAGCGTCGGTCTTCATGTCATCTTCCTTGCGGATCCCGAACTGGTGCCCATGATCCGCCGAGATCACAAAGGCCGCGATTCCGGCCGAGGCAAGCTTCCTGATACCCCGCGCTAGGTTGCCGATAACCGGGTCCATCACCTGACGGGCCAGGAAGTCGCTATCTGTCTCACCGGCGAAATCGATCTCCTGCGAGCGGACAACCACGAGCGACGCATCGCCAATCTTGGTCTTCAACCGGGCAGCGGTCGCGTTCAGGAGGTCTGGGAGCGTCAGCTCCACGGCGTCGGGAACCTTTGTTTTGAGGAACTTCATCCGATCCGCCAATGCTGCCATGGCCGATCCCTCGATGCTTGCGGCGAGCTTCCCCCTGCTGTCCACGACCGAAAAGCTCGCAGAAGCGCCTGGAAGGAGGCCGGCCATACCCACGGGCGTAATGGTAGGGAGCGCGGCGATGCCCGGGCGGACCGTCAGCGCCTCGGCGCCCGGCAACAGGCGGGCCAGCTCCATTCCCATCTCGAAGCGCATGGCATCCACGAAAAAATAGGCAGTCCGGCCGCCCATGGCTTTGACCACGTCGGGGTAGATCCTGGTTTGCGGAACGATATTGGGAATGGTCCAACCGTTCTCTCGCAGCACCTTGACGAAGCCATCGGCCATGCGCTTGAGGAGCTCCTCGTGCTCCCGCCGCACCACGAGAAGAGCCTGTTCGGCCTCCGCTTCGTCATCCATCTTTGCGACCCAGGTCTCGAGCTGCCGCTGCAGCGTGTCCACGAGATACCAGCCGCCCTCCGCCGCGTACGCGTTCACCCACTGGGTGGGCTTACTGGCAGCCTTAGCCATCTCCTGGCGCACCCGCTCGACCTCAGTGCCAAGCTCGGCCATCAAGCGACAAGCTTCCCACTGCGCCTGCCGAGCAACTGAACGGTCCACCCAGAAACTGCGCCTCCGCTCGGTGATGGTGTGCAAAGCTTTGTCGTAGCGTCTGGCGACGATCAGTCGTCCTGCATGGGCTAGGAGAGCGTGCTCTTCGAAGCGGAAGGTATCGATCTTTCCCAGGTGGGCCGCGTCAATACTGGATTCGTCGAGGGAAAGCCCTGACTGGACGCGATCGGCCAGTTCGACGTAGCGCTCCGCAAAACTTTGGCGCAGCTCAGTCGCCAAACTCCGAATGCGATCCAGGTGCTCCTTCCCGCTGGGGGAGGGCACCATGCTGATGGAGCCCGGCGCCTCACCCTCCAGGTCCGACCGGAACTCGCCGACCAGCACATAGCGGAGCGTGCGATCTCGGACCTCTGCGAGGGGAGTCTCTGTCGAGGCTGATAGGCCGAGTCTGGACTCGATCAGCCTGAGCAGCTCTTCGGTTGCATCTTTTTCGACGATGGTCTGATCGTGTGCATCGCCGACGAGCCATTGAGCGAGCAGCTTCTCGCTTGGCGCCCCCCCGAAGATGGTTCGGAGGACTGACGCTTCTTCCTCGCCGCCCTGGGCGAGGAACGACACGATGTCGTCGTACCCCACGCTGGCGGGGCGCAGCATGTCGTCGATCTGTCCGTCCGTGAAGCGCTGGCGCAGAACGTTTCGTGCCAGCCGCCGCATCTGGGGCTCGTAACACACGCCAGCCTTCTCCAGCTCCATAAGAACCGAGCCGTGGGGATCCCTTGTCACGCCCGCAATATAGAGAAGAATTGGCTCGGGATCGTCCGCGTTAACGATCGGCTCCGATGCCTGCCGGAGCGCGAAGAAGGAACCCTCGTACCTCGCGAGATAAACGGTTGTGCTTCCGACGGTCACGGATTTGAGCAGGCTAGACTGATCTTGTGCTTGCAGCTCGCGATCGAAAAATGCCTGAAACTCGCCGCGCGGGTCATAAAAAACGACTACCCGCCGCTTCTTGAGCTGTGCCTCCAATTGCCCTGCAACATAGTCGTGGAGTGGATGCATCAGCCCTCCCCCGCAGCTGACTGGGCATTGCTTCCTCGACGGGAAGATGACCGACCACGTCCGTTGCTCGAAGCGGCCTGAGATGGGGCATCTAGCAGGCTCCTGAGCGCTTCTTTCACGGCTGGCGATGTACGCTCCCTGATAAGGCGATCGATTGTCGTTTGATCCGTCCCGCGAGACAGCCACTGGCCGTCGGACGTCTCGATCCAGAACACGTTCTCGAGATCGTGGGCAATCGCGAGGCTGCGATCTGTTACGCACTTCGGCACGACCCGTTCGGGCCAAAGGTGCATCGCGACGGCGGACCAGTCGTACTCCCCTGAACAGAGCGCGTCCCAGGCTGTTTTCAGCTCTCTCTGCCAGGTTCCGTGCTGCGGCACCAGTCGCCACAGGGGTGCCATTGTGAGCACGACGCCGTCGTTAAGGTCAGGGTTCCAGAGTGGAGCTACACGAGCTACTTCTTCCCGCATGACGCGTAACTCTTCAACCAATCTCTCCTGAGCAGCGATCGCACGGCGTTGGCTCGGAGCGGGATGCCCCCCCGCGTCCTGAATCAGTCCGAGCAATGTCCGCTCCTCGTGGGTCAATTTTGGTCCCACTTGGTCGTTCAGCAGCCGGAATAGACTGTCGCTGGTAAGCCGATGGGCATAGAGCCAAACCGAGTAAATGCTCGAACCAGTGGCGAGTTGCCAAAAAATAGGCGCCTTCCGCCGGCTCTTCGAATAGAGTTTGATGTGGTGCTCGAAGAAATTTCGAGTCAGCCAATCGCGGAGATCGCCCTCTTTTGTGGTCATGAGATCTGCTGCCTCGTCCCAACGCGCATCGGCCTCCTGCTCGAACACAACGTCGAAGACGGTACGCACGGCTGCGGTCATGTCGCGGGCATCGCCAGGATCATCGACCAGCACACCATCTACGGGAAACCTGATGGGGTAGCCGTCGGGAGCGCTGGACGGGGGCAGACCATCGCGACCGGTGAGCATGCCAGGCGAGCAGACCGGCAATGAGTCGAAGGGCCTCGGCTCCGGGGGCAGCGGGCGTTGCCCGATGGCCACCCGCACGTCAAATCTGCCAAAGGCCACGCCCACCGCCCACGAGACTAACTCGCGACATAACCCGGCCCCGTCGGCCGGTTCCTCGTCCTTCTCTTCTGCCTCCTCCTCGCCATAGCTCTCCGTCTCGGGTTCCTCAGTCATGCCTATCGAGCTGCGAAACCCTTCGGTCATCGCGTCTCTGTCCGATTCGTCCAGTCCGTATAACGCCACGCATCGGGCTTGGAGTTCCGCTTCGATGTCCCGCAATTCCGCTCGTGTCTTTTGCAGTCGATTGCCCCAAGCACTGGTGCGATCACTGAGAGGCCTACCTTCTACCTGAAGAAGTGCTGGCATTGTCAAGCAAGCAGAAGTCTCACTACCGCGATCGAGCGACCGTTGAAGGAGCCAACCCCGAAGCGCCAAAGCGGCAAGAGCCTCACGGTCCTTATTATTGAGATCGGGCAGCGGAATCTTCAGAATTAGCCCGACCTCATACTGAACTCCTGCGACTTTCCCCGCAAAAAGGCGCACCAAAGTATCAAAAACGCTTGAGTTAGCGACCGCCAATAGCCACAGCAATTCTGATTCCGGCGCGTATGCCATCTTCCCCGCGTTTCCGGGAATACAACCTTCAGGGACAATGCGAACTGAAATCGTGCTTCCACGAAGTGGCCAAGTCAGTCCAGATGCAAAGTATTGATGATGCCCGTTCAGAGAAGCGTTCCAGCGATATCCCCAGCCTTTTTCATAGTAATACTGGGATATAAACGTCTTTACCTCCACTCCGTCGTTAAACCACTTGATCACAGAATCTATATCGGCATAGTAGCGTGCAAAACGGCCTCCCCTTGTCGTCAATACCCAGCCACGTCCCGAATCAGTCTGTTCTCTACTGGATCCGATGCGAGTTGATGGGACCTCCCATTTCAAGCGAATAAAACGGGGATTGTCTTTTGTGGATGCTCCCGTTAGCGCCTCGTATCCTCTTGAGGAGAAGGGTTTCATATGCTGGAACACACGAAAGACAGATTCGGGAGCCCAGTATGCGAGGGGGGTGTTCGGAATTTTGGAAAACTGCTGGACATCACGGTAGAAACGCGAGCTCACGCCGGACGGTTCTGAACTACTGAGCGCTGTGGCTTTATCCTCACAATGGAGGGCGTTAATGAAAATCGCTGTGGAGGCCTCCCGGCCCTTTTCCAAACAGTAGGCAGCGGTTTCTACCATGGCACTGTCGAGAACACCTGCGCCGAGATCTGCGAACACGACCGGAGGAGCTTGCTTCAGCAATACCTCCTCGCGCCACTGTTGGGAACTTGAAAGGAAGAAGGCGGTTCGCGAGGTGATCGCGCCGAGTTGTCCGTGATGGGTGAGGAGCTGAATTCCTCGCTCGACAAACGCCGCATAGAGATCGTTCTTTGGCCGTGGGTAGCTTCGGTCGAAAACGGGCTTAGCCGGAGAACTGCAGGCGCCAAAAGGTGGGTTCATGAGAACAACGTCGAAGCGTGAGCGCACGATGTCCAGGAGCGCTATGCCCTGCGCTGCATCTTCAGCAAACATTCGACGGCGGACCCCCACGCTTCCGCTGGCCGATTCAGCGAAGCGGTGCAGCGCCTCGAAGATCCGGTGCTCGGCTTCCTGGAAGAAGCCGTCGTCGTCTATGCCGGTAAAGTCGGCGTTGTCCTGAACCCTCTGAGGCTCCAGGCCAGGCAGGTAGACCGTGTGTTGCTGCCTGATGAATTGTTCGCGGGCTCGACGGACCTCAATCGCCAGGGCATCTTCAACCCGCAGCAGAGTGCCCAGCTGACCGGCCAGCCGCATCTCCGCCACCATCTTCTCGAACAGCTCGGCTAGCAGTGGAGGCTGGAGATCTCGAGAGAATGATTGCACCATGCCGACATCACCCGGCATAGGCTCGGCCACCACAATATGAGTTCGCTGGATGCCCGGCCGCTGCTCCGCACTGATCCCAAATTCCTGCCATGTTCTTTGAGCCCGCATCCACAAAGCTAGCGCCGAGATCTGGGCAGCGCGGGGGTCAATCTCCACCCCATAGAGGTTGTGCTCCACAATTAAGGCAGGTAATGCTCGACGCAGGGCATCCAGATCCGCGTAGTCGTCCCGGAGCGTTCGGCCGGTCGCTGCGTTGGGGGCTGCTGTTGGGTCCTCCCACGCCTCCTGGTAAATGGTGAGAAGGAGGTAAAACGCGTAGAGAAGGAAATGGCCCGACCCGCAGGCCGGATCCAGAATATGGAGGTCACGCGGGTCCTTCTTGGGTCTTGAGGTGAGCTCCGCCCCGTCGAGTGCGAGGTACCGGCAGAGATCGGGGAGCCGTGTACTCTCCCCTTGCATAGCAAACCAGATTCGCCCGAGGGTATTTTCGGTGAGGAACTGCACCACATAACGTGGCGTAAAGAACTGATTTCGCACAGCCAGTTCGTAGCTGTCCTGAGGTGCCTTGGGCTTCCCCTTGGCATCATATCGAGCCCTTTGGCGATCGCCATCGCTATTGAAATATTGATACACCCAGCCGATCGACTCATCCTCGGCCCAGATACTGGTCAGATCGGAGGCGTTAAGAATAGCCAGCAAATCGATTAGCGCCTGCCGTCGGGGCCAGAGAAGGCTCGCGGGGTCCCGTCGGTCGAAGAGGATGCCGACTTCGCGACCGATCTCGTCGAATAGGCTCTCGATGTAGATGCGGTAGCCGCGGTCGCTCAGATGGATTAGACCAGGGGCCAGGCCAGTGAACTCCTTGGACCCCGACGATTCATCACCACGGGACACGCACTCCTGAAGGAGGTCTCGCGCCTCGAGCATCTTGAGTGCGACGAACCGGTTGAGCATCGTAAAGGCTGCTTCGCGTTGGTAGGCGGCAACGGCTTGCGCCGCCGTCGAGCCGCCCGAACGGAAATGACCTACGGCGGCCACGATCTTAGTTCTCACCACCCGCTGGGCCAAGTCGAGGTGGCTGCCGGGCTCTGGCGCGATCGTGCCATCGAGCCGAATATCAAAGATGCCTTCGAGTTGCTCGGCAATCTCGCGCTCCAGCAGCACCCTTGCGGCCTGGGTGGCTCGCTGGATTCGATTGCGGGTGTCTTTGTCCATTTACTGAACCAGGACCTTCTTGCCGGTCCCTATGAGCTCCAGGCACTGCTCTCTCAACCCGTGGAGCGCCTGATCGAGCTGCTCCTCGGTGTCGATCCCCCCGGCAAAGTAGCCCGACGCGGAGACCGTCACGACGCGGCTCCCATCTATCAGGCGGAGAGCATCTTCAACGGCTTTGTTGAAGAGTGTGGCGCAGGAGTTCAGGTCGGCTCGGAGCAAGGGGATGTCCTCTTTGGTCGCTCCGTCGGCATGTGCCCTGGAAGCCAGGGGGGCCTCAACCCGCATTTGTTGGGCCGGGTCCATCTGTTCCCAGCCCGGGGTGGACCGGAGTCTTGCCAGCGCATCCATGTAGGCGTCGGCGCGGGCCTGGGCCGCGTCCCGATGTCGACGCGCATACTCTTCGTCCAGGTTCTGAGCGAACTCGTAGATGGACGGAAGCTCGCGGAAAAAGGTCTCCTTCTTCATGAGGTCAGCCAGCTTGTCCGCCTGCTCACGGTTGGCGTCGGTGACGTCGCCCTCTCCATCGAGTAGGGGCCATACTGTCGCGACCGTATTCTGCACAGTCGCAAGCTGATAGAGGCATGGCTCGCTCAGGGCCTGCTCCAGCTCGGCGGCGCGCTTGATCGCCTCCTTCAATGCGTTGTAGCAGCCGTTGAAGGTGAGGATTGCCTGCTCTTCCTTGCTTCCCCGGATTGACCGGATCTCGTCTAACGCGGCTCGAAGCACCTCTGTGCCAGGTAGGTGGTGCTGCAGCAGTACCGTGTGCATGTCTTGTAGCCGCCGTTCGTGACGCCCGATCTCCTCCCGGATCGCACCGGCCACAACACTCTGCTCGAGCTCTGGGATGTCACGCCCAAACACGTCCTTGAAATGCTGGGAGGCATCGACTACATGGATGAACTCCAGACCCACCTTGGGACGAAACGAGGCCTGGCGGAACAAATTGTTATTGGTAAACGTCGTCCGGGCGTCGACCGACAGGGCTGACTCGATGATCTGTCCCTTGCTTGTGGCCTCCACCTTGCCGGCCCGCACGAGTGCGACGGCGAGGAGCTGCACCACGTCGAAGTCCCAGCCGAAGGGCTCTTTGGCGAACTCGTCCGTCAGGTAACGTCCGCTCGCACTGTCGCCATAGTCGAAGCGGTCCTTGATGCGACCGAAGACCTCCGCCAGCGGACCATTCTCAATATTGAACACTGGCTTCCCTGCCTCGTCGCGTAACAGGTGAAGCTGGCCAAAGACCGAAGGGAGCCCGAGCAAGTTCTCCATAGTAAGGAGAGCTTCGAGATCCTTCCCGCTGACCTTGGCGGCGGCTTCTTGAAAACGATCGAACACGTCGGGGAGCGATTGCGACAGCGCACGGGAGGCTGCCTGGGACACATCGCTGGCATTGTCGCCCGGGCTGCGGTCATTGCCCCGGAAGAAGATCGCGCCAGCGAGCAATGCCTGTTTGAGCAGGCGACGCAGCTCGTCCTGGTGCTGACGTTGGCGCAGCTTCTCCTCCGCCACCAGAGCCGATTCATCCTTCGTCTGGGCGCTCCGCTCCTTGCGCGCCAGCATCTCCTTGGAGCGGAACATCTCGACCGATTGTCGGTCGATCGCCTCGTCGAGCGCCGCCACCCAGAAGAGGGCCTTGGTTTCCTGCTGGCTACGCCGCCGCGCATCCTCGACCTGCGCCGTATAGGCTGGCCCCGTCTCAGCGAGGAACATCTGAAAGGGGATGTCTCCCTCGATGATCTGGTGCCCGTTCAGGTACAGCCCGCCTTTGAAGGGTTTGATATTGAGCAGGGCGTGCGAAGGCTGCGGCTGCCAGAGGGCGGTGACCACCTCGGCGTACAACCGATTCACGTCCCCGGGCTTTGGTGCCAGGCTGGAACGCTGCCGTTCCCAGTCGTCCTCGGCCGGGCTGGGAATGCGGTAGCCGTCATCGCCCTGGCGCACCAGGTGCGCGCGCTCCAGTGCCTCAAGCGCCGTACGCACCTCGGACAGGCGCGAGTCCGCGCCTACCGCCGAATGGAGCGTCGCTGCGATGTTCTCCGCCGTCCGGTGGATGCTGCGGACGTACTGGAGCAGGCAGATGGTCTTGGCCACGGCGGGAGCCAGCGGATGATCGACCTGCTTGCCGATGGCCTCGATCTTGCCTCGTACCTCGCTCGCGATGTTGCCCGAGACGAGATCGTAGACCCGTTCAGCACTCGCCAAAGCGCCCACCGGTCCGCTGGCCAGGCCAACCTGCGGGTGAACCAGAAGCTGCTGGGCGAGCTTGATAATGGTGCGGTTCGCGCCGCCCACGTGCTTACTGGTGCCCCCCTGGGTGCGCAGGCCCGAGACGACCTCGATGATGAGATCAACCTGATAGGGAAGCAGCGGGTAGAGGTCGATGAAGCTCTGGGTGGTGAGCTCTGGGAGCTTGATGTCGGCCGTCAAGCGAGTGTTGTCAGTGAGACGGCCGCGGTGCTGCGTGAAGAGGTCGCGCAGTGACTGTTCAGCGTCAGCATTCTTGGACAGAACGCGTCGACTGGTGACCTCGGAGATGTCGGACGGTTCGAGGTGGACCTGCAGCGGGAAGCGATCCATGAGGCGTGCCAGCTCGACCCGCGTGCTATCGAGGCCGCCGACCAGCTCGGTCAGCTTCTCCTGCGAGGTCACGACGAGCCACATCTTGCCGCGACCCACGCGGCCCAGGCTCTGGACGACGGCTTGGAGATCCAGCATCTTCTGCACGTCGCGGGCCACGAACTGGCCTACCTCGTCCACGACGAAGAGCAGTGCCCGGCCCGGGCGACGACGGCGCATCAGCTCCATGGCTCGCGTGGCGAGGTCGCTCGGCGTGATGTCCGCGCGCCCTTTCGCTGATTCCCGCCAGCTATCGACGGTCGCGTAGGTGTCCGGGTCCAATTCGTGCATCACGCGGCTCGCCTGCTGTACGGCAATGGCGATTAGACCCTTGCCCGCATCCCACTCCCGGATGAACAGGTCGCGGTATTTGGCCTGGAAGGCGTCGAGCCGCGCATCCGCCTCCAGCGTGATCTCGAGTTCGGCGAGGTCAAGGTCGCTGGCATAACCGAGGTGCCGCAGGAGGAGCCGGTACATGATCTCGGTGATGCTCTGATTGCCGCTCCGAATGCCCCGGTCGGTGGACACGTCAAAGATGACCGCCTCTGTTGGGATGCGCTCCGCAATGTTGGTCAGCAGGACCTGCATCTTGGTATCGCCGGCCCGAGAGCCGAGAATCTGGCCCGCGCCCTCGCCCAGGATTGGGCGATTCTCTAGACCCAGGCCGAGGTACTTGGCAAAGCTCGACTTGCCTGAGCCAAAGAACCCCGACACCCACACGCCGATCCCCTCGTGCGGCTTGTTCGGGGTTTCCAGGTAACGTTCCAGGATCTCCGTCATGTGACCGCGGATCGAATCGGTGACGACGTATTCGGCGAGCTCGTCGCGGATGATCTGCTCGTCGGTCTGATCGACCTTGATGACCTCTTCGATCTGACGGAAGATGTCGCTGGCGAACAGCTCCCTTATGGTCGTGGCAGTCATACGCGCACCCTCAAAAGATCTTCGGCCGGTAATTGTGTTCCGCGTCCAGGACGCCCATGAATTTGAGTCCAGCAGCGCCATCCAACTCGCCCGGGTAGAAAAGCACGGCAGGCACGTAGACCTTGCCCTTGAGCTGCTCCAGCAACGCGGAAGTGCGATAAAAAGGGAACAGGGCGCCCGCCCGCGCGATGAACACGATGTCGCGAAGCGGGTCGGCATCTGCAGGAATCCTTGCCGCGACAAGTGTGTCGAGCGGCCGGTACTCGCTCAGGACCGCGTTGAGGGTCTCGACAGTTTTCTCCAGGCCCACCGATCGTTCGGCATCGGCAAGCGCTTCCGGTCCAAGGCCTTCTGCTTCCAGCGCCTCCTGCAGGCATTCAGCGAGCGAGATGCGCGTCACGCGCTTCCCTAGCTGTTCCAGGCGGGTGCACAGCAGCGTCGTCGCCTGGCGAACCGCGAACTCATCGTCTGGTGCGTACTGAAAGATGGCATAGGGCATGTCATGGTAGGCGCTGATGGCTGGCCGCGGATCGGACTGACTCAGCACCGGTTCCAACTGCTTGGTGAGCCGCTCGCGCCAATCGCTCACGCGCACAGCTCCCGGGCAAAGTCCGCTGACGACCGGCAGGGAAGTGCAAGCTGGGCGAGGCTACCAGCGACCTCGTAGTGGAGCTTTCGGTACTGGTGCAAGCGAAGAACCTCGCGCTCGACGTCCGACGCGTCCATCAAATACATGCGCCAGTCCTCAGCTTCCAGGATGCGGCGCGCGTTGGACTCCGCGTCAGCCATTGCATGCAAGATATAGAGGAAACTTGGTTCGGGCAAGCGGTAGGACACGAATTCCCGAGCTTGCGTACCCGTGAGCAGGCTGAAGTCCGTGGCTATCCGCAAGAGCCCGGATGCCACCCGGTCGGTCGTCGCCTCCGTCCACGCTCCTGACCACTCGATCCCTTTCTGCTCAGATAGCGCTTCCAGGTACGGACGGACATCGTCAGCGTGTAGGCGAAACACGCCCTGGGAAAACTTTGGGTAGAGCCAATGGATCAGAAAGTCGCGCAACAGGAATTCATCCCGGGTGATATGCCAGAGGAGGAGCGGCTTCCAGACGTCGCGGTCGCATCCCGCCTTAGCAAGCTCGACCAGGGGGCGGTCCCGGCCCCCGGGATCGAACCGCCGGTTGAGCACCTTCGCAACGTCGCGTGCCCATTTCGCGCGGCCCACCGCAAGACCGGCCCCGTCCTTCAGGCGATTGAGGTTGCTGCGCTTGTCCGTGGCGTAATCCCACGCCTGAAACGCGGCATAGGTCTCGTCAATCAGGGAACCTTTGACGATCGTGAAGGACGAGACGACGCGAGACCGCGACCGAGTCATGGTCAGGATTCCAGTGGCGCGTAGGGGATCGCCGGGCTGCCCGGAGTGCCAAGCGAGAAGGCCGCTGCCAGCAGGGTCACGACGTGGTTGTTCAGCTGCTGAACGCCAGGCACGAGCACGGCACGATTCTCCGCCGATCGGTGAAATGTCCGCATCGCATCGATCTGCAGCTGCGAGACCAGCTGAAACTCGCTGAGCGCAATCAAGAGATCATCGACGCTGAGCACGGCGAGTGACTCGAAGAACGGCGCCCATCTCTCTCCCTCGTCGAGCCAGCCCTGGTAATGCTCTTCGAACGCGTCCTCGAGCTCCGCCGGGAGATTCCACAGAGTCACGGACTTTGGCGGATCGAACAGCTCCTGGCAGCGACTCCTCGCCACCGCGAACACGACCCGAGCCTGAGCGAAGTAGTGGGTGCGCGGGAGTCCCCGCTTGAGAACAAGAGCGCCTCTCGGTCCCAGCATTCCTTGCGTGTTCCACCAGCGAGCTCGATCCATCTCGCCATATCGCGCCACGACGAGCCGAAGCTTGAAGAGGCGTTCGAAATCAATCTCGAAGGAACCGCCGGTCTCCAACAATGCTCCTGCTCCAGATGAGACGCGGTCAGGGTAGATCCAATCACCTTGTCTATGCGGGTTCACTGGACCGCAGCCATTCGATGAAATCAGCGCGACTGAAAAGCTTGCCCCATCCCCCATACGGCGGACCGCCTTCCAGATGCAGTTTTCTTAGCTGGAAGACTCCAGTGTCCCCTAGGTCCAGGAGGGCGGGAGCATGAGCGTATGCCGTGTGCTTCTTGGGATGCTTCCAGCGGAAAGTATGGATGTCATCCCGGGGTCGCAGCTCGAGTCTGGGTCCATCTGGACCATCCTCGGCGGCGTCACGGGCATCGAATAGCCATACCATCCGCTTCGGTGCGTAGAAGGCTTCGCGCGCCCTGATGTCCTCGGGTGAGATGTAGGTAGCACGGAGCTCTACGATGGTTCCATCAATCCGGACGATGGGGGCGCAGTGGCGCTCTCCGTCCTTTTCGATCGTAATCTCGACCTGCTCCGTCGGCATGAGCCTCTTCCACTCGTAGTGCCAGTCGGACTCCGCTTCAGCCCATTGGTCGCATGCCTCAGTCGCCTCGTGAGCCCAATGCCAAGCGTTGATCTCGCCACATCTCGCGATCATCAGGCAGTTGCACAGTGGGCAACGGGCTCGTGAGCCCGGAGTGGCCTGCACCTTCTTCCCGTCAGCCGCTGTCGCATAAAGCACCTTCTCACCTCCAAGTCTCCTCGGGATGGAGGCGGAGCAGCCGAGACCCGTCTCCCTGGTACACCCTATCAGCCGTTACGCCGGGTGCCAATCCGCTGACCCGACGGGTGATGGTTCGCGCCGAGTGCCTGAGTGAAGGTAAGTAGCTTTATGCTATGTGTCTCTTCTAGCCCCATCGACCTGAGGGCTAGTGTACCATCTTTTCAGGGGTTAGCGACCCATCTATAAGAGGGTTACCAGAATGGCAATGCTGCCCGGTCGACACTGGTGAGTGCAGTGGTCCAGTCCAAGGCGCTCGAACCGAAGGGGCTTCGGTTCGGTCGAGGGATCGTTGGCAAGCACATGTTCCGCATCCGCGAAAAGCACATTGCAGAGCATCTCGTCCCTCTCATGACGGCCAAAGCAGTCGGTGCGGCTAAACTCGACGTTGTCCTGAGGGGCGTTGCTTTGTCGCCGGTCCACGCAGGAGCGCGGGAAGTCGGCCTTGTGCTGCCTCGTTACAGCTGGGAACAGCTCCATGATCTTGCCAGGGTCCCAGACAACCTCGGCGCAGCACCTCTTGATGTGGACCCTCCCGTTGAAATTGTGCGACTTAAGCGCAAGTGGGTCGGCGAACAGCTTGCCAGGCTTGAGAGCTTGAAACTCTTGAGGCGTGCGCCCAGGCCCGGGCGACGCCCCTACCTTATTGTCCTCGCCGACGACGGCAGTGGCCGCAGTCTCGATGATCCTGACGGAACCCCCGGCAATAGTTATGTGAGCATCTCTGGTGGTGTCATCGCGAGTGGGGCTCTGGCTAAGTGGGGAGGCCCCGAGCTCAGCTTCTTCTTGGCCGCGATGATCGCTGAGCGACATGAGGCGTACAGCCAGGCGGCCCGGGGGAAGCCCGCTTGGCCGCTCGGGGGAGGGAGCTGGTTTCGCCCTCTCGGTTGGTTTGCCGACCGGGAGCGAAGGCGCCCTACGGAACACGTGCGGATTCCCTTCTCCGTGCCAACTCTCGAACGCGGCCTGGCACGACTCGAGAACGATGGACTCGTCGCCCACCGGCACATCTACCGTAGCCCGCATACCGGCAGGCGACTGAGCGGACCCCGAAACCTCTACACGAACATGTTCCACACCCTAGACAATCCTCAAGAGGTGCTGACCCCGAAGGCCTTCGAACGCGAGATCCAGCAGCCAGATCCGGACTCCGATGACGAATGAGACCATCCGCTGGAACGCAGGGCCCGGCGGCAACAAGAAGGTCGCCTGTCGCGACGGGACTCCAGAAACCCCGTGAACACGATGGTTAAGGTTCATTTGAGCACTGGGCGGCCTTCCGCCATCGCCGAGCGTCCCTTCAGGCAAAAGTGACGAAAAATCGGTCCATTTCCGACTCATTTGGGGAACGGTTCAGGGCCATTTGAGGGAGCCTCGATAGGCTGATCGCAAATCCAATCGATCAGCTTGGTGAGGCCCCACGTGCAGCTTCCGTTCGAGATCCTTTTTGAGCCGCCGACGCTGGCGCGACTCCGGACTGCAGCGAAGATTGCCGTAGCAGCGACCGCCATCACTGGTGTTGTTGGAATCGCGGTGCTCGGTAGTGCCGCGCAGGTTCGGACGGCTGGTCAGCCCCAAAGCACCGAAACCGGCATTCTCGAGATCACCGGTGTGCCAGACGGCGCGGTCGTAGAGGAGGACGGTCGCTACCTTGGTCGGGCGCCTGGGTCCCTTTACGTGCCGCCCGGCATTCACCAGATCATCGTTCGCGCCGACGGCTATTCCGCGGCCACCTACGAGATCAACGTCGAGCCCGGCGAGAGCGTCCGCCTTGACGCCGAGCTCTGGCTTCAAAATGCGACGGGTCAGCAGCTCCGCTCCCCACTGCCGGGCGCGACGATTGCCAACGCCACGTTTCTTGCTAACGGCGATCTCGCGCTGCTCCTCACACTTCCTTCCACCACCGAGCGCCAGCTCTGGGTCCTGGGTCGTAATCGCCAGCCCGAGCATGTCGGACCGACCCGAGCAGACGGGCCGATGGCGATGTCTCCCGACGGGTTCCGCGTCGCGTACCTGACTCCCAGCCAGGGGTCTCGCTCTACCGATGGGCGCCTGGAAGAAGTGTGGATCTCAGCGCGACGCGGCGGCGAAATTAGCCGAGCTTGGGTATTGCCCACATCGCGCCGGAACGAGGCGCTGGTCGATGTCAGTTGGGGGCCTGATTCCCAGGACCTACTGCTCGTCAGTCGGCAACAAGGCGCAGTCGGTGGCACACGCAGTCATTTCCTCTGGCTGACGGCGGGTCAGACCGAGCCAACGGAGATTCTTGTCCTGCCCGGCGACATCGTTCCCGGCAGCTACGTGTGGGCCCCCGATAGCAGCCGAGTCGGCTTCCTCGTGCGGAACCAGCAGGCCACCTCACTCTGCCTCCTTGGTACCACGGATGGCGATTTCCGCTACCTGGGTGATGTGCGTCGGACGGAATCTGCCTCGTTGCCATTCTCGCCCATCGATTGGTCACCAGATGGAAGCAGCTTCGTCTACGCGGCGTTGGCGGCCACCCAACCATCCAACGGCTGGTGGACGTTCGGTGACGCCACACGAACTGCGCTCTTCCTGGGCACCCTCTCGTCTCCGCAGCCAAAGTCACTCGGGAAGGCACAAGGCCAATCTCCGGCTTGGCGGAGCGACCGAGGCGTCGTGGCGTTGGCCCATACCCAGGCGAACCGACCGCTCGACGTGGAGTTGATGGATGCGCAGGGTGGCGTTAGCTCGCTTTCGTCGCTCCCCCTGGGTCCCGGTAGTGGATACGCCGCCAGGTGGGATCTGGCGCACACGCAGGCGCTCATCGCGATCCGGAGCTCCGCGAACGCAAGCGGCCCCCGAACGGATTACTGGCTCGTCCGCTTCCGCAAGGAGGCTCAGCCATGAGACGGATCTCACTCGGCCTGTTCCTGCTTCTTCTCTTCCAGCTCACCACACTCTCGCTCGCTCACGGACAGGAGACACCAGCCGAGCCCGGCACAGTGGTCGACCAGCCAGCTCCGGATGTGCCGGGTTCGCCAAGCAACGGTCTGCCCTTCGGGCTGCCGGATCCTAAGCAGTGGGCCGGGGACGTCTTCACCGAGGTTCTGATGAACCTCTTCAAGACGATCAACACCGCGCTCCACAAGATCGTCGACGGCGTCCTCAACAGCTCGCTCAACTTCATTACCCAGACGCCGGCAGATGGCTCATATGGAAGTCCGACCGTCAAGACGCTCTGGGGTGCCGTCCGCAGTCTGGCCAATGCGGCCCTGGCGCTCGTCGTCCTCTGGGGCGGCTTCAACCTCATCGTCCGTGAGCACGTGGGATCGCCCTACCACGAGGCGATGGAGCTGGTGCCGCGGGTCGTCCTGGGTGCGCTTCTTGCCAACACGAGCCTGTCGTGGGCGCAGTTGGCAATCGACGCAAACAACGGGCTCTGCCAGGTCGTCGGCCAGACGAGCCTGCCGGCCTGGGACCGGGCCGACGCGGCGACCCAGGCGCTCGTGAACGTCCTCGCGACGCTCATCTACCTGATCACGAGCCTGCTCTTGCTGCTGCAGATGCTCATGCGACTCGCGTTGATCGACGTGCTGCTAGTAATCGCCCCGCTCGGACTTCTGTGCTGGGTTCTGCCGCAGACGCAGAGCTGGGCGCGACTGTGGTCGGGCACGTTCTTCGCTGCGGTCTTCACCCAGTTCGTGCAGGTCCTCGCGCTCAAGCTTGGGGGGTCACTGCTGACGGAGCTGACGCCAATGGCCGCGGACGCGGCCCTGCTCAGTGTCCTCCTGGGGATCGCGGTCCTCGCCCTGACGCTTCGCATTCCCGGGCTCATGCGCGGGCACATGGGCGACGGACTCGGATTCGTTCGCTACTACGTCTACCGCCAGGGTGCGCAGGCGCTCCAGGGTCGCACTGGCGGCACAAGCCCGCGGGGTGGGGGCAGCTGATGCAACGCCTCCTCCTCACACTCCTGCTCTCCGATCTGGGTCGCGATGCGCTCAAGGTGGCCAGTGGATTGGTTCTCACGATCATACTGGCCCTCGCGTTCGCGGTAACCAGTGTCGCGGCCGTCATCGGTGGAATGGGCTCAGCCTCATCCAGTGGGAACGCCAGAGCCGGCGACATCCCATCGGACCAGCTCGCAGTGATGAGGGCCGCGGCCGCGAGCTGCGGCCTCCCATGGGAGGTGTTGGCAGCGGTCGCCAGCGTGGAATCTGAGTTCGGCCGCAACATGCGCACCAGCTCCGCCGGTGCTATCGGCTATGGGCAGTTCTTGCCGTCGACTTGGAGCGCCTACGGAGCGGGTGGCAATCCCTACGACTACCGCGACGCGCTCCCCGCCATGGCTCGCTATCTCTGTGCCAACGGCGGTGCCCAGGACCTGCGCCGCGCACTCTTCGCCTACAACCACGCTGACTGGTACGTCGACCAGGTCCTCGCGCTCGCCGCACAGTACCGAGCACCCGTACCGACGGCGCCCGCTGGTCCCACGGATGCCGGCGGATCCAATGAGCTCGAATCGAGCGCCATCGCCCTGGCCCGCGCGCAGATCGGCAAGCCCTACGTCTGGGGCGGCGCCAGTCCGCAGACCAGTTTCGACTGTTCCGGGCTGGTGCAATGGGTTTACGGCCAGATCGGGGTGCGTCTGCCCCGCACCGCCCAGCAGCAGTATGGCGCTACTGCCCGAGTGAGCCGCGAAGAGCTCCAGCCCGGAGACCTGCTCTTCTTCACTCGGACCTACCCATCGAGCGAGCCCATCACCCACGTCGGGATCTACGTCGGTGGCGGACAGATGGTAAATGCGACGACCCCTGGCGACGTGGTGCGGGAGATGCCCGCCTTCAGTGGGTATTGGGGCGCCCACTATGCGGGTGCAGGCCGGGTCCGTCGGTAGGCCGTGCATTGTCGAGGCGAGTCGGCCCAAGCAAGGAGATCGGAGGTAAATCCATGGAGTCCATCAACAGCCTGTTCACCAATCTGCTCAACATCGGCACCGGCGTGGCGGTAGCCGTAGCGGCGGCGTTCATCATGTGGGGCGCCTTCCTCTACATGGGCGCCGCCGGCAGCCCGCACCAGGCCGAGCGCGGCAAGGCGGCCATGTTCAACGCGATCGCGGGCCTCGCCCTGGTGCTGATGGCGAAGGTCATCGCCGGCATGATCCAGACCGCCCTCGGGTCGGGCGGCGGGGCACCCGGGACCGGGGGGCTGCCATGACGCGCCACCGCCATGAAATCCCCACCCATCTGGGAGTCGAGGACAAAGCCTACTTCGGTCTCTCCGTTCGCCAGGTGATGGTCCTGACGATCGGTTGCTCGGGCGCTTACGGGCTCTGGAATCAATGGCCGGACATGCCCATGCCATTCCGGGTCGGCATCGCGGCCGTCATCGTGCTCGCGAGCGTGGTCCTCGCCCTGGTACGCCCCGCTGGCCGCGGGCTCGAGGAGTGGGCGTTTGTGGGGCTGCATTACGCGGCGATCCCCAAGACAACGGTCTACCGACTGCCCGAGCCGGAGGCTGATGACTGGCGTCCCACGGCGGCCGGTTGGGTGGAGATCGCACCCGATCTGCGCTGGGAAGAGGAGGAATGATGGGCGCACTGCGATCAGTTCAGACGGCTCACCTCGGGGTAGTGTCGATCGAAGATGGCGTCCTGCGCCTGACCAGCGGACAGCAGCGGGCAGTTCTCGAAGTGGGGAGTGTCAACTTCGGCCTCAAAGGGGACATCGAGCAGGAATCCATCGTTGCCAGCTATGCGGCGTTTCTCAATAGCCTGAGCTATCCGATCCAGATCCTCGTGCGGGTGCTCGGGATCGACATCGAGGCCTACGTGACGGACCTCGAACGGCGGCTGCCGCACGCCGGATCCGATCAGCTCGCGGAGCTCGGTCGCGACCATCTCGCGTACCTGCGCAGGTTGGCCCATCGACGAACTCTTCTGGAACGACGTTTCTACGTCGTCGTGCCCGGACCCAGCGAGCGCTCCCGTCGCCGGCGTCTCTGGCCATTTGGCCACGGTCGCCATCCAGGCGCGCCCCCCGACGGCCGCGCTGATGGCGGGGAGGCGACGCTGCGCGAGATCAACCGGCGTTGTGAAGAGATTGCCAGGGATCTGGGCCGCGCCGGGCTGACTGTCCGCCGCCTGGAGGGCCCGGATCTGGCCCAGCTCCTCTATTCGTGCTGGTGTCCGGACCTCGCGCGCATCCAGCGCTTTCGACGAGACCTCGCCGACTACACCGCCCTGGTCGTGCAGGCTGCGCCAGGGGGAGAAAGGAGCCGCTGATGCCGCTCTTCACCATTCGCCGTCGGACTGCCGAGCATTCTCGGCGCTTGCCTTCGGCCACCCGTCGCTTCGCCCTGGGCACGAGGTCGCTTGCCGACCTCATCGCTCCCGCGGCGTTCGAGGTCGCACGTGACCAGGTCCGCCTCGAGTCCCAGTACGCCCGAGTCCTCGCGGTGACCGGCTATCCCCGCACGGTGACGCCGGGCTGGCTCACGCCACTCATCGATTTCGAGGCGCCGATCGAGATCAGCATGCATTTGTATCCGCTGGACTCCGGTGAGATGGTCCGCACCCTGGGACACAAGCTCGTTGAATACCAGTCCTCGCGCCTCTTCGACGCTCGGGGTGGGCGGCTGGCTGATCCCGAGCGCGAGGTCGCGTATGAGGATGCAGAGCGGTTGCGGGATTCGCTCCAGCGAGGCGAGGAGAAGATCTTCTCGGCAAGTCTCTACCTCCTGCTCCGCGCCCACTCGCTCGCGGCCCTAGAGGATCTGACCCGCCGGGTAGAGGCGGTCCTCGACGGGATGCTTGCCCATGCCCGGGTGGCGGTGTTGGAGCAGGACAGCGGGTTCCGCTCCTGCCTGCCCCAGGGCCAGGACGGTCTCATGCTGTATCGCAACCTGGACACCAGCTCGCTGGCGACCACCTTCCCATTCGCCTCCAGCACGCTCTCCATGGAGCGCGGGGTGCTCTACGGAATCGCGCACCACAACCACTCGCCGGTGCTCTTCGATCCGTTCGACGCGAGCCTGGAGAACGCCAATGCAGTGGTGTTCGCCACGTCAGGGGCCGGCAAGAGCTACTTCACCAAGCTGATGGCGCTCCGAAACCTACTCGTCGGCGTCGATTTCCTGGTGATCGATCCAGAGGACGAGTACCGGACGCTCTGTGGCGTTGTGGGAGGGCAGATGGTGCGCCTCGCCAGCAGCTCGGCGCAGCATCTCAATCCGTTCGACCTCCCGCCCCCGGCGGACGACGAGGATGGCCGTGACGCGCTGGCCGAGCAGGTGGCAGCCCTCCTGGGACTGCTCGAGGTCATGCTCGCCGAGCCGGACCTGGCGCTGGGTGCCGAGGAGCGGGCGGTTCTTGACCACGCGTTGTACGCCGCCTACGCACGGGTGGGAATCACCACGGACCCGATGACCCACGCGCGTCCGGTGCCGCTGTTGCGCGATTTGCATCTAGAGCTCACTGAAACGGGTGGCGACGCGGCCGCGAGCCTCGCCTTGCGTCTGGCCCGATTCGTCGAGGGCTCGCTCGCCGGCCTCTTCGCTGGACCAACTAACGTCGAGCTCTCTGGCCGCTTCGTGGTCTTCAACGTGCAGGCGCTCGAGCCCGAGCTGCGGCCGCTCGGCATTCACCTCATCGCGGACTTCGTCTGGAACCAGGTGCGCCGGCAGCGCCGGGCTCGCCTGCTCATCATCGACGAGGCGTGGAGCCTGCTCCAGTATCCCGAGGGCGGACTGTTTCTCTCGAGCATGGCCAGGCGGGCGAGGAAGTATTTCCTGGGCCTCGTGACCATTACCCAGGACGTGGCCGACGTGCTTGGATCGGAGCACGGGCGCACCGTGCTGGGGAATGCGGCCATCAAGCTGCTCTTGAAGCAGGACAGCTCCACGATCGAGCCCGTGGTCGCAGCCTTCCACCTCTCGACAGAGGAGCGTCAGTTCCTTTTGGGGGCGGCAAAAGGGGAAGGCCTGTTCTTTGCACGCGGGAGTCACGTGCCGATCCGGGTGGAGGCGAGCCCTCTCGAACACCGCTTGGCGACAACCGCGCCCCGGGAGCTCGCCGAGCAGGAAGCCGTCACATCCCGGAAGCGTGCGGCCAGAAGCGGCGAGGAGGCGGAACGATGACCGCTCCACCAAGGCCCCGCTACGATGTCGAACAGCTCAAACGCGATCATCCGATCGAGGAGGTCATCGGCCGCGCGGGAATCGAGCTACGCCCGAACGGCAGGGCCTTCGTCGGGCGCTGCCCCTTCCACGTCGACGGGGGGCGGCCAAACCTCTACGTCTACCCGGACGGCGGGCACTTCTACTGCTATCGGTGTGGAGCCGGTGGGGACGCAATCGCCTTCCTCATGCGCCTGAATGGGATCAGCTTCACAGACGCGTGTGAGCGCATCGGCGGCCTTCCCCAATCCGATGAGCATCGATCCGACGAGCACAGACCGCGATCACGAAGCCAATCGCGCACCGAGCGCCGCTGGGATCGCCTGGCCCTCGACGAGCAAGTGGTCATGAACACCGCGGCCGCCGTCTACCACCGGGCGTTATGGCGGGAACCGCGATCGCTCGCGTACCTCCGTGAGCGCGGAATTCCTGACTGGACCATCCGGACCTGTGCACTCGGCTATGCCGATGGCCATTCGCTGGAGAGTTACCTGCGCCGTCACTCCGGGCTCAGAATCGCGCAGGAGCTCGGTCTCCTCGGTCAGTCAGATCGGCAAGCTGGTGGCGGATCGCCCCGGGAGTTTCTGGGCGGACGGATCGTGGTGCCGGAAATCCGCGGAGGTCAATGCGTCTGGATGATTGGGCGCGCGCTTCAGGATAACGAGCGCCGTCCGAAATACTTAGCGCTCGGGGGCGAGCGACCGATTCTCGGCTATGAGCGCGCGGCGGGCCGCCGTGCTGCATTCCTCTGCGAGGGAGTCTTCGACTATCTGACGGCCGTTGCCTGGCGACTCCCGGCATTCAGCCCATGCGGCACACACCTTCCATCCGAGCGTCTCGGGTTCCTCGCGCGGGCTGAGGTCGTCTACGGCGTGTTCGACGCCGACACCGCGGGCGAGCAAGCCAGCGCGCGCACGGCCGACCTGTTGGGGTCCCGTTGGCGACCGATTCCGCTGCCGGCGGGATGTGACCTCAATGACCTCGGACGTCGGCCAGACGGGCGAGCGCTCTTCTTCAAGCTGCTCGAAAGCGTTCGGACCAGACCGAAGGCCGGAGGAAACCATGCAGCATGACATCGCCGCGGGTGCAGCCACGGCAAGCGCGACATGCGAGCTCCGCCGCCGAGTCATGGAGCTTGGCACAGGGCTCGGCTGGCGTCGAGACGAGGTCGTCGCCTTTACCGAAAGCCTGACCGGTCACGCCTGGGGCGCGTGTGGAGACGCTGAGTTGGAGGCGGTCTGCAGAGAGTACGAAGCGATTCAGCGTGAGATTGCGGCCAAGAGACTGCGGCGCCGCGCGCTTGCCGAGGCGATCCTCGCCCAGGGACACAGAGGACAGGAACCATGAACGTGACCATCCGTCGCCGTCGCAGGGTGGCTACTCATCCGGAGCTAGTGGAGATCGTCACTCCTCGCACCAATGCGGCGTCCATCTCGGCCGCCGAGAATCTTTTCGCCTCGGTCTCCCGCTCCGAGCCGTTCGGGCTCGAGATCGCGGCGACGCGCGACATCCGCTGGTTCCTCGCCCGGACCGCGAGCGCGAGCATGCGGCTCCACCTCGAACACCAGCTGGCTGCGGTGTATCCGCAGGCCGAATTGCGGCGGCTCGATCTGGACCGGTACCCCCACCTCGATCCCGCCCGAGCCAATCCGGTCGAGCAGGTGGCCGCCTGCGCGATGGTGCTCGATGCCCCCGGGTACCTGCCGATACGCATCTTCCACGATGGCGAGGTGGCCGCCGATCGGGCGCCCCAGGCCGACCCGATTCTCGGGATACTGGGGGCTCTAAGCGACCTCCCCGATAACTGGCGCGCGCTCGTACAGCTCATCGTGCACCCAGCGCCGGACACCTGGTGCGCGGGCTATCTTCGGCTGACCGTCGAGCACCCCCTCACCCAGGAACGGACCGAGGCACGCACAAGCGCGATGGATCCAAGCATGCTCGCCATGGTGGGGCTCATGGGAGTGGGAGCGCTCGCCTTCCAGGGTTACCAATGGTACAGCGCGGGTGATTGGCTCCATCTCGGGCTTGGTGGCGCCGGCGTCGCTGGGGGGATCCCGGCAGCGCTCTGGCTCGCAAGCCGCCTCAATCGTCATCCGATCTATGACATGAAGCTGGTCCAGGAGAAGGTGAGCCGCATCGCCTACTGCACCCAGCTGCGGCTGGCGGTGTTTGCGCCCAGCGGATCGAGCCGGGTGAGGATCGAGGAGCAGCTCCATCGGCTTGCCGCGGCGTACCGACAGTTCAGCCTGGCGGCCGGCAACGGGTTCACACCGCGGGTGCTCCGACCCGAGGCGGAGGATCTGGTGGGACTGCGGCCATTGATCGCCGCCCGGGGCCTCCCCGTCCTCAACACACGCGAATTGGCTGGGCTCTGGCATTTGCCCCAGGGACTCGCCGACGTGGCGCTCGTCGAGCGCACCACCGCGCGACAGCGGCTTCCTCTCCCATTCACGGTCGCGCGGGGCTGCCGCATCGGAGAGGCAGTCCACCAGGGGCGCACGGTCCCGGTAGCGTTGCCCGATGATCTGTTGCGGCGGCATCTCCTGCTTGTGGCGAAGACCCGTCGTGGGAAGTCGTCGCTCCTCCTTCGTCTTGCTGCGTACCTCATGGAGTCGCGAGGCGGAGGAGGTGCGCCGATCGGGGTTGTGGTGGTCGATCCCCATCGCGATCTGGCGGAGGCGGCGCTCGGGATTGTGCCGGAGCATCGCCGGAAAGACGTCGTGTATCTCGATGTTGGCGAGCGCGAGCGGCCGTTCGGCCTGAACCTTATCGACGTCGGGCTGGGCTGGGATATTGAGCAGGCGGTGGCCAACACCATCGCGATCTTCAGGCAGCAGTTCGACAAGTTCTGGGGTCCTCGCATGGAGAACGCCTTCCGCTTTGCGCTCCTGACGCTGATCGACGCCAACCAGACGATCTGCGCGGCCGACCCGGACGGTCGCGGCCGCCAGTACACGATTCTCGACGTACCAGCGCTCTTCAGCACGCCACCCTTCCGCCGCTCCGTCCTCGCCCTGGTCAGAGATCCCATCGTCCGCGCCTGGTGGCCGACCCACTGGGACACCCTCGACCGCCGCCTGCAGCTTGACATTCCGAATCCGGTGATAACCAAGGTGCAGCGTTTCACGGGGAGCCACGTGGCCCGCCGCATCGTAGGGCAGCCGCGCTCGACCATCGAACCGGCCGCCTGGGTCCGATCCGGGGCCATCGTGATAGTGAACACAGCCAAGGGAGCCATTGGCGAGGACACGGCGGCGCTCATTGGTGCGACGCTGCTTAACCTGGTCGCCCTCGGTGTTGAGGAGCAGGCGCAGCTCGACGCCACCAGTCGGCGGCGGGTGACGATGTTGGTCGATGAGTTCCACACCATGCCGGGCGCAGACTACGAAGCCATTGTGAGCGAGCTGGCGAAGTACGGGGCGAATCTCGTCCTGGCCACCCAGAGCCTCGCCCAGCTGGGGGTGCTCGACCGCTCCCAGGACCGGGCGCTGCGCGCGAAGCTCTTCGCGAATCTTGACGGACTGGTCGCGTTCCAGACGAGCGCGGAAGACGCGCGATATCTGGTGCCGGAGCTGGGCGAGGGCGTCGATATCGAGGACCTCATTGAATTGCCAGATCACCAGTGCTACGTGCGGCTCAATTCTCACGGGGAGCAGCTTCCCACGTTTTCCGTTCGGCTCGATCCGCCGCCCAGGAGCGACTCCTCGTTACGCGATGAGCTCGCCAAGGCATCCGCCGCTCGGTACGGCCGGTCACGCGCGCTGATCGATGCCGATCTTGAGTCTGCCCTCTCCCGCGTGGAGCGCCTGCGACAGGGAACGACAGATCCAGCAGGGGATGGCGTGGTCGGAACGGGTGTTGAGCGCGACGGTGGGTCGGGCGGTCAGATTCGGGTCCCCGCGCGAAGCGAGCATCGGCCGCGAAAGAAGGATGTCAAGAACAAGAAGGGCGAGGCCAAGGGACGAGAGTCAGACGGGCAACTCCCCTTGCCTAATGCTGCGGACCCCCAAACACCCGATGTTGGGTCCGACCCAACTTCCGAGGCACAAGAAGGCGAAGCGTTCGCTGATTCTGGCGAGAGTGCAGCATGAGCGATAGTTGGGCAGACGCGCTTGCAGCCGCGCAGGAACTGCAGGACCGCGAGCGTGATCAATGGGTACTCTGGACGCTTGCACGGTTGCCGTTCCTGTCAGAAGAAGTGCTGGAGCAGCTGGCTGGTGTAACGAGACGGGGGCTCTACCCCCGGGTCAATCGACTGACCCGGTCGCGAATGGTTGCGGCCATAGCTCCCTCTCTGGTCGCGGGCCACAATCCCCGGTTGCTCTACCTCACCGATCTTGGGGTCGCCACGACCGCGGTCCTTCTTGGTGTCGAGCCTGAGGTGTTCGCTTGCAGGACCGGGGTCAGTCATCGGCATCTCATTCGACTGATTCCAAAGCTTCCTGGTCTGCAAGCGACTTACCGTCTGCTTGGAGCACTTGCTGTGATTCTCCCTCAACCTCCCAGTCTTCAACGCTGGGAGCAGCCGTGGCGACCCTGCTACCTCCGGCCCACGACCAATACACCATCTAGGGTGCAGGTGTCTGCCTTTGCTGCGTTTGACGTAAACCGGCGCCTGGCCCGATGCGTTCTCGTGTCCGACCGGGGCCTGGTTCCGATGCGTGCATATCGATCTGTGCTGAATCACCTCCTGACGATGCGCACGATGGATTCGGGAAGCGTGCCGATGCTCATTGTCGCAACCGACGCGGGGCGTCGCACGCGCGCGTGGGAGGCTGCACTCCAGGAGGCGGCCGAGATTCACCGTGAGGCGCCGTTGGCCGCGTGCATCGCGAAGTGGTCTGATTTGCGTGCTAGCCTCCGAGCGCACGGCGCGATCCAACTCGGGTCGTCCGTTGAGCCTCCATCCGACGTGCTCTCAGGTCTTCCCCGCCTTGAGGACCCACGAGTAAGTTACCGTATACCCAAGATTGTGGGGTCGCTCGATGAAATGGACCAAAGATCGCCTCAAGTCGAAGAACGGCTTGCCTGGACCTCTCTTTCGGTTTCACCGGCTGATCGGCAGCTACTCGATCTCCTGGGAAGACATCCATTTCTCTCAGATGGGCAGCTGGCCGTCCTCATCGATCGACCGGTCCGAACCGTTCGCAGGCAGCGTCGGCAATTGGCAAAGCTGGGACTGGTGCGGACCGTCGGACCAGAGGAGGTGCCGCCAGAACGGGCGACGAGTGCCGATGTTGAGCCGGGCTCAAGCCCGCCGAACAGGTCTCGCACCGTCGACGGGGATGATCTCGCGGAGGTAACCGAAACGGGGTTGGCTCTGGTCGCGTCGCAGTGCGGTTTGAGCCCCAAAGCGGCCGCTCGGCTCAATGGGCTGGTCGGCGGTGGTCCTGAGCGATCAGTCGGTCCACGCCAACAGCTCTTGCGGCATATGGAACACACCGTGCAGGCTAACAACATCTTCGTGAATCTGGTTCACTCGTTGCGTCTGGCATCTCGTGACAGCCACGAGGACGCGGTCGTCACATGGCGTAGTGCTGCGGCGTCGGCTCGTGGCGCTCTTCGCCCTGACTGGTACGCCGTCGTCGACCACGGCCAGACGTCCTTCGGTTTCTTTCTCGAGTACGACCGTGGGACGGAGAGCGCACGCGACTATCGACGTAAATTCGCCGCCTACTATGCGTACCTATTCACGAGGAGATTCGAGCGCGACTACGAGGACTTCCCAATGGTCCTGGTAGTAACGGCTGACAACGCCGCGGAACGTCGAATCGCCGACGCGGCAGAGAGGGCCGCTGTCGGGCGCGAACAACGACTGCCGCTTCTTCTTACATCCGAGTGGCGAGTGAGGGACAAGACGAATTTGTACGGGCTGTTGGGTCCTATCTGGCGGGAGCCGAGTAAGGCGTTCGACGTGCGTCATGCTTTGCCATTGCCGCGAGCCGCGGTTCACATGGGCACCACGCCGCCTTCCCGCCCGCGCGTTGCCTACGGGCGGAGCTGACGATGAGACGATCCATTCGGAAAAACTCGGCGGACCAGACTGGACTCCCCGGGATGGACGAAGAGTCCGTAGGGAACAACCGTTCTATAATGCGTTGGGGAAGCTCAGAGTCACAGCCGCCACAATCGCTTCTTCTATCCGTGAATGAGACGGCTGCGCTCCTCGGCATTCATCGGGCGACCGTCTATGAGCTGTTAGCCACTGGACAGTTACGATCGACAACCTTGGGTCGGCGACGAGTGATTCCGCGCGTGGCGGTCGAGGCATTCGTCGCCCAGCTCGACCAGCGCGCGACGCAAGAGGCCGAGCAGCTGAGATCCGCTCGTTGAGCAGGCGGAGTGATTGGATCATCTTTCGAAGGAACCGAACGAAACGTGAACGCAATAGGATAGGCACCCATCCCTGGAGAAGCTGATGGCACTGAAACCAAGAGACCGCTCACCTGAACGAAAGCGCGCAGGAGCCCGCACGATTGTCCGCTCAGACGGCACAACCTACCAGCGCAATGCAAAGAGACGCGATGAAGGCCGCGGCTCCGTGTATTACGATCAGAGCAAGCGATCGCCCTGGGTTGCCCAGCTTCCTCCGCTCGGGGGAAAGATCGAAAAGCGGCGATTTCTCAGTAAGGTCGAGGCCGAAGCCTGGCTCGAGGAGCAGATGGCTCTCCGCAACAAGGGTGTTCGGGCTGAGAGAACGGAAAGCCTCGGGTGGTGGTTGGATCACTGGTACCGCACCACGGCGGAGCATCACAAAAAGCCAAAGACGGCGGAGTTGTATAGGTACCTCATCCGGACTCACATCGAAGGCACGCCCCTCGCGGCGATGCCTCTTGCCGAGGTAAAGCCCCAACATCTCCGCGAGTTCTACGCAAGCCTAGGGATGAAACAGCGGGCATCACGACGCAAAGATCCCATTCCCGACCAGGAAGGGCCTCGGCCAACCTTGTCGCGCTCGACGATACTGAATGTGCACGCGGTTCTGAGCGGAGCTTTCGCCCAGGCAGTAGACGATCACAAGCTCGAACACAACCCAGCCAGCGCCGCACGGCCCCCTCGCCCAGTGGTGACGCGTATCGAAGCACTGGCCGCAGAAGAAATTGATGCAGTCGTAGGGGCGGTGGGGGTTAGTCGCATCGCCGATGTCGTCGAATTCTGCTTGGAGTGCGGCCTACGAGTCGGCGAGGCCCTTGCCCTGACCTGGGACCGCGTCCACCTTGATCCAGAAATGCCGTGGGTGATGATCGACCGTCAACTGCAATCGGAGAGCAACGCATGGTTGCTCGATGAGCCGAAACGGCGAAGCATCCGAAAAGTTGGTCTCAGCCGTCGTGCACGGGAGCTTCTCCAACGTGCGGACGATCGGCAGATCTACGAGAAGAAGCTCGTCGAGCAGATGGTCGGGAGCGGCCAGCAGGGCGACGAGGTGATCCCACCCCGTTGGGGATGGACATGGAACCAGGCTCGGCGTCGTGCTGAACCCACTGCATGGCAAGCGAAAGAACCTGCCGGCGCAGAGGGACTCGTGTTTACGGCTCGCCTTGGTGGTCCTATTCATCGCTCAACAGTGACACATACCCTTCAGCGGGAAGTCAGACGAGCCGGCTTGTCTGACGTTCTCTCTGAGCGGCTGGGACGGGTGCTCACCACTCACCATATGCGCCACCAACATGCCTCAGAACTGCTTGCTGCGGGCGCCCCAATCTCCGATGTGCGCGACCAACTAGGACACAAGGAGACGACCACGACGCTGGACATGTACGGGCATGCAATCCCAGGGACCCCCTCCCGCCTTGCGGCACTTCGCGACGCGCGACGTAAGGACCGGGAGGGTGGCAAGGTCGATTAGCTGCCGCGGTGTGAAGCTGAGCATTATTTCCAACGTCGTTACGCTGCGTGCTCACGACGCTGCGACACGCACAGGGCGCCGCGATCTTCAGCTGGTTTGAGGCCGGCGAGCAGACAAGGGCCACAGGCGTGAAGCTCCTCGGCCGTGCGCTGAATGAGTTCCGCTCGACTGGTTGATCAAGAAACGGTCATTAAGCTTCCTCTTTTCTTGCGCGTTCACTTTGGTAGCAGCTGCAAAACTAGGCGCCTGCTACTCGGCGAGCGCATGAGAGAGGAGGTGTGTTGAGCATGGGCCGTTCATGTTCTCGCACCATGACACACCCGGAACAGCAGAGTCTCGATGCGATCGCGACGGTCGCTGCGCACTACCACGTGCCGGTCGAGGACGCGTTGCTAATCGCAGTCAACCTGTTCGGCATCTCATCCGAGCAGAACAGGCATCGTGCCCGAATAACGCTCAGGCTCACAAGCGTGCCGGACGTCCCCTGGATGGTGATCGTCCCACTCAATGCCGCCCGATCACCCTTCAAGCTTATGGCGCAGGACCTTTACCTGGGGAAGGATCTCGTTGGCCACGTGCAGCGCATCGACGCTGATGAGGCGGTCGGTGGCTACTTCCGCCATGGTGGTAGCGCCGCAACGTTGAACCCCAATGCACGTAGTCGATGCGTAGGCTGTGCCTTTTGCCCCAACACCCTGGAGGCCGCGGCAGACCCGCGACTGGCGGAGCAACGAGAGCTGGCCGAGCTATTGGCAGCGATGACCGAGCAACACCCGCGTCACGATCTGACCGAGCTCAGCGAGGTGACAGTATCGACTGGGTGCTTCCAGCGGGAAGACTCGGCGGTATCTCATCTGGTGGGATTGCGCGCAGTGCTCCGAGAGCGGGGGATCACCGCTCGGATCGGCTTCCTAACGTCAGTCATTCAGTCAGATGCCGCGTTCGCCGATCTTGCTGAGGCCGTCGCACCGTTCGTGCTACGACTTACCGCCGAGTGCTTTACCCGTCGAGATCTTCTATTGAAAGCGAGTAAGGCACGGCTTCCGTTCGATGACATGCCGGAGCTGCTTCACCGCGCGCGGAGTGCAGGACTCGGCACATCGTTCACCTATGTCGTCGGTCTCGATCCACTGCTCGAACTACGAACTGGCGTCGCTGCGCTGGTTGAGCAGGTGTCTGACTTCCCGAACTTTCAGGTTTATCAGGCGCACAATTCAATTATGGCAGCGCTGCGGGCGCCCGGTGCCGAGCATTTGGAGTTCTACTTGCAGGCCAGGGCTGAAATCGAGCAGATCATGGGCGGAAAAGGGCTGCGCCCGCAAGCCTGGGAATGCTACCGGCCGTTGTGGTATTTCACGTTTGCCGGTCACCGCCTGGTAGCGGCTGATGACTGATCTCGTGCGCAGTGCCGACGCGCTATGGCGCGCCATGACGTACATCGTGGTGGCTCAACTACATATGGATTCCAACCCGCTTGACGCCAGGGTTGACGTGTCGGACGTGAAGGCTCAGGCGTCAGGTCATTGGGGGACCGTGCCCGGAACAGCATGGGCGCTAGTGCATGTTGGCCTTGCGGCGGGTTACCGGCCAGACATCGAGATCATTCCGATAATCGGCGCGGGCCATGCCGGCCCAGTCCAGCGGGCCCTGGCCTGGCTGACCGGCGATCTTGCCAATGTCAACCCGCGGCTTGGCCGAGACGCCGCTGGGCTTGCGGCACTGGTCGCGTCATTCCCCGATGGCGATGGTTTGGGTTCGGAAGTGCACCCAGCGCTTCCTGCCGGTGCCTACATGGGCGGGTGGCTTGGCGGGGCGCTCGCCTTCGCCCAGGGCATGGCGCTTGATTCTCCGAACCGAGTGGTGGTTCCGATCGTTGGCGATGGCGAGTGTGAGACGCCGACGACTGCGGCATCATGGCTGGCACAGATGGCGATACCAGGAGCGCAAGTGGTTCCCGTTGTCCACCTCAATGGTCGCCGAATGGGTGGTCCGTCCCTGCTTGGCTCGATGAGCGACGAACAGGCGAGCGCCTACGCCCGAGGGCTGGGGTGGGAGCCAGTCGTCGCTCACGTCGAGGCGGGCAGCCCGTCCGAGCATTCCGCGTTTCATCGTGTCCTTGTGGAGGGTATCGATGCAGCCCTTCGGGGAGAGCATCGCGTCATCCTCTTGCGGTGCGTGAAAGGGTGGTCCGGACCAATCGGGGCGCACAAGACGCCCCTGACCGACTTGAAAGGCAATCCGCGCGAGCGGGCGCAGCTCCGTCGCTGGATGTCGTCGTACGCGTCGCACGAGCTGTTCAATAAAAACGCCCAACCGGTCGGCGCGCTCGCATCCGCACTGGATGAAATACGGTTCTCAGCTCCGCGACCGGGGCCGCCGCCGGCTCCGGTCGCCGCTTCCCCGGAGGGACGGGGGTTTTCGACCGAGGTATGCCGGGTGCTTCGGGCACATGCCGTCGCGGGAGACTTCAAGGTCTTCAGTCCAGATGAACTCGAGTCGAATCGCCTGGGCAACCTGGTGGGCGAGCCGTGGGTGCATGAAGCGCTTGCCGAAGAGGTGCTTCTCGGGTGGCTTGCCGGATGGACCGCGAGCGGACGCCGTGGCGTGCTTATCTCATACGAGGCGTTCGCCCCGCTCATGCTGGCGGGGCTGGTCGGACACCTCAAGCAGCGACGACTTACTGACCCCACGCCGCCGAGCATCAATCTGCTCCTGACGTCGTATGGCTGGCACAACGTATACACCCACGGCGACCCGGCTCTGGTCACGGCGCTACTCGGCATCGGAGATCCGGCCGTCCACGTCTTCACGCCCGCTGATGCGAATCGGACCGCGCTCGCGCTCGATGACGCGCTTCGATCAGTCGGACAACTAAACGTCGTCATTGCCGGAAAGCACCCCGCGCCTCTACACCCACGCGACACCATCGATCACGAGCGTCAACACGGTCTGGCGGTCTGGGATCACCTCAGCGACCTTGGTGAGCCTCACCTGACGATCGTGTGTGCTGGCGACATTCCTGCAACGGCCGTGCGCGACGCTGTCGGGTGCATCCGCGACCGTTACGGATGTCGCGTCCGGGTCGTCAACGTACACGACCTAGCCGCACTCGCAGGGCCCGCCCTTCACAGGTACGTGGGTGAGAACGCTTCCGTCTTGGTCGCGACGCTCGGCCACCCCGCCGCGATCTGGGGGCTGCTACGAGGACGAGTCCCGAGTCTGGACGTTGTGGGGTGGCGTGAGCCACCGCATCCCATGCGGCAAGACGAGCTTGCCGCCCACGCCGGTCTGGACGTCGCCGGAATGACCCGCGCCGCGGCGGCGCTACTTACTAGAAGTGGGCGCTAATGGCAGGAACGATTGAGGCAGTCCGGATTGTGACAACCGAAGCCACGCCTCACGACGATGCGTCGTTCATCGAGTTACAGGGGGCGGGAACGACCGGGTGGTTCGGGCCCGTAAGCGCCGACATAGGCCATTATGTGGGAAAGGTCCTGGCCGACGTGGCGATTGGTCAATCACCCGATGATCACCACCGACTTCATGCGGCGTTGTGCGACGCCACCGCTGGGGACACAACCGCGGTGGCGTCCTGGGCGGTTGGCGTAGTGGACTGCGCTGCCTGGGACCTACATGGTCAGATTGTTCAGAAACCTGTTGCGCAACTTCTTGCCGCTTCACCCCGGTGGGCAGTACCGCTCTACGCCTCCTGGCTAAGCTTGGACATCTCGCTCCCGACACCTGTTGCGGCCCTTAGGCAGGTCGGCCGAGGAGGATGGCGGTTCACCAAATGGGGCCTGCGCAAGGGCGTTGAGAATGATCCCGGTATCGAGGCTGATCGGCTCGCAGCGAAGATACGGTCCGTGGCTGCGGCGCTCGGCGAAGCCGCGGCGTTCGATGCCGTCTTCACGTGGGACGCCACGCTCGCCGAGTTCGTTGCTGACCAAGTCGACCCGGCCAACCTGTTATGGCTGGAAGACCCGCTTCGAAACTACGATCTTGAGGCATATGGGTCGCTGGCAGGCAAGACGCCATTGGGTGTCGGGGAGCGGCTGCTCATCCACGCCGATGGGCAGACGCTTCTCAGCCTCCAGCTCCGGGCATTTACGCTCGACGTGGTCGCGTGTGGCGGACTCACCCGTGCTGCTGATCTCGTCATAGCAGCACACGCACGGGGAATATCTGCCTACCCGCACGGCCGATCTTTCGTCCCCGCCGTCCACCTCGCCGCCGCCTACCCGCATGCAATTGCGGCCGTCGAGTACCGGTTGCAATGGGAACCGGTCCGGCAACAGAAGTATGCGCGTCCATGGCTGCCCGCGCATGGTGTGATTACGGTTCCCAAGTCGCCGGGCCTCGGCGCCACTCCAAGGAGACACTGATGTCAGAGAACACCCAGAGCCTGCCCGTCGCCGGCACGGTCGCGACGGAATCCAACGGAACCATGCTCGTGCTATCCGAACGCCTCGACGGACACGATACCTTCCTGAGCGGCCAACTCCAGCTCGGCGATGCCCCACTACGGGCCGTGCGGATCCTGACGCTCGACGACGTCACCGTGCTACGCCTGCACGACGGTTTGCCGACCCCGGTCGCGGGACCCTGGGCGGGGATCCTTTACCTACCGCATGGTTGGCGCACCCGGTCGATCCCAGACGACCTGACCGCCGCCGCCACAGCCGCGCAACGCGACGTGGAAGCCCTCGACGAGGCAGAACTTCGCTATGCGCTCACGTTCCTTGGTGAGGCGAACAGTGACGCAATTCGGCAGGCAAGGATTCACGCTATCGTCAACGCGTTGCCACGAATGGATGGTGCTAGGTGACGCGCCTGCTCGTCAGCGTCGACGTCGGGGGAACCCTGGGCCGTGTCGACGGACCGAGCTTGACCACCATTCTGGCGGAGGTCTCACCGCTCGACCCCGTCGAGGCGCGCAGCATCATGCGCCAGCGACTGCACACCCAGCCTTCGATCAGTTCTGAAGTCGTCGCCGACGTGTGTGACGCACTGCGCATCCCTGTGAGCGCATTCCCGCGCGATGTCGAACCCCCACTGCTCCGTCCCGTGCCAGGTGCCCTGACCGCATTGCGCTCGATGAGCCAGCACGCCACCCTGGTTACATTGTCGAACGTAACCTGCCTGGAGGGCGGCACGAATCAGGTGCGCGACCTGCTCCACCCCTGGGTGCAAAGTCACTTCCAGTCATACCGCATGGGCTACGCCAAGCCAGATCCAGCCGCCTTCCGCTACGTGGCTCACGCTTGTCACGCCAGCACAACGCACATGGTGCACATCGGAGACGATTGGACCTGCGACATCGTCGGTGCCCGATTAGCCGAGGTCACCGCCATCTGGATCTCGAACGGTAGGCCAGTACCCGAGCCCGAGCGGCTTAGTGACCACGGTGTACTCGTGGCCGCTGACATCGTGGCAGCCAGCCGGCTGCTTGCCCATCTTGCGCTAAGGAGACGGTCATGAGCCTGTTTTACGGAACCGTCAGCTTCTACCGCCAATACCGTCCGGGCATCCCGCAGAACGTCGCGGACATCCTGAGCGCTGCGGTCGACGGAAGTACACCCCGACGGCTGCTTGACGTGGGCACCGGCACCGGGCTGGTGGTCGAGGCGTTGCTCGGCCGCTTCGACGACATCATAGCAATCGACAACGACGCTGACATGCTCGCCGCAGCCGACGTCGCGCTGCGTCCGCGACTGCCCGACGGCACACACCTGGTTGTGCAGCAGGTCACGGCCGAGGAGTTCACGCCGCCACCCGGGGGGCAGGCCGACCTGGTGACAATCTGCCGAGCCTTCCACTGGCTCGACCAAGGGGCTGTCCTGGCTCGTCTGGATGCGCAGGTCAGTCCGGTTGGCGCGGTGGCGATCTTCGGCGACAACAGCTTCTGGGTTGCCACGAGTCCGTGGAAGGTCGCCGCCCGCTCGGTCATTCAGGACTTCCTTGGCGAGGAGCGCCGCGCCGGCGACAGCACTTTCCAACATCACAACCGGCCCTACAGCGACATCATGCGGGAGTCGCCCTTCAAACAAGTCGAGGAATTCATCGTGCCGGTCACCCGGACGTGGACCGTGGACAGCATCCTCGGCTACCTGTACTCGACTTCGTTCGCCTCACCCCACCAGTTCGGCGACCGCCTCGAGGAGTTCGACCAGACGATCCGCACAACCCTCGCGCAGTTCAGCGACACGGGCACGTACTTGGAGGACAACGAGTTCCTCATCCGCATCGGCCGCCGGACGCAAGCATGAACCGCTGGTACGGATCGCTGCCGGCGACCGAGATCACATCACGAATCAGCGAGGACTCGATTCTCTGCCTTGCGATCGGTTCGTACGAACAACACGGTCCACACCTGCCGCTCCACACCGACACGGTCATCGCTGAACAATTCACCGCACGGCTTGTCGACCGTTACGGCGACCAACACGACGTGTGGGCACTTCCCGTCATCCCGTACGGCTTGTCGCTGGAACATGCGTGGTCAACCGGGACGATCTCGTTGCGGGTCCCGAGCCTGTCGGCTCTACTCGACGCGGTCGTCGGCGAGTACGTACGCGCCACTCCGTCTCGTCGCTTGCTCATCGTCAACGGTAACGGCGGGAATCGTGGGATCCTGGAAGCGACCACGTACGAGCTGCAGGCCTCTCACCAGGTACGGATCTGCGTCGTCCACCCGAGCTCGCTGTCCACCGTTCGTGTGGAGTCTGCGCTGCCCGAGGTCCACGCCGGCATGAGGGAAACCAGCGTCATGCTAGCCCTTGCCCCCGGCGACGTACACCTCGACCGCCTTCCCGACACATTCGTCGTTAACGAAGCCCAGCGTGATGAGATCAAACGGTTGGTCCTCGAACGGGGAACGACGTGGCCATGGAGCTCGGGCGACCCTCGTATCGCGACTATAGGCATTACCGGCGGCGACCCACGGCTTGCATCGGCCGAGCTCGGGGAGTCTATCATCGCCAGTGCATTAGACGCCTGCGACGCAGTTTTGAAGCAGCTCTAAGTCCTTTCAATGGGAGACAACATGCCGCTCGATGCAGACGAGTTAGCTGCGTTCAGCACCCATGGAATGATCATCAAACGTGGCTTCGTCTCGCCCGCTCTGGTTGACCGCGCTGAGGCCCTTGTTACCGACTGGTACCGCACGGACATGGACCAAAATCTGCTCGTCGACTACACGCAGCGGACCTTCGCCCCGGAGCTTGGAAGCCATCCCGATATACTCGCACTCTTCACGCAATCGGGGGTGGCCGGCCTCGTCCGCGACCTGGTCGGTGACTTTACGGCCATTACCACGACCCAGATCCAGATCCGAGTGCCCGAGACCGAGTTGTTGCACGTGCAACCCGACAAGGCTATGCACGTGGACGGCGTCGCATGCCCGCACCTCGACCCGGCTGAACTGCGCACGTTCTCCCTCCTCGTTGGGGTTGTGCTCACCGATATCAGCGACCCCGCTGGCGGTGCGCTGCACTACGTCCCGGGTGGACATGTGAAAATGGCGGAGTGGTTCCGCACTGGGTGGTCCCTGGGCATCAGTGACCAGGTGCCCCCACACATCGACGCCGAACGGGGCGTGGCATTCCTCGGCAAGCCCGGCGACGTGCTCGTTATGCATCACTTGGTCCCGCACTCCGTTGGCCACAACCGTACGACCACGCCGAGGATCATGGCCTATTTCCGGATATCTCATGTGGATCACCCAAACCGCCGTCTCAAAGCGCTGTGCGACCCGTGGCTGGACTTCCCGGCCCTCGCGGCACGAGTCCGCTAGGAGGTCGAGGTGGACAGCAACCCTTCGCAGGTACGTCGAGTCGTCCTCGACATTCTCGGGCCGCTCGTGCGCGGGCGGACTGTCTTCCTCACTGGCTCCGCGGTAGGTAGTCACCGTATGGCCCGACTCTTGGCCGATGCGGGTGCGGAACCTGTGTCCGTCGATCTTGGAGCTGTCCCAGACGACACGCGTGAACGGTTCTCCGCCTATGAGCGGTTGCTTGTCCAGCCCACCGAAACAATTCGGGCAAGGCTCGACGCCAAGGACCCAGACGGTGCCGCGTTGGTATATGCGGGCTCCTTTACAACCGCCAAGGATCTGTGCGGCCGACGGGTAATTGGGGCTCGCTCCCTCAAACACCTCGACGCGGAGCGCAAGGACAGGCAGCGAGAGCTACTCGGAGTCAGCGGGGATGTCGTCGGCCTGGCCGACTGTTTCCGTCACCTGAGCGTTCCTGCTGTCGTCCAGGGCATCCCAGACCAAGGTGTCGCGATGGCGACCAGCCACACGTATCTTGTGCCTCGATCGGCGGACAGCCACCGCGTGCGGGCATTGGCCGCAACGCTGATGCGAGACTGCACCCGAGTGGTCGTCTCCGGGTTCAACGCCGGCCTGCCATGCACCTTTTACGGCTTTATCACCGCCACGACCATCGTAGATTTCGGTCCCGTTGAGGCACTCGTCTATTGGGACCCACACACGTGGCGGATTTACGCCCCGGGCATTCTTCGGCCTTTACAAACGGCAGAATCTGTGATCGCATCCGCGCGCTCTGAAGTGCACGTGATCGCTCAGCGGCTACGGCAACGACTCGGGTACGTCGGGGCGTTCGGCACCGACGGCGTCCTTACCGATGGCGGATACGCCATCCACGAACTTAATCCTCGCGTTTGCGCTGGATTCAACCTCCTCGACCAACTTGTGCCGAATGAAGCACCTCTCTCTGCCATCGACCTTGTGCTGCGGGAGCTCCCCGGTATATCCACCAAGGCGCTCACGGCGTCGCTTGCAACGCTCTCCATTGCACTACAGCAAGATCGCACGCCCAATTGCATGCTCTGGGAGGCGTCCATCAATAACTTGCCGGCTCCGGCCGACCAAACGGATCAATCTGCGTGGGCAGAACGGACACGAAAAACAGCGGCTCAGGGCCGACCATCCATCGTGGATCTGGGGGAACTCGCATATGGAATTGATCTCTCCTAAAAACCTCGATCTCGCAGTCCAGGCAGTCACCGCGGGCAAACTCGTCGTCCTGCCAACCAAACGCTGGTATATGATCTGCGCCAATGCACGCGATCCCGGCGCCTGCGAACGCATATTTGCTGGGAAGCGCCGACCACAATCGAAGTCGTTGGCTTACGTGGTGCCCCATGTGAGCGCTGCAGACAATCTGTTCGTCATGACGCGGCACGCGCGCCAGCTTGCCTCGGCCTTCTGGCCGGGCGATCTGGCCATGATCCTGCGCTGGAGTGACATCGGTATTGGACAGCAGCACCAACCTGTTGGTGTCCCTGGCGCGCTCGTGACCCTTGACCCGGGACCACTTGGGCAATTAGCCCTAGAAAGCCCAGTCCCCATCGCGGCCACAACCGTGAACATCTCCAACACCGACTTTGCAGGACCAGCCATCACGATGGCGGAGGTCCAGCAGTTCCTAGTGGAATCCGGCGTGGAAGTGACCTACGGCCTCGACGGTGGAATCTGTCCACTCGCGCATCATCTCACTATCGTTGACTGCATGGACACCGAGGCTAAGATCATCAGATCGGGAGTCGTACACGAGCGGGCCGTCAACGCCGCGATCACTGCGATGTGAGGCGAAAAGCCGCAGTCGCTACGGCTGCCAAAGCTCGGCACTTTTCATCCTAGGCTCTAGACTAGGTCTAGGCTCGATTGGATTACCCAGCACATTCTGGGGTCAAGTGCGATTCCTCAGTGAAGCGCTCCCGTGGAAATTCGCCGGCGGTGCCCGCCGATGGAATGTGCCGATCGACCTTCTCGGAATCATCGGTCGGACCCCGCCGGCTAGGCGGATAAGGTAGATTGAGGGTGGGACTAAAACGGCAGAAAGCCGGCGGACTGGTAACTCCCCGTGTAACTCCCTGTTCGCGAGGGCAGAACCTCAAACGGCAAAAGTAAATCCCCCTCTCTATTCAGAAAGGGGGATTTACTGGTCGGGCCGGGGCGATTTGAACGCCCGACCACCTGAACCCCATTCAGGTGCGCTACCAGACTGCGCTACGGCCCGATTGGATTACGCCCGTTTCGGGGCATTTCCGTGCCTATTATACCCCCGGTTTCCGCTCTTGGCGGGTGAGTCCGGGGTCGGCGCGGGGTCCTATTCTTGACGTTCGCGAACCTGTCGACCCTGTACAACTTCGCGAACCTGAATCGCCCGGTTCTGCTTGCGTTGCTTGGTCGCCCAGCGGTCCATGACGGATTCCCGGCCGGGCGCCGTCGACATCGACATAAAAGCGTTGTGGGACTTCCAGATCTTCCCAGCCGCCCTCCTGCTGGAGGTCGAAGAGGTCGCTGACCCCCTTCTTGCGGAAGTTGGTCGCCCACGTCCGCGGGAACTGATGGGCTCCGAGGTGCTTGAGTCCGAGCTTCTTCTTAAGCCGACCCAGCACCCATTGGATCGCGTGCGGCGTGAGTGGCCCGCCATCCTGATCGATGATGAGCTGCTCGATCGAGGCCGCCTTGGGCCGGTACTCCTCGAGGTAGCGGCGGAGCTCCATTAGAGTGTGTTTCCCCATGTAGGTATCGCGAACAAACTCTGCGCGCCGCATGAGCCGGATAATTTCCAGATCCGTGGTGCCGAAGGCATAAGACGACTGGCGCTCCCCCCACGTACCTCCTTGCACAGGACGCGTGGTTTGCCGTTGATGGCGCCCACGTATGCGCCCCTGCCCATGGCTACCCAAATTTGGCGGGCGAGTAGTCCAGGCGTTACCGTACAACATGGTGAGATGTCGATGGGTCGCGCGGGAAGCCCGCCGGACGGTTGGCCACCAAAATATTGCGGGGAAGAGGATAATCACACCCGGGCGCAAGGGCTCCCCAGCTAGTCGGCACACTATGGGTGCCTTGAGCCATCCACCCCAGCCCTATTTGGGAGAAGTTCTGATGCTGACGCAAGCCGAGAATGAGCTCTTGACTCAGGTCGGGGCAGGCACGCCCATGGGCGAGCTGCTTCGAAGATACTGGCATCCAGTCGCGGCCGAGTCGGATCTTGACCAGGACCCCGTGCGTCCCGTGCGGCTGCTTGGAGAATCCCTCACCCTCTTTCGCACCGAAGGAGGCGAGCTCGGACTCATCGGCGAGCGCTGTGCCCACCGGGGCATCTCGCTGGCCTACGGGATCCCCCAGGAGAACGGGCTGCGCTGCGCCTATCACGGCTGGACTTACAACAAAGAGGGCCAGGTCGTGGATATGCCGTTCGAGCCAGCCTGCCTTCCGCTCAAGATCACGGGCTATCCGGTCGAGGCGCTCGGCGGCCTCATCTTCGCCTACCTGGGCCCGGAGCCGGTGCCCTATCTGCCGCGCTGGGACGTACTGGTGCGCGAGGACTTCAAGAAGACCTGCCGCATCACGGAGCTCCCCTGTCACTGGCTCCAGTGTATGGACAACTCCCTCGACCCGACGCACTTCGAGCACCTGCACGGCGCGTACGGCAACTACGCGATGCAGCGGCTCGGCAAGCCCCCAATGCTCAACAACCAGAAACACATCAAGATTGACTTCGACCTCTTCGAGTACGGCATCTACAAGCGGCGGCTCCTCGCCGGCCAGAGCGAGGACGTGGCCGACTGGACGAAGGGTACCCCCATCCTGTTTCCCAACATCCTCGCCGGGGTTGCCATCGATGGGAGCGCCGGCTACCAGTTTCGCGTGCCGGTCGATGATTCCCATTCGCTCAACATCAACTACAACTGCGCCTCTCTCAGCCCCGGCGAGCAGCCGGGTGGCAAGCTCGTCGTTCGCCACGAGCCGCTGCAGTACGACGAGGCCGGCCGGGTCGTGTCGACGTACGTCACCCGCCAGGATGAGATGGCCTGGGTGGCCCAGGGCGCGATCTCCGATCGCACGACGGAGCACCTCGCGACCTCCGATAAGGGCATCCTGCTCTATCGGAAGGTCATTCTCGAAAACATCGAGCGCGTGCAGCGGGGTGAAGACCCGATGGCGGTCATCCGCGACTACGAGGTGAACTTCCCGATGATCGCCATCGACCGCAGGAGCACGCTTGACGCGTTCAAGGTCGGGGTGACCGAGAATCTCGGCGGGCCCGGCTACTTCTTCGACGAGCGCGAGCTGGAACGCAGTCAGGCCTGAGCCTCCGAGCGAATCAGGGCTACGCGTCCCACAGGTCAGCGAACTGGGTTGCGACGACGTCCTGGTAGGCGACCGGCCCGGAGAGCATGCCGATCTCCTGCGCAAAGGCAGCCGCCTGCGCAACGGCCTGCTCGGGGATGCGCGGATCATAGAACGGGACGTCGCGCGCGACGAGGTCGGCGATGAGCGCTGCCTCCGCGGGCGGGAAGAGACGCCGTCCGACCTGGGTGGCGAGCGAGGGGTCGGCCGCGAGCGCGCGCTGGGTCTTCACGATGGCTCGCACCGCGCCTGCGGCTGCCTCGGGGTCCTCTTCGACCAAACGGTCGGTCGTGATGAGCGCCGGGAACGTGTAGTCACGCGCCGCGGGGGGCCCATCGCCCCGCCGGATGTCGAGCACGAGGGTGGCCAGTCCCTCCCGCACCGCGAGCTCCACCCGCATCGCATTGCCCCACAACCCGTCGGCGATCCCCTGGGCGATGGCGTCCGCGCCAATCCGCGCCCAGCTCCCAGCAGGATTGGGGACTTGGACGATCTGGATGTTGTCCCGCGCCAGGTCCAGGCCCGCGGCTTCCAGCACGCGCCGGAGGGCGAGCCCGGGCCGCCCCGCGGCATTGATGCGCCGCCCTTTGAGGGCGTCAATATCCCCCCGCTGGATTCCAAGGTCGGCTCGCATGGCAAGAAACCAATAGGTGTGTTGGGAGAGCGCGCAGAGCAGCTTGGCGCCCCGCCATCCCGGCATGGCGGCAAGGCCGGCGTATGGAGAGGCCCCGATGAAATCGACCTCGCCGTCGCGAAAGGCGGTCGGGGAATCCGCGGGCGTGTCGACGAACTCGACCTCCATCCCCTCGTTCTTGAAGAACCCCAGCTCGACGGCGGCGGTCGCGACGAAATACGAAGGGGAAACGACGTCCGAGACGGTGAGTCGCAAGGCACGCCTCCAGGTACTTTTTGGCGATGGAGAACCCCGTCGACCACCTTGCAAGGCGCGGGGTTCGGGCAATAGTACAATGGCCCACTATGCTCCCTGGGGCAGGATCCGGCCCCGCTCATTCAGGCGGACGCATCAATCAAGGCGATCTCGAGGGAAAGACCGAACAAGCCAATCACCCTGACGACCCGACAACATTCCCAACAACACTGAAGGAGCAAGCACGGTGACGCAGGCGCGAGAAAGTTTCGGACGACCGATCGTCGAGGACCGGTTCGGCCACCACTGGACGGAGCCGGATCGGGTCGACGCGTACGTCGAGGCGAACGACGCCCAGCCAGACGAGCGGGCCGAGGGGTACAAGGTCCTGCTCGGTGTCATTCCCTTCAACCAGAACGCTAAGTTCCGGATCCTGGACCTCGGCTCCGGCACCGGCACGCTCGCCGGCATCATCCTCGAAGCATTCCCGAACGCGGAGGCCGTCGGCTTCGAGCTGTCCGAGCCCATGATGAACTACGGCCGCAAGCGCATGGCGAAGTTTGGCAACCGCTTCAATTATCACGTTGGCGACTTTGCCGATGGCACGCTGCCGGCGGATCTGCCCGGTCCGTTCGACGTGGCGGTGGCGGCACGCTCGATCCACCATCTCCCCGGCGAGGCGAAGGCGAGCCTCTACAAGGCCATCTACGAGAACCTGAACCCCGGCGGCGCCTTCTTCAATGTGGACCAGGTCGGGGCGGACGACGACTTCCTGAAGGGGCTGTACCGGCAGGCCAACGGGTACCTGAAGGGTGAGCGCCCCGACCGCACCGTTATGCCCGCGCCGCGGCCGCCGAGCCCGAGCCACTTCTGGGACACGCTCTCCGAGCATATGGAGTTCCTGCGCGCCGCTGGCTTCGTCTCCCCGGATTGCTTCTGGAAGCGCAACACGAACACCGTTATCGGCGGCTTCAAGCGCAGCTGAGGGGCGGAGAACTGCTGAAGCGCGGGGGGGCGGGACGCGGGG